>ERZ780226.2295-NODE-2295-length-13366-cov-6.103674_pt1 | contig 13366 bp, 14 predicted proteins | sample MGYA00511165_ERZ780226 | MGnify/ENA primary metagenome ERZ780226 (study PRJEB29588, sample SAMEA2152373) | human gut metagenome | biome: human gut; feature: human-associated habitat; material: faeces | place: Denmark | collected 2008/2010 ...
TTGGAGGTGCCATAGCCGGTGGCGGTGCTGAGGTCGTAAAGCTCTGCGTCCAGCACGATGTCCACATTGGGGCCGATGGCGGCGATCAGCTCATCCACCGTGGAAACGTGGATCTCCAGCTGCTTCTGGGTCGGTTCAGTTGCGCCTGTGGAGTACAGCTCGTTCATCTGATCGTAGGTAAGGGGATTGCCCGCGCCGTCCGTGACGGTGCCGTCGTCGCTGAACCAGCGGCGGATACTGCACCCTTCAAACCGGTTGTCGTCCAGAACCAAATTCGCTTCAATGTCCTGCGTATCGAAGCAGGCGGATTGGAGGCTGAATGCTGCCTGCTGGGTGCGGTTGTTGGAGAACAGATTGCCCTTCATCTGAACGGTGCTTCCGGAAACGATTGCCAGATACATAAGGCTGCTGTCGCTGATTTCGCAGTTTTCCACCGTCACATTCCGGCTGGAACCAATATCAAAATAGGTGTATCCGCCGTATTCCTCGGAGCCGATGCGGTAAATGCGGGTTCCGGAGATGGAGACGTCTTCACAGCTGATGATCTCGGCGGCGCTGCTGGAGCAGTCGTACACGTCGCTGTCCGCGAGAGAAATGTCCTTGGAATCCGCCGCCTGCAATCCGATCATGCCGCAGCCGTAGATGCCCAGACGGTTCATGCCCACGCCGGTGCAGTTTTGCAGGTAAATAACGCCGCTGCTGCACTGACCCAGCTCCAGGGTGTGACCGGCGGTGAAATCCTCCAGCGTGACATTTTCGCAATTCTTCAGATTGATGACGCTGGCAGACCGGGGGTCGCATTCCAGAGTCGTGTTCACCTTGCCGCTGCCGCGGATGGTCAGGTTCTTCACGTTTTGCAGCATCAGCTCAAAGCCGTCGTACTTTTCCGTCCATGCGTAGTAGGGGCTTTCCGAGGGCAGGCCGTAGCCTTTGGCGCCGGACAGGTTGTAGGTTCCCGACTCCAGCTGGATGACGGTGTCCGGCGCGATGGCGGCCAGCAGTTCGTCCACATTATGTACGGAAACGGCGTCGGAGACGGAGGTGGGTTCGGTATCCCCGGCGGCTGCCGCATCTTTTCTCGCGGGGCTGGTCACCAGGCACACCGCCACGAAGACGATGGCGATCACGCCCACCAGACTGATCCAGAAGCCGGGCTTCTTATAGGAAAGCACCGACTTGATGCGCTCCTTGACGCTCACCTCGCCGAAGGCCACGGGACAGGCCGCGAAGTGCGCCCGATTGGTGGAGCAGTTCAGCAGGGCGGCGGAGTAGGCTTTCCGCTCGTCCAGCTCCATGAACTGCACCACCCGCTCGTCGCAGGCGATCTCGATGTCCTTGCACAGCAGAATGTAGGCCGCCCACACCAGCGGATTGAACCAGTGCAGCGCCAGCGCCAGAAAGCCCACCATCTTGAACCAGTGGTCGCCCTTGTCCAGATGGGTGCGCTCGTGGGCGAGGATGTAGCGCTGCTCCTCGGGGGTCATGCCCATGGGGATGTAGATATTCGGGCGGATGAAGCCCAGAATAAAAGCGGTCTCGATGCGGTCGCATTCCCAGCCGCCGGGGATTTTGACTGCCTCCCGAACCTTCAGCTTCAGGGTCAGGTAGGTGTACAGACTGTAAATGCCGAAGCAGCAGGCGATGCCGAGCCAGAACCATGGCAGAACCGACAGGAAATCAAAGCCCGTATCCGGTTCCGGCGCGGTTTCCGGGGCGGGGGAGGGGGTGCTGATAACGGTGGTGACGGGAGTCTGGATGTCCGGAAGCGCTTCAGGCGTCTGCACCGGCGCTGGGACGTCCAGATCGGCCGGGGAGAAATCTTCCGGCGCGGCGGGCGTCTGGGAACGGCTGATCTGCTGCTGCACCTGTGCCACCGGGTCGGCACTGGGCTGCAAGCTCAGGTCGCTTTGGATCTGGAAGGGCATCAGCAGCCGCAGTCCCGCCAGCAGCCAGAGCAGGCAGATATACTTTCGGGGCGTTTTTTTCAGCACCAGCCGCAGCAGCATGACGGCCAGAATGACGATGCTGCCGTGGAAGCTGGCCGTCAGGATGTTCTGGAACAATGTGTTCATGTTCGATCCTCCTCGTAATTGTCAATGAGTGCTTTCAGCTGTTCCACCTCGTCCCGGGTGAGCTTCCTGCTCCGGGAGAAGGCGGCGATAAAGGCGGGCATGGAGCCTTGAAAGGTTTCCTCCACCATTTCGTCCAGCCGGGACGCCTGTGCCTGTTCCTTGGAGACAAGGGCGGTGACCACGGCGTTCTCGTTCTTTACCACGCCCCGCTCCGACAGACGGCGGATGACGGTGTAGGTGGTGGCCTTCGACCAGCCCAGCTGCTCCTTGCACAGCTCGACGAGATGGGTGGAATTGATCGGCTCATGCTCCCACAGAATCAGGCAGAAGCGGTATTCGCTTTCAAAGATTTTGGGCACTTCCAATCAGAGTACCTCCTTTGGGTGTATCTGGAAATACAAAAGTTTAATGAATTAAACCTTTTGGAAAATAGTTTAACATAGTAAACCCCTATTGTCAAGGGAAAAATTACAAAATTATGACAAAGCTGAGAAAATCTGGAAAAGTTTCGCAACAGAAGGCCATGGGGATTTTTCCAAAACAGCGGAGAAAGCCGCGCTTTCTCCGCTGTTTTCGGAACAATAGTTATGCGTTTGCGGCATTTCCCTCCCGCTGCTGGCAGGTGAATAGAATGACCTGACGGCTTTTCGCCCTGTCCTCCAGAATGGCCAGCGCCGCCTGCATCCGGGTATCGTCGAAGCGCACCAGCGCGTCGTCCAGAATCAGGGGGGACTCCGGGGTCAGTTCTTCCGCCACAGCCAGACGAAGGGCGAGGTACAGCTGGTCGATGGTGCCGTCGCTGCGCCACAGGGCGTCGTGGAGGGTTTCCTCGTCACCGGTTCCGGCTTGGAGGGAGAAGTCCTCGCCCATGGAAAGGCGCTGGTAGCGCCCGCCGGTCATGGCGGAAAGATAGGTCTGCGCCCGCTGGGAAATCCGGGGGGCGAACCGCCGCTGTAACTCCGACCGCGCCTGCGCCAGCGTATCTTGCGCGATGGTCAGGGCGGTATAGGTCTTTTCCAGCTCCGCAAGACGGGCGTTGACCGACGCCAGCTGCTTTTCCAGCTGCGCCCGGTCGCCCAGGGCTTCCATCCGGCCTTTGTACTGGCTGATGCGGCTTTGCAGCCGCTGCTGCTCCTCAGTGCAGTCCGACAGCAGCCGCGCCGTGTCCGCCGGGGAATGGGTCAGGGTATCCACGCCAACGGGAGGCCGGACAGGCTTTGCCATGGCGCTGAGGGTATCCACCAGATTTTGCGCCCGCTGGGCTTCCCGCCGGGCGGTGTGGTAGGCTTCCCATTTGTTCGTGATCTGCTGCCAGAATTCCATGACAGCATCCGGCTCCTGTGCGCCGCACAGGGAATCCCGGCGCTTGCGCATAACCATCAGACGCACTTCCACGTCTCCCTGCGCGTCCTGATATTCCTTCTGGGCGGCGTTGTACGCCCGGAGGGCAGTCTCGTACTCCCGCAGGGAGTCCGTCCAATGGGCGGGGTCGGCGGTTCCGTATTTCTTTTCCAGCGCGTCGGTCTGCTTTTTCAGCCGCTGCATTCCGAAGAGACTGAGCGCCTGAAGAAGCACGGAGACCATGCCGAGGATTCCCGCCGGGAGATAATTCTGCATCACCAGCAGCGCAATCGCACCGGCCATGATGATAGCGCCCAGAATCAGCAGCAAAATCGGCATTTTGCTGCCCCGCAGACCGGTCATGGTCTGGCGGTCGGCGTTGACCATTTCCATAGCCGCCGTTACATCCATGTCCGCGAAGGGGTCTTTCTTCGCCGGGGGCAGGGGGGCGCGGGGGAGCATCTGCAGCTCCATCTGCAGGGCGTTCCACTCGTCGCGGAAGGCGCGCAGCTCCTTGAGCTTCTTTTCCGCGTCCTCCTGAGACGGCAGCTTTTCGCAGGCGGCTTCCCGGATGGCAAGTAAATCCTGCGCCTGTTCCAGCGCTTCCCGCGCCTGCGCGACCCGCCCGGCGTCTGCCTCTGCGGCGGCATAGTCCAGGGCGGCCTGATGGGTGTTCAGCTGCTGCAGCCATGTCTTGACGTCGTCCAGACGCATTTTCAGCTTCTTCACCTGTGCGTCCAGCGCGTCCAGTTCCTCGACCTTATCCTGTAAGGCGTCCCGCTGGCTTTCCAGCTGGGGGAGAAGACCGCTTTTGTTGAAGCGGCAGCGGTTTTTCAGGTCCCGCAGATTTTTTGCCAGCTTGTCGCTGGTACCGCTTTCGTCGCCGGTGGTCACGAGGTCGTTGAGCCTGCGTCGAAGTGCTTCATCCTGCGTTACGGGCAAGTCCGACTGACGGATAAACCCAGCCCGGCGGAACACCGTCTGCTCCACGCCCAGCAGCTGCTGGCCGCAGTTCGCTGCCGTCAGCTCCGGGACAGGCAGCCCGGAATCGGTTTCATATGCCTTGAATTCGCCCAGGGGGACTCGACCCTTGGTGCGGCGCTCGATGGTGATGTCCCGGCCGTTCCAATTCAGGTCAATGCGACCCGCCATGGGATTGCCCGACCATGGGGCGTAGCGCTCCTTGTCGGCGAGGGTGGTTTTCGTGGTTTTGGCGCGGGTGTCCAGACCGTAGAGCATGGCGACAAGAAAGGCGCACCATGTGCTTTTGCCCCACTCGTTGGGGGCAGTGAGGATGTTCAGCCCCGGCTGGAGGGTCAGCTCCGCGTGCTCCAGCTTGCCGAAGGTGGCAGTCATTTTGTAGATTTTCACAGCGTGACCTCCCGTCCTTCCAGCAGCTTCCGGGAAATTTCCGCCGCAAGCTGAATTTCCTCCCGGCTGTCAGGGTCGGCCTCCATGGCCTCCCGGAGCAGCCGGAAATACACGCCCTCCAGCGTGTCCGCGCCGGTGTCCCCCCAGATGTCCAGCGGTGGAAGCGTCTCGTCCCGCAGCGTCAGATTGGGAACGGCGGAAAAACGCCGCGTGAGCCTGGAAATATCCGCTTCGCCGCTTCCCGTAAGGGTGACCCGGAAAAAGTCCCGGCTTCCCGCGGGAGGCAGGATTTTTTCCAGCGCCGCTTTCGCGCCGGAGGAAATGTCCGCTTTCAGCTCGTGGAAGCGGATGGTGTCCAGCGCCACCGCCCGAAGGGAGGCGCTGTCCTCCACGGTCACGATGCACACGCCCTTTTCGCCGGTTTCGTCCCAGCCCCGCCCCATGGGGCAGCCCGGCCATGCGCACAGCGTTCCACCGGCGTGAAACGCGCCCGCTTTATGGATATGTCCCAGCGCCAGATATTGCAGCCCCGAGTCCCGCACCTGCTGGGCGGTGATGGGGCAGTAGGGGGAGTCTTTCCGGGTGGGATCGCCGTGGAGTACGGCGATGCAGTACTTTTCGCTGCCCTCCGCCCGGAAATTTTCCAGCAGGGGGGCACTGTCCATGCTCTGGTAGCCCGCACCGTAGACCCGGCAGCTTAAGTCGGGAATCGTGACGGCTTCCAGTCCGCCGGTGAACACATAGACGTTTTCCGACCAGCTTTCTTCCAGCCAGACAGAGCCGGGGGCGCAGAAATCGTGATTGCCCGGCGTGACGAAGACCCGTGCGCCGCACTCGGACAGGGCTTTTTTGAGGGCTTCCACCGTCTCCCGGGTGGGTTCGCCGTCAAAAATATCTCCCGCAAGGAGCATGAGTTCGCACTTTTCCCGGCGGCAAAGCTGGGAGATTTTGCCGGGGATGCTCTGCTGCTCCTGCTTTAGAAGCGCCCGCTGGCTGTCGTCGAAGCCCGCGAAGGGGGAGTCTAAGTGCCAGTCGGCGCTGTGTAAAATTTTCAGTCCCATTTGTCAACCCTTTCTGCCTTGCGGCATTTTCCGGTTTCCGAATCGATGGTGAACAGTACGGCTTCCATTTTGGCCGCACCCTCCGCCCAGCGGTAGCGCTCCGGCAGATCACCCCGGAATTTGGCGATGGACAGCTCCGGCCGGATGCCCAGCACGGAATCCCGGGGGCCGGTCATGCCCAGGTCTGTGACGTAGCCTGTTCCCTTGGGCAGCACCCGGGCGTCCGCCGTAGGGACATGGGTGTGAGTCCCCCACACGGCGCTGACCTGCCCGTCCAGCATGTAGCCCATGGCCAGCTTTTCCGAGGTGGCTTCCGCGTGAATTTCCACCAGAATGATCTTCGCGGTGATTTGCTTGAGAATTTTGTCCACCATCAGGAAGGGATTTTCCGGGCCGTAGTCCATATTGCACCGCCCAATCAGGTCGATGACGGCCACGTCGCCTGCCGCCGTCTGCACCACCTGCCAGCCCCGCCCCGGAACCTGAGGGGCATAATTGGCCGGACGGATGATCCATGGGCAGTCATCCATATAGGGGACGATCTCCCGCTTGCTCCAGGTGTGGTTGCCCATGGTGATGATGTCCGCACCGGCGTCCAGAATGCTGTCCGCCTGATTGGGGGTGATGCCCACCACGGCGGCGTTTTCGCCGTTGACCACCGCAAAGTCCGCATGATACTGCCGCTTCATCTGCCGCAGATTCCGGCGGATCTGCTCCAAGCCCGGATTGCCTACCACATCGCCAACCGCCAATACCCGAAAGTCCATAGCTGCCTCCACACAAATACTGGAATATACGTTCATTATAGTACAGAATTCCCACTTTCGCAAGCCTTAAGACGCAGAAAGGCAGAAGCGCAGCCAAACGCCGACGCTTCTGCCGGGAAATCAGTTTTTCTTACCCTTTACCAGGAAAATCGCAACCAGGGAGCTGACCAGCAGCAGATACGGATAGAACAGATACCGCATGATGGAGAACGCCGACAGGGCAAAGCCCATTTCCGCTGCCGCCGAGATGGCGACCAGCATCTGCGCACCGTAGGGGATAATGCCCTGAAAAATGCAGGAGAAGGTGTCCAGCAGGCAGGCCGTGCGGGAGGGGGAGATGCCGTAATCCTCGCTCATTTCCTTGGCAATGGGGTTTGCCATGACGATGGCGACGGTGTTGTTGGCAGTGGCGATGTCCATGGCGCCTACCAGCAGCCCCATGCCCAGCTGACCGCCCTTTTTGCCCCGGAAGATCGTCCGGATGAAGCTCAGCAGCGCGTCAAAGCCGCCGTAGACCCGGATCAGGGCGCACATCGCGGCCACAAGGATGGCGACCATGCTGGTCTCGAACATACCCGCCGCGCCGTTGCCCATGCTGGCGAGAAGTGCGGTGGCTTCCACCTGCCCGGTCAGGAGCATGATGACAGCGCCGGAAACGATGCCCGTCAGCAGGACGATAAACACGTTGATCCCGGCAACGCCTCCCGCCAGAACCAGAACGTAGGGGATGATCTGAACGAGATCGTAGCTTTCGTCAATGGGCGCGGTGTCATGCCCCCATGGTCAGAAGCAGGATCAGCACCAGCGTGGCGATGGCCGCGGGCAGGGCGATCCAGAAATTGCCCTTGAATTTGTCCTTCATGGCGCAGCCCTGACCGTTGCAGGCGGCGATGGTGGTGTCGGAGATGAAGGACAGGTTGTCGCCGAACATGGCACCGCCCACGACGCTTCCGGCACACAGCGCCATATCGAAGCCGGACGCCTGCGCGACCTCCAATGCAATGGGCATGATGAGGGTGATGGTGCCGACGGAGGTTCCCATGGCAGTGGAGACGAAGCAGGCGACCACAAACAGCACCGCCACGGCGAACCGGGCGGGGATGATGTCGAGCATGAAGTAGGCGACGCTCTGGGCGGAGCTGCGCCCCACCACGCCGACGAACGCGCCCGCCGTCAGGAAGATCAGCAGCATGGTGATGATGTTCTTATCTCCCACGCCCTGCCCCATGATGACAAGCTTTTCCTCAAAGGGAACCGCCCGGTTCTGAAGACAGGCTACTAAAATAGACACGAGAAACGCGATGACGATGGGGATGTTGTAAAAGCCCATGGGGATGTGCAGACCGTACTCAAACAGCAGCCCCAGCCCAAGATACAGCACGAGAAACACGCCGATGGGCAGCAGCGCAATGGGATTCCCTTTTTTCATTTTCCAAACCTCTCAACGAACAGATTTTGCGTATTCTGTGGGGGTAATGCCGAACTTCTCCTTGAACTGCCGGGAGAAGTGATGCACCGTGGAATAGTGGAGCTGGGCGGCGATCTCCGTGAAATTCAGGTCGTTTTCCCGGATCATCTGCTTGCTCTCCTGAAGCTTGATCCGGCGGATATACTCGCCGGGGGAAATTTGCAGATTCTTGTGGAACAGCGCCGTGAGGTAGCTGGGGCTGACGTCCACCTGCCGGGCGACCAGCGGCACCGACAGCTTCTCCCGGATGTGGGCGCTGATGAACTGCTGCGCCTGACGGATGATCTCGTTCTCGCTGTGGACGGCGTTGGAGGTCTGCAGCTTTCCTGCCTTGGGGGACGCGGCCTCCCGCTGAAGCTGAAGCAGCAGCAGATTCAGCTGGTAGAGGATGATGTCGTTGGAGTAGGCGTCCATAAACTCCTGCTCCCGGAGCATATTCTGCAAAAGCGTCGCCACGCTCTGGGGCGCGGTGAATTTCCGGTTCAGCAGGGGAGCAAGGTCAACACCGCTGACGTCAAAGGAAATGGTCACGAACCGGGGGGCGACGCCGATGTCGGCGTACTGCATGTGCCACTGCCCCGGGCCGTAGAGGACGATGTCTCCCTGCTTGAGCAGAAGATCCTGCCCGTCCACCACGCTGTGCAGCGCCCCCTGATCCACGTAGGTCAGCTCGGTCATGGGGTGGGATTCCCCGGAAAACAGGAAGCCCTGCTCCTTTTCCTGATAGAAGAAGGTGTAAATGCCCTCCACCCGCAGCTGATGCTCCACCCGGGCACTGCTGGGGGCGCGGCGACCCAGCTCCTCCGGCGGCTCCTGAGCGGACACCATCACTGTGGCGTCCCCCTGAAACGGCTCCAGGAGGAAGTAGACGCCCTTGCGGAGAACGGCGGGTTTGTCCAGATAGAAGCGCTGGTAGGTTTCCCCGTCCGTGCTGGCGGACAGGACGCTCATGCCCATACCGCAGCTGATCCGCGTCTCCGATGCGGCGCGGTAGACCACTGCCTCCGTCCGCGACAGCCGTACCGCAGCGGCATCGTCCCGGAACAGATTCCTGTCCGTCTGAGTGCGCTCGGACGGAACGCTGCCGAAGCAGCGGAACGTGACCTGATTCAGATTGCGGATCATGGAAATCAACCCCCGGAAATAATATGGTTCGCGCTAACCAGCCGTATAAGAATTATTATATCGAAAAAAGAAAGGAATGGCAAATGGTTTTCCGCGCGTTCCGAAAAACCGTCAAAACGCCCAAAGAACGGCGATTCCTGCCATGTACCGTACCTGCGTTTTCGTCGGAAAACGCCCTGCCCAGAGCGGAAAAACCCGGTTGGTCATTTCGCCGGTTTTCGGGAACGGCGAAATGACGTGCAGATAATACCAGCCGGGGCAGGCTGCAGACCTGCCCCGGCTGGGGTGACAGTGATTCAGAAAGCGTCGCTTTACCGCTGATACTCAAACTCAAAATCGTAAATATCCACGGTGTCCCCGTCGGCAATGCCCATTTCCTCCAGACGGGCGAACAGACCCACCTTGCGGAGCTGCTGGTCAAAATAGTTCCGGGACTCGTAGTCCTCAAAATTGATGTTCTGCACCAGCCGTTCCAGCCAGACGCCGGTGACCAGCCATGTGCTGCCGTAGTGCTCGATGTCGAAGGCGTTGGGGTCGGTAGGCTCGGCGATGACCTCCACGTACTCCGGCTCGTAAATGGTCACGGGGGGCAGGGTGCGCAGCCGCTCCGCCACCGCCCGCATGAGATTCCGGGTGCCCACGGTAGTGCCTGCGGAAATTTCGTACAGTTCGCAGCCCGCTTCTTCGGCGGCGGCGCGGAGCCGCTCCAGATTGTCGCTGTCCGGGGGCAGCAGGTCGGTCTTGTTGGCGGCCACGATCATGGGGCGGTTGCTGAGATCAACGCTGTAGTTTTTCAGCTCCGCGCAGATGGCGTGAAAATCCTCCACGGGGTCGCGCCCCTCGCTGCCGGACACGTCCACAACGTGAACGAGCAGACGGCAGCGGTCGATGTGCCGGAGAAAATCGTGCCCCAGACCCGCGCCCTCGGCGGCGCCCTCAATGATGCCGGGGATGTCCGCCATGACGAAGGACACGCCCTCATCTACATAAATAACGCCCAGATTGGGATACAGGGTCGTAAAGTGATAGTTGGCGATCTTCGGGTGGGCGTTGGAGGTGACGGAAAGCAGGGTGGATTTACCCACGTTGGGAAAGCCCACCAGACCCACGTCCGCCAGAAGCTTCAGCTCCAGAATCACGTCCCGCTCCTGTCCCTTAAGACCGGCTTTGGCAAACCGGGGAACCTGACGGGTGGGGGTGGCGTAATGGGCATTGCCCCAGCCGCCCCGTCCGCCCTTGGCGAGAATGAAGTCCTCGCCGGTGGACATGTCCACGATGATCTGATTTGTTTCGGCGTCCCGCACGACGGTGCCCCGGGGGACTTCAATGATCAGGTTTTCGCCCCGTTTGCCCGCCATTTTCCGACCCTGACCGCTGACACCTGCGGCGGCCTGATACTTGCGCTTGTAGCGGAAATCCAAAAGAGTGGACAGGTTGTCGTTGACCCGGAGAATGACGCTGCCGCCATGTCCGCCGTCGCCGCCGTCCGGGCCGCCGGAGGCCACATATTTTTCCCGGTGGAACGCCACCGCTCCATCGCCGCCCCGTCCGCCGATGACGGTGATGCGCACTTTATCCACGAACATAGTTGTACGTCCTCCTAATCTATGGAAGTACGGGTACTTCCCTTTATTCAGCCGATTCTGCTGGCCAGCTCGAAAGCCAGCAGGGCAATTTTTTCCTTGTCTGATAGCCGGGCGTGTCCGGACAGGCTTCTGGGGTCCCACTGGGGGTGATCCAGATTGTCCCCGGCATAGAAATACTGAAAGAATTCCACACCCCGGAAATCGCACATGGCCTGCATGGCCGCACACTCCATCTCCACGCATACCGCACCCATGCGCCGCCGGGCAGCGACCTTTGCGGGGGTCTCCCGGTAAAAGGCGTCCGTCGTCCACGCAGCGCCCTGCACATAAGGATACCCAAATTCCCGGAGAACCTCAATAAATTCGGGAACATAGCGGGTGTTGACGTCGATCAGATCGCCCGCCGGGGCATAATGATAGCTGGTGCCCTCATCCCGGATGGCTTTTGTGGGAATGATGATGCCGCAGTCCTCGATTCTTTTGTCCAGGACGCCGCAGTTGCCCAGCAGGATGAACCGGCGCGCGCCCATGGCGATGATCTCCTCGAACTGCCCCACACAGGCAGGTGCGCCGACCTTGGCCTTGCAGAAGCCCAGCTGTTTTCCACGGTAAGTGACCTCGTAAATGGGCCAGTCTCCGTCCGCGTCGCGGGTCTGGGCAATGCGCTTACCCTCCAGAAATGCGGCCACGGAGGCAAAAAGCTGGTGGGAAAAGACGGCGACCACCGTTTCCGGGAAATTCTCCACCGGTTTTATGTAGTCCGGGTTGATGACGGCGCGGGGTGTGGGATCAAATTCCGTTAAAAGCACGATGGGTGCCTCCTTCCTGCGGCATGCGCACAATGACGCGGTGTTATCTCAGAGTTTCCCTATTAAAAAAGGCTGCCGCAATTTATGCTGCGGCAGCCTTCCTTGTCCAGATGATCTTACTGCTCGGCGTACACGGAGCACTGCCGGCGATCCTTGCCCAGACGCTCAAACTTGACGGTGCCGTCAACCTTGGCGAACAGGGTGTCGTCCTTACCGATGCCCACATTGACACCGGGATGGATGTGGGTGCCTCTCTGGCGAACCAGAATGTTGCCGGCCAGAACGAACTGACCGTCGGCACGCTTCACGCCCAGACGCTTGGACTCGGAATCACGGCCGTTCTTGGTGGAACCGCCGCCCTTGTGGTGAGCGAAGAACTGAATACCAATCTTCAGCATGGTGTTACACCTCCAAAACTTCGATATTATCAGGATAGTCGTCCCGCAGCGAACACAGAGTCACCAGCATTCCGGCAAGCACTGCCTGAACGGTGTCCTCCTCGTCGCAGGACGCGGGGAGGGTCAGGGTGATGCGGTTATCTTCCCCATCCTTGACCCGGACCTTGGCCTTGGCGCCGCACACATCGTTGATGGTGGCTTCGGCCATGGTAACGACAGCGGAGACGGCGGCGCAGACAATGTCCTTTCCCGGCTCGTCATAATCGCTGTGACCCGAGACGGAGAATCCGGTGATCCTCTCGCCATCGGTGTGAAATTCGCATCTTGTCATAAATTACAGAGCGATCTTGGTGATCTCCACCTTGGTGTAAGGCTGGCGATGACCGATGTGCTTCTTCTCGTTCTTCTTGGACTTGTAGCGGATGATGTCGATCTTCTTGCCCTTGCCGTTCTTGACGACCTTGGCCTCGACGCTGGCACCCTCCACAGTGGGCGCACCGATCTTGGTGTTCTCGCCGTCCAGGACAGCCAGAACCTGATCGAACTTGACGGTAGCCTCGGCTTCCGCGCCCAGCTTCTCCACGAACACGACGTCGCCCTCGGCAACGGTGTACTGCTTACCACCGGTTACGATAACTGCTTTCATTTGTTTCACCTACTTTAATTGTGTAGTCTCGCTCTGGGGGCGCGGTGATTTTGGACGCACCGACTGAAAGCCCCTTCAATGCGGCCTGTCTATTCTAGCATTGCAGACATAAAAAGTCAAGAAGTATTTGGGACTTTTTCTTGCGTTTTTCATTGACTTTTGCTATACTGCCAATGGAATCGCAAATCTTTCCCGGCGAGGTGACTGCCCTGTGAAAACAAAAACGTGGATATTGCTCATTGCGGCCATTGCGGCGGTGTGCCTTGGATTGAGCATCTTCCTTCTGCTGCCCGGTGACGACGCCGTTTACGCTGAGATCAGCAGCGGGGGAAAGATTGTCAGAACCGTAAATCTGCGCATCGATCAGCAGTTTACCGTCACCGGGGAAACAGGCGGCAGCAACACCGTCACCGTCCGGGACGGGCGTATTGCCGTCACGGCGGCGGACTGCCCAGACCACTACTGCATGGAGCGTGGCTTTTGCAGCAGCGGCACGCCGATCGTGTGCCTTCCCAACCGTCTGGTCATCCAATTTCAGGGGGAACAGAGCGTTGACGCGGCAGCAGGATAATTTCTGGAAAAAACCCTTGACAAATGGCGAATGGTTGTGTATACTAATCAGGCATTCAGTTGAGTGCGCTGACGGACGATTAGCTCAGCTGGCTAGAGCATCCGCTTGACGTGCGGAAGGTCATAGGTTCGAGTCCTATATCGTCCACCAT
>ERZ780226.2307-NODE-2307-length-13324-cov-7.426483_pt1 | contig 13324 bp, 14 predicted proteins | sample MGYA00511165_ERZ780226 | MGnify/ENA primary metagenome ERZ780226 (study PRJEB29588, sample SAMEA2152373) | human gut metagenome | biome: human gut; feature: human-associated habitat; material: faeces | place: Denmark | collected 2008/2010 ...
TACATGCCCACCTAGCAAGTCTTTAGCATTTTCTTTATTTTTGCTTATAATTTTGTATATTCTTTCATAAATTGCTGGAACAGATGCCATTACAGATACTTTATATTCATTCATATTTTCCATAATATGTCTTATTCCGTCGCAAAATACTGTTTGAGCACCTGAATATAACGCAAACAAAAATCCAACAGTACATTCAAATACATGATGTATTGGTAAAAATGATAAAAATACATCATCTGAATTAACATCTAATATTGATGAAATATCCATCAAATTTGATACTAGGTTTTTATGTGATAATGCAACTATTTTTGATGCTGATGTTGTTCCAGATGTAAAAAGCATAATATTCATTTTACACTACTTGATAAATTTGAATATCAAAATTTAAATGCACTTGCTTTAAATTTCATAGTAGGTATTGTTGTAATTGCTATGCAATCATATATCTCATTTATATATATTGATTATTTACCAAATAGCTTAGTTTATTGTACTTTAATAATGCAACTTGCTTATTATTGCATAAGCTTATATAGTTTATACAGAACTAATAAATTAGAAAGTACTACCCAACTTCTTGAAGAAGAAAAAATGTATAATAAAACTCTAAACACTTTGCACGATAACATTAGAGGTTTTAAACATGACTTTAATAATATTGTTCAAGCAATTGGTGGTTATCTTTCAACAAATAACATTGATGGTTTAAAAACATATTATAAAGACCTACTAGAAGAATGCCAAATTAATAATAACTTAGCTGTTCTTAACCCTGAACTTGTTAATAATCCAGCTATATATAGCCTTCTTGCTGATAAACTTGGAAAGGCTGAAAAAGACCATATTAAGCTTAACTATGAAGTAATGACAGATTTAAGTAACCTAAATATTAAAACATATGAGCTTACTAGAATCTTAGGTATTCTTTTTGATAATGCTTTGGAAGCTGCCTCTAAATGTGATAAGAAAATTGTAAATGTATCTTTTAGAGCTGATAAAAATCATAGAAATAGAACTTTAGTTATTATACAAAATACATATACCAATAAAGATGTTAATGTAGATAGAATTTTTGAAAAAGGTTACACTTCTAAAACTGATGGCGAAAATCATCAAAACCATGGTTTAGGATTGTGGGAAGTTAGAAAATATTTAAAGAAAAATATTAACTTAGATTTATACACCACTAAAAACGATATGTTCTTTACACAACAATTCGAAATTTATAATTAAAATATAGCCTAGATTCCTACCTCTAGGCCATATTTATTAAAATTAATCTTTTTTTATTAAAGATGCTGGCATTTTTGGTTGATGCCAAACCCAATATACAAAACATGCAGTGTTTGTACTTTTAGCATATTTTTCTGCTAATTTTGCCAATAATTTTGTCATAGATAATCCCCCCTTTTATTTCAAATATTTATGCGATTTTATTTTGTAACCTTAAATTTCATATACTCTTCATAGCCATATTTATTTCCTGTTATTTTATACATTAACCTTGTTATTGTAATTGTTTGAAACAATATACCAAATAGTAGTAAATTTGAAATTACAGTATTTTTAATTATTAATGAAGCTATTAGAGATGCTGTCATAACTATACATGATAATATCTTTTTTGTTGTTCGCTCTTTTTTTCTCAAAATTGGAACCTCTTCTGTATCTGCTGGTGCATATAATTTAATCATTATCAATGAAAATATCCAAACAAATCCTGTTATTATATATTCAACTGTTCTTGTTAGTACAAGACATTTACTTAGTACTGCATTTCCTATATAGAAAACAGATGTTGCAATTATGCATCCAATGTGTGTATGTAAATGAACTCCTCCTGATGTTATTCTATACGGTGTCATCATTATTACAAGTAAAATTGATTCTTTTAAGACTCCGAGTATATATGCCAATGTAAGTAATATAAAGAACTTTGGTATTTCTCCAATTATTAATTGCAAACCATAATTTATTACTTCTGCTCTTTCATCATTAATATCTGGCATTTCTTTTCTAATTCTTGAAGTCAATTTATTACAAATTGTTTCTACCATTTAACCACCTCTTAACTCGCTTCGGTTTCTATGATGTTATTTTACACTAGATTTTTAGAAAAAGTTTAAAAATTATATGAAACGCAAAAAATCCTATATGAAAACTTTGAAAAAAATTTTCATATAGGATTTCGACCCTTTCATAAATTTACATAATATTACTTTTCCCATCTTCCATAAATTCCACAAGGTAAAACTAGGTTTGAGTTGCTCATTGGCAAACCTATCTCTCCTGCTGATATTTTGCCTTTATATTTCTTCATATTAAGCTTTAGAATATTGCTTAATACCTCACCTGATATACCAGTTGTGTATGAATTTATTAAGAAAAATAATGGATCTTTACTTAGTACTTTTGTACATAGTTCAACTAAGTCTGAAATGTTACTTTCAAATTGCCATACTTCGCCTGATGTTCCTCTGCCATAAGATGGTGGGTCCATTATAATTGCATCATAAGTGTTGCCCCTTCTTATTTCTCTTTGAACAAATTTTACAACATCATCTACAATATAACGAATTTGTTTATCTTGTAAGCCAGATGAATTTACATTTTCCTTTGCCCATGCAACCATTCCTTTTGAGCTATCTACATGGCATACAGCAGCACCTGCTGAAAGGCATGCTACCGTTGCTCCACCTGTATATGCAAATAGGTTTAAAACCTTTATTGGACGTTTAGCAGATTTTATTTTATCAATCATCCAATCCCAATTAACAGCTTGCTCTGGGAATAGCCCTGTATGTTTAAAGCCCATTGGTTTTATATTAAATACTAAATTTTTGTATTTAACTTGCCAAGCTGAAGGTAATTTTGTTTTATAACTCCATGCGCCTCCACCTGTTTTACTTCTTGTATATGTAGCATTCGCTTTCTTCCATTTAGCTGGAAAACTTTGATTTTTCCAAATTATTTGTGGGTCTGGTCTAATTAATGTATAACCTCCCCAACGTTCTAGTTTTTCTCCATTTGCCATATCTAATATTTCATAATCTTTCCAATTTGTTGCTATGTTCAATTACAATCTCTCCCTTATAATTTATTTAGTAGATTAAAAAATGTATATATTAGTACTGTATTTATTGTTGTACAAACTCCAAATAAAATTAAACCTACCATTATTATTTTGTTTGCAAAAGTTAATTTATGTTTCTCTTCTTTCTCCTCGAATTTCTCATTCCAAAAATTTGTATCTGCAACATCTATCATATTTGTACCTCCTTGTCCCATATTAAAAATATATTCTTAAAATAGTACAAATATGATAATTTTTAATCTAAAAATTCTTTGATATTTCTTGCTAAATCAGCATTTATTCCTTTTATTTTTGTTATTTCTTCTATGCTCGCCTTTTTTATTCCTTGAATGCTTCCAAATGCTTTTAATAACTCTTGTTTTTTCTTTTCTCCAATTCCTGGAATATTATCTAATTCAGATTTTGTTGCTTCTTTTTCTCTTAACTTTCTGTTATATTCTATTGCAACATTATGAACCTCGTCTTGCATTCTTGTTACAAAATTCATTTGTTCTTCTGTTAAAGTTATAACATTTCTTCCTTCATCTATTAAATTTTTAGTTGAATGTTTATCGTCCTTCACCATTCCAAAAACTGGAATTTGCAAGTTATACTTTGCTATAGCTCTTTTAATTGCTCTTATTTGAGTTATTCCACCATCTGCAAAAATCACATTTGGTAATTCTCCAAAGCCACCTTTTGGGTTTTTAATAGAATGTTTTAATCTTCTTGTTACAACTTCTTCTGTACACCTTGGGTCATCTTGTGTAAACACTGTTTTAATTTTAAACCTTCTGCTTAAATTCTTTTTTATCAAACCATCTATTGCCACACACATACCTGCTACCATATAGTCTCCTGCTAAGTTTGAAATGTCAAAGCATTCAATTTTTCTTGGTAATTTTTCTAAATTTAATGCTTGTTTTAAGCCTAAAACCAAGTCATGTTTTTCCTTTGTTTTGTTTTCTAGAGTTATTTTTGCATTATTAACTGCCATCTCTACAAATCTTAGTTTTTCACCTTTTTGTGGTGTTTTAAATTCTACTTTTTTGCCTGATTTTTCTGTTAATATTCTTTCTATAATTTCTTTATCTTCAATATCTTCTTGCATCATTATTTTACTTGGAAGTTCTTCTTTTTGAAGATAATATTGTTTTACAAAATCTGAAAGTATATTGCTAATATTCTCATCAGCCATATTACTTAAGAAGTAATGCTCTCTTCCTATCATTTTGCTATTTCTTACAAAGAAAATTTCTACTACACAATAAATTTCATTTTTGAATACACCAATTACATCTATTGATTTTTCATTAATGTTTGAAACCTTTTGCTCTTGTGAGAAATGTTCAATTGCTGAAATTCTATCTCTTAGCTTTGCAGCCGTTTCATAATCTTGTTTTTCAGCTGCCTTTTTCATTTCATTTTCCAAGTTTTTTATAATGCTTTCGGTTTTTCCTTCTAATAGCATTATAATTTGATCTATTTGCTTTCTATATTCTTCTTTTGAAACATAATTAACACATGGTGCTAAGCATCTTTTTATATGATAATTCAAACATGCTCTTTTATTAGATTTAAACACTTTGCATTGACGTATTTGAAATCTCTCTTTTATAAAGTTTATCATTTCTTTTGCAGCATATGGATTTGCATATGGTCCAAAATACTTTGCTCCGTCGTTTTTTATGCTTCTTGTGTAAAACACATTTGGGTAATCTGATTTTACATCTATTTTTATATATGGATAAGCTTTATCATCCTTTAAAAGTACATTAAACTTTGGCATGTTCTTTTTTATAAGATTACATTCTAGTATTAAAGCCTCTGCCTCATTATCTACAACAATATACTCAAAATGATCTATTAATGAAACCATTCTTTGTATTCTTACTGTTTTATTTGTTTTTCTAAAGTACTGCGACACCCTATTTTTAAGTGACACAGCTTTACCTACATAAATAATAGCATCGTTTTTGTCTCTCATAATATAAACTCCCGGTTTTGATGGGAGTTTTTTAATTTCTGCTTCTATATTAAACATTTTCAAAATATCCTATATATGGAAGATTTCTATATTTTTCATCAACATCTAAGCCATATCCTAGAACAAATACATCTGGAATATCAAAGCCAACATAATCAGCTTCCATTTTACATTCTCTTCTTTCTTTTTTATCTAGTAATGAGCATATTTTTAAGCTTCTTGGTCCTTTGCTCTTTAAGTATTCTGTTAAATAAGATAAAGTTCTACCTGTGTCTATAATGTCTTCAATAATAATTACATCTTTATCTTTTATATCTCCTTGCAATTCAACTTTCATCTCAATAACACCTGTGCTGTTTTGTCCATGATAACTTGAAACCCTAATAAATTCAAAGTTAACATCACTTTTCATTCTCTTTGATAATTCAACTGTGAAGAAAATTGAACCTTTTAGAATACAAATAAAAGTAACTTCTTGTCCATTATAATCTTTGTAGATTTGATCAGCTAATTCTTGTGCCCTTTTATTTAATTCTTCTTCACTAATTAAAACTTTTAAATTAGATAAATCTTCCATTTTTTACTACCCCTTTATTCTTTAAAAATTAAACATCAACTCTATTATACTATTTTTTCATTAATTTGACAAGTTTTTCAGGGTAATTTCATACTGTTTTATGGCTATTTTATGTTAATTTTCCATGTTTCATCTCATTATTTAATAATTTTGCATATTCTTTCAAATTTTGCAAAAAATTATTGTATTGAAATTATTTGTGTGATATTATATGTAATTGAAAAAAGGAGTTGATTTATTTATGAATTTTGATGAATGGAAAGATTTTACAGGTGGCGAATGGAGACATTGTATTAATGTTAGAAGTTTTATTCAAAACAACTACACACCTTATGAAGGAGATGCTAGTTTCTTAGCAGGTCCAACTGAAAGAACACAGAAACTATGGAATATTATTTTAGATTTATATAAAAAGGAAAAAGAATCTAAAGGTGGCGTTCTTGCTGTTGATGCTTCTACTGTTTCTACAATTACAAGTCACCCTGCAGGATATATTGATAAAGATTTAGAGCAAATAGTAGGTCTACAAACTGATGAACCTCTTAAAAGGGCTATTATGCCAAATGGTGGTATACGTATTGTAGAAAAATCTTGTGCTGCTATTGATGTTAAATTATCTGATGAAGTTGAGAAAATATTCAAACACTTTAGAAGAACACATAATGATGGTGTTTTCGCAGCATACACACCAGAAATTAGAGCTGCAAGAAGTTCACATATTATTACTGGTCTACCTGATGGATATGGTAGAGGAAGAATTATTGGAGATTACAGAAGAATTGCCCTATATGGTATTGATGCTTTAATTCAAGAAAAACAAGAAGTTATGCAATCTTTAGAAGTTCCTTCAATATATACTGAAACTGTTAGAGACAGAGAAGAAGTTCATGACCAAATAGATGCATTAAACGAATTAAAAGAAATGGCTGCATCTTATGGTTTTGATATCTCTCGCCCTGCTTCAAATGCTAAAGAAGCTATACAATGGCTATACTTTGGTTACTTAGGTTCAACCAAAGAACAAAATGGTGCTGCAATGAGTTTAGGTAGAACTTCTACTTTCTTAGATATTTATATTGAGAGAGACTTAAAAAACGGAACACTAACAGAAGAAGAAGCTCAAGAACTTATGGATCACTTTGTTATGAAATTAAGATTAATAAGATTTTTAAGAACACCTGAATATAACGAACTATTCAGTGGAGACCCTGTTTGGGTTACTGAAGGTATTGGTGGTATGGGAATTGATGGAAGAACATTAGTTACAAAGAACTCATTTAGAATGTTACATTCTTTAGTAAACTTAGGACCTGCTCCAGAACCAAATATGACAGTTTTATGGTCTACAAGATTACCTGAAGGATTTAAAAGATATTGTACAAAGCTTTCTATTGAAACATCTTCTATTCAATACGAAAATGATGATTTAATGAGAGAATTCTGGGGAGACGACTACTCTATTGCATGCTGTGTTTCAGCTATGAGAACTGGTAAACAAATGCAATTCTTTGGTGCTAGATGTAACTTAGCCAAAACATTATTATATGCAATAAATGGTGGTAGAGATGAATTAACAGGTAAACAAGTTGCTTCAAAATTTGAACCAATACGTTCTGAATATCTAGATTATGACGAAGTTATGGAAAAATTTGATAACATGATGGATTGGGTTGCAAGAGTATATATAAATGCTCTAAACATCATTCACTTTATGCATGATAAATATTCTTATGAGAAACTAGAAATGGCTTTACATGACCAAAATATTTTAAGAACAATGGCATGTGGAATTGCTGGTCTTTCTGTTGTTGCAGATTCACTTTCAGCTATTAAATATGCTAAAGTAAAAGTTATTAGAGATGAAACTGGTTTAGCTGTTGATTACCAAGTTGAAGGCGACTTCCCTAAATATGGTAATGATGATAATAGAGTTGATGACATTGCAATTGATATTATGAAAAGATTTATTAACAAATTAAGAAAGCAAAAAACATACAGAGATTCTAAACCTACTCTATCAATCTTAACAATAACATCTAACGTAGTTTATGGAAAAAGCACTGGTAACACACCTGATGGAAGACGTAGTGGCGCTCCATTTGGACCTGGTGCAAACCCTCTACATGGTAGAGACACACATGGTGCACTTGCAGTTTTAAATACAATAGCAAAATTACCTTATGTATATGCAGAAGATGGTATATCTTACACATTTGCTATAACTCCTCGTGCATTAGGTGGAGATGAAGATACAAGAATTACAAACTTAACAGCCTTACTTGATGGATATTTTGAAAAACGTAGCCAACACATAAATGTTAATGTTTTTGATAGAGCTTTACTTTTAGATGCTATGGAACACCCAGAAAACTATCCTCAGCTTACAATAAGAGTTTCTGGATATGCTGTAAACTTTGTAAAATTAACACGTGAACAACAATTAGATGTAATAAACCGTACAATTCAAGATAGAATATAAAGGAGTTTTTATGGAAGATTTAACTGGAAAAATTCATTCAATTGAAACCTTTGGAACTGTTGATGGCCCAGGAATTAGATATGTAATATTTCTTCAAGGTTGCCATTTGAGATGCAAGTATTGCCATAATAGAGATACTTGGGATACTACAATTGGCACACCTAAAAAGGTTTCAGAGCTAGTTCAAGATATACAAAAATATAGTGATTATATTAAATTTTCTAAAGGTGGAGTTACAGTAACAGGTGGTGAACCTTTATTACAGCCAAAATTTTTAATAGCACTATTTACAGAGCTAAAAAAACTAGGATACCACACAGCACTTGATACTTCAGGTATGTTTCCTTTAACACCTGAAGTAAAACAAGTTTTAAGTTTAACAGATTTAGTTTTATTAGATATAAAACATATTGATGATGAAAAATGTAAAGACTTAGTTGGTTTTTCTAATAAATTAGAATTAGAATTTGCAAACTATTTAAGCGAAAATGGTATAAAAATGTGGATAAGACAAGTTATAATACCAGGAATTACTGATGATGAAAATGACTTAATTCGTTTAAAAGAATTTTTGCAAACGCTAAAAACTGTAGAAAAAATTGAACTTAACCCTTACCATACTCTAGGAGTTTATAAATGGGAAGATTTAGGCTTAGAATATCCTTTAAAGGGTGTTCGCCAAGCCAACACTGAAGATATTGAAAGAGCAAAACGCATTTTAGGAATTTAATTCCTAAAATGCATTTTTTTAAGTTTGTCTAATATATATTAGACAAAGGAGCTCTTTTATGTTTAAATGTATGATTATTAAAATAAAATCATTAATCTTACCTACTTTTATTTGTGTTTTTATATTATGCTTGCTTTTGTTTTCCAAAAGTAACTTAGCAGCTGCCAAATCTGGGCTTAGTCTTTGGGCGAATTCTGTATTACCCTCTCTTCTTCCTTTTTTTATTGCCACAGAACTTTTAGGGTATACAAATATTGTTACTGTTTTAGGAAAAGCTTTAAACAAACTTATGCGCCCAATCTTTAATGTACCTGGTGCTGGAGCATTTGCTTTGATGATGGGAATAATTAGTGGTTACCCTGTTGGTGCAAAAATCGTTTCAAATTTAAAAGAGCAAAAATTATGCACAAATATTGAAGCCGAAAGGTTACTTGCCTTTACAAATAACTCAGGTCCCCTATTTATTGTCGGAACTGTTGGCGTTGGTATGTTTTATGACTTTTCATTAGGCATAATTTTATTTGGTATACATGTTTTAAGTACACTTACCGTTGGCTTTTTATTTAGATGGTGGGGAAAATCTAAAGAACGAAAATATAGAAATTCTGAGTGCATCTCCTCTCCTTCTACTCTATCATTTTCAAATCTTGGAGAAGTTTTGTCTAAAAGTATTATAAGTTCAATAAATACTGTTTTAATGATAGGTGGTTTTGTTGTACTATTTTCAATTATAATTTCAATGCTTAGCATAAGCAATGTGTTACACATTATTGCAAATTTTTTGAGTATTTTTCATATTCCAGATTACCTTAGTATGAGCTTTCTTGCTGGTTTTTTAGAAGTTACAAATGGTCTATTTTATATTACAACACTTAATGTTTGTAGCTTTAAATTAAAAGCAATGCTTTGTTCTTTTGTACTTGGTTTTGGCGGTTTTTCGGTACTGTTACAAGTTTTAAGTATTAGCTCTAAAGCAAAAATATCTATAAAACCATATTTTGTTGGAAAAATATTGCAAGCATGTTTTGCAATGTTTTACACATACTTATTTATATGAACCAGATAATATATCCTGAAAATTTAAGTGATAACTTTAAAAAATATGATGAATATATAAAAAGTAAAAAGAAAGTTTACAAATATATTTTTATACTTGCTCTCTTTTTTCTTATGGCTTTTATTGGTTACTATTTGTGGCGTTACTTTAAAATTTCTAAGAAAGAAAATGTTGCAAATAAAATATTAACAGTGTATGACATTCAAAAATTGTATGCAGAAAACAAACCTATAGCGGTACCCAGTGTAATCTCTGAAACTGGTGATACTGCTGATATTTTGGGTATTATAGAAATTGATAAAATTAACTTAAGATACCCTATTCTTTCTAAAATTACTGATGAATTTCTAGAAATTGCTCCATGTAAATTTGCTGGAAATACTTTAAATGGCTATGGAAACTTGTGTATTGCTGGGCACAACTTTGATAATGATACACTATTTAGTAATTTAAATCTCTTGGAAATTGGAGATACTATCAGGCTTTATAATTTAAGTGGAAACAGTGTTTTATACACGGTTTATGATAAATTTGAAATTGTTCCATCAGATACATCTTGCACAAGGCAAAACAAAAAAATAAAAGAAATCACTCTACTTACTTGTAATAATAAGAATAAAAAAAGGTTAGTAATTAAGGCAAAAAAATAGATAGCTAAAAGCTATCTATTTAAATTTATTAAATTTGATTATATTCTTTAATCTTTTTATATGCAAATATTGCTGAAACTCCACATACTGCAATTATTAACCAAGGTGCATCCTCTAGACCTGTGTTTGGTACATCCTTTGTTGACAAATTGTTTGTATTAGTTGTATTATTTGTTGGTATTACTGTATTATTTTGTGGTCTTTCTTGATCTTTCTCAATAGTATTGTTTTGTGGTATAACGTTATTTTGTGGTATAGTATTACTATTATTATTTGAATTATTTCCTGCTAAATTAAAATGAATTGATGTGCTTGTTGCAAAAACAGAAAAATTCAATCCAATTATTATAAATACAATTAACATAACTATACTAATTATTAATTCTTTCTTTCCTAATTTCATTATTACTTCCCCTTATACTTCATATTATTAAATACATCACTTATATTTATACTACATTTTTGCAAAAAAATCAAGACTTTTTGTTGAAATTTATGCATTTTTTTGTATTTTTTTCATTTCCTCGTGTCTTTTTATCTTCTGAGTTGTTGTTTTTACTAGTTCTTCATCTGTTACAATAATCTTTTTAACGTATTTGTATTCTGGCATTGTTTTATTAATTTCTTTAATCTTATCCCATAACACATCATAAATTTCTTCTTCGGTTTCAACATTATAAATTTCTTTCATAAGATCTTTATCATAAACTATTTTTGCGCAAACTTTTAAATCAATCTTATCATCTTCTTCTGCTTGGCCATAAACAAAGCTTTCTTTTACACCTTCAATTTTATTTATAACTGTTTCAATTTCTTCTGGAAATACATTTTTTCCATTTTTTAAAACTATTACACTCTTCTTTCTTCCACAAAGGAATAGAAATCCTTTTTTATCTACATAGCCTAAATCACCAGTATTAAACCAACCTTTATCTAATACCTCTTTTGTAGCTTCTTCATTTTGGTAATATCCAAGCATTACTGTTGGGCCTTTTACATATATTTCCCCTATTCCATTTTCATCTTTATTTATTATTTTAAGTTTTACACTTGGAAATACTTTTCCAACTGAGCCAATTCTTTGTTCAAAATCTGTTCCTGCTGAAATAACTGGTGATGTTTCTGTTAAACCGTAACCTTGTACTGTTGTTATTCCTAAGTCGTTAAATCCTTTTTCAACTTCTGGAGAAAGTGCTGCTGCTCCATTTACAAGTAGTCTTATTTTTCCTCCAAGTCCATCAATTATATCTTTAAATACAACTCTTTTTATATCAATTCCAACTTTTGAAAACATATTTGTAAGTTTAATCATCTTTTCTACTTCTGGAAGTTTTCCTTTTTTCTCAATATTTTTCATAAGTCTTTTATATATGCTTTCATATAATGCTGGTACTGAAATCATTGCTGTTATTTGATACTCTTTTATATTATTTGCAATATGTCTTATTCCTTCACAGTATGCTATACTTGCACCTCTTGATATTGGATATAGGAAACCAACTGTACACTCAAATGTATGGTGTAAAGGTAAGAATGAAAGCAAAGTATCTCTTTCATCTAAGTTTAAAACTTTTGCAATATCCATAAGATTTGATGCAATATTTTTGTGTGATAGCATTACGGCTTTTGACATAGCTGTTGTTCCTGATGTAAATAACATGAAGCCCATTGCTTCATTGTTTATTTTAGCATCTAAAAACTTTCTATTTCCTTTTTCTATTAATTCTTTACCAGCCTTTACAAGTTCTTTTTGTGAATACACTCCATTTTCTCTTTTTTCTAAGTCCATTGATATATAATATCTTAAGTCTGTAGTTTTTCTATTTCTAATATCTTGCATTACTTCATCATATTTACTTGAATAAAATATTGCTTCAACTCCTGAACGAATTATCAAAGCTTCTAATTCATTTGCTGGTAGCATTTTGTCTAATGGAACAACTACACCTGTTCCACAAGCTATAGCCATATATGCTAAAGCCCATTCATATCTATTATCAGATATAATTGCTATTCTTTTATCTGATAGTCCCATGTTAATAAGTTTAGTTCCAAGCGCATTAATATCGTTTAAGAAATCATTAAATGTAATGTTTCTAAACTCTCCTGGTTTATCTGTTTTAAATCTAAATGCTGGTTTGTCGCCATGTTTTTGAGCAGATAGATTAATCATTTCCTTTAAATTTGCAAATTTATCACATTTATGTAATCTTTTTTTTGCATTAACTTTCTTCATGCTTTTAAAATCTTCATCATCAATTTCTTTATCTTTAAATAATTCCTTTAATTTTTTAATTAATTCTTTGTTTTCATTTTCATTGTTATTATCTTTTCCCATAAAAGCACCTCTTTTTCATACCTTATTATTATACATTAAATTTATATACTTTTCAAGTCCATTTAAAGTACAAAAAGGTGAGTTTGAAAGAAATGTGATAATAACTTAAGCAAAAAACTGTGCAATTCAAAAATATTTGAATTGCACAGTTAGATTAACACAATTTACACAGTTAGATTTTTAACACTCAATTTACATATTTAATTATTTTATCGCCTGCAAGCCTACAGTGATACATAAAGTGCAGAACGGAAAGAAACGCCATCGTTGCTGCCCGTCGGACCGCCGAAGCTGCTACGAATGCTTGCTGGAGCGTTAGAACCACCGCTGTAGTAACTGCCGGCCCCTGTAAACTCGATTGCTTGAAGAATTAGACTCTGTGGTCCATTCATAACAATTTCCTGCTACATCATATATGTTTTTACTG
>ERZ780226.2315-NODE-2315-length-13304-cov-4.619066_pt1 | contig 13304 bp, 10 predicted proteins | sample MGYA00511165_ERZ780226 | MGnify/ENA primary metagenome ERZ780226 (study PRJEB29588, sample SAMEA2152373) | human gut metagenome | biome: human gut; feature: human-associated habitat; material: faeces | place: Denmark | collected 2008/2010 ...
AAGTCATGCTTTTTCATGCAAGCAAGAAACGCATGACCTTTTGACCCTTGTATCATACATAATAATAAAGTATAAGAGGTGCTTACAAAATCCGCAACCTGAATTTCGCAAAATTGTTGTAAAGTATTATGGAAAAGTGATATTATGAAACTAATATTTGGAAGGTTATGTGATGAACATAGAAAGATGCAAAGTAGTAGTTGAGGAAAGATGAAACAACAGAAATTATTAAGTTTGATCCGTCAGGCGATACAAGATTACAACATGATAGAAGACGGTGACAGGATTGCAGTAGGTGTTTCCGGCGGTAAGGATTCCCTGACTCTGCTTTATGCGATGAAGCTGCTGCAGGAATTTTACCCGAAGAGGTTCGAATTATCTGCGATTACCTGCAACGTAGGATTTGAAGGGATGGATTTTACGGGCGTAGCAGAGTTTTGTGAGCACCTGGAGATTCCTTATGAGCAGGTTGATACAGAGATTGCCCGGATCGTATTTCAGGAGAATAAGGATACAAGACCGTGTTCTTTGTGTGCAAAGCTTCGGAAGGGTGCGATGTATCAACGGCTGGGAGAGCTTGGAATCAATAAGATGGCATATGCACATAATAAGGATGATTTTATAGAGACAGCATTGATGTCATTGATCTATGAAGGTCGGTTCTATGCATTCCCACCAGTGACAGAATTGCCGGAAGCGGGAGTGACGGTGATCCGTCCGATGATGTATGTTCCGGAGCGAGGTGTAGCGCACTTTGTTGCAGACCAGGGAATCCGTGTGGTTAAGAATACGTGTCCGGTAGACGGTTCAACAAAAAGAGCGTATGCAAAACAGTTGATGGAGCAGATCAACAGGGAGACGCCAGGGGCGAAGGACAGAATCATGCATGCGATCGTGAACGGAAGGTTCCCGGACTGGCCACTGTAGTGATGGGAAAGTGATTAAGAAAATGCATTTTTTACTTCCCTATTTCGCCTATCTGTGTTACACTAACGAATGAGTTATTTAACTTTTTTGTAACAATTACGAAAGTGATAGGCTCATTGAAAAGGGAAAACAACATGGAAATGTATATAACTATTTGTAGAGAGGGATGCAGATAGTTAATAGGAGGAATTATTTATGTGTGGAATCGTAGGATTTACAGGAAACCATCAGGCAGCTCCGATTCTGTTGGACGGATTGTCTAAGCTGGAATACAGAGGATATGATTCAGCAGGTCTTGCAGTGCGTGACGGAGAGCATCTTGCACAGGTTGTTAAGGCGAAGGGACGTCTGAGTAATCTTTCAGAGAAGACAGACAGTGGTAAGGCACTCAAGGGAACTTGCGGTATCGGTCATACACGCTGGGCGACTCATGGTGAGCCAAGTCAGATCAATGCACATCCGCATGTATCCGGAAACTGTGAGAGAAGTGGATCCGGTACAGTTGAGTCTGAGGTTGTCGGAGTACATAACGGTATTATCGAGAACTATACAGAGTTGAAAGAGAAGCTGTTAAAGCATGGTTATACATTCTACAGTGATACAGATACAGAAGTAGTGATCAAACTGGTTGACTACTATTATAAGAAATATAACTTAGGACCGATCGATGCGATTGCCAAGACTATGGTTCGTGTACGTGGTTCTTATGCACTTGAGCTGATGTTCAAGGATTATCCGGGAGAGATCTGGGTTGCCAGAAAAGACAGCCCGATGATCATCGGTATTGCAGATGGCGAGACTTATGTTGCGTCTGATGTACCGGCAATCCTGAAATACACAAGAAATGTATACTATATCGGAAACCTTGAGTTTGCAAAGCTTGTTCCGGGAGAGGCTCATTTCTATGATCTTAATGGTGACGAGATCGAGAAAGAGACAACAGAGATCAAATGGGATGCAGAGGCAGCAGAGAAGGCCGGTTTCGAGCATTTCATGATGAAAGAGATCTATGAGCAGCCGAAAGCAATCCGTGATACTCTGAATTCTGTTGTGAAAGACGGAGTGATCGACTTTACGGATATTGATATTACAGAGGAAGAGATTAAGAAATACAGCCAGATTTACATTGTTGCGTGCGGTTCTGCATGGCATGTAGGAGTTGAGGCTCAGTATGTGATCGAGGAGATGGCTCAGATTCCGGTTCGAGTAGAGCTTGCATCTGAGTTCCGTTACCGTGAGATGCCGCTTGTGAAGGATGGTCTGGTTATCGTGATCAGCCAGTCCGGAGAGACCGCAGATACATTGGCAGCTATGCGTATGGCGAAAGATAAAGGACTTGCTACACTTGCAGTTGTAAATGTAATCGGAAGCAGTATTGCCCGTGAGGCAGATAAGGTGTTCTATACACTGGCAGGACCGGAGATTTCGGTTGCTACAACAAAGGGATACAGCGCACAGCTTGTAGCTCTTGATTGTATTGCAGTTCAGTTCGCGAAGGTGAAAGGGCTGATCACAGACGAGCGGTACAGCTATTACATTTCCGAGCTTCAGACAATTCCGGAGAAGATTGAGAAGATTCTTCAGGATAAGGAGAGAATCCAGTGGTTTGCAGCTAAATATGCGAATGCACATGATGTCTTCTTTGTAGGCCGTGGAGTGGACTATGCAGTGTGTCTGGAAGGAAGTCTGAAACTGAAAGAGATTTCTTATATTCATTCTGAGGCTTATGCGGCAGGTGAGTTAAAGCATGGAACAATCAGTCTGATCGAGGACAATATTCTCGTAATCGGAGTTCTGACACAGAGCAAGCTGTATGAGAAGACAGTCAGCAATATGATGGAATGTAAGAGCCGTGGCGCATATCTGATGGGTGTGACAAACTATGGCAATTATGAGATGGAAGACAAGGTAGACTTTACAGTCTATGTTCCGAAGGTGGATGAGCATTTCATGGGAAGTCTCGCTGTGATCCCACTGCAGTTACTTGGATATTATGTAAGTGTTGCGAAGGGACTTGATGTAGATAAACCGAGAAACCTTGCGAAGAGTGTAACAGTAGAATAAGAATATAATGAATCAGGCAGGTCGGAAAAATGAATCCGTCCTGCCTGATTTTGGCAAGAGCCAGAAACAGCACTGCATCTTCCAACTGTTCTGGCTTTTATTTTATATAGGACTTATTATCTAGGCATCTCCCACTTTGTATGATCTGTATGAAGCAGCATATGTGATTTGTGTGACAATGGTTTCTCAAGGAAATCGCTGTACAATTTCATAACATCCTGGTTCTCATGGGAGAATCTGATCTTAGCGTTCTTGTCAAGGAAATAGAGGTTTGCACCGCGTGTGTGTGCAAGCTCTTCGCCGTCGTGGATCGGCTGGCCGCCTCCACCGACGCATCCTCCCGGACAAGCCATAACTTCCACAAAGTCGTAGTGTACTTCACCGTGTTCAATTGCTTCAAGCAGTTTGCGTACATTTCCAAGACCACTGACAACAGCAGCACGGATCGTAGCATCACCAATCTGGACTTCAGCCTCTACAACACCCGTCTCAAAGGATGGGCTGCGGACGATCTTAAATGCATCTGGGTCAGGGTTACGTCCTGTTACAAGATAGTGTGCGGAACGAAGTGCAGCTTCCATAACACCGCCGGTAGCACCGAAGATAACACCGGCACCGGACCACTCTTTCATAAGCGGATCGCATTCGCGGTCTTTCAGGCTCTTTGGATCAATATGTGCAGCACGGATCATTCTTGTCAGCTCTCTTGTAGTGAGAACTGTGTCAATGTCATGTCCGGCATATTCACCGTAGAAAAGTTCCATGTTGCGTTCGCCTTTTTTCGCTACGCAAGGCATGACAGATACGGTGTAAATATCTTCCGGAGCAACACCGATGGACTGTGCAAAATAAGTCTTCATAACAGCACCGAACATCTGCTGTGGTGACTTGGCTGTGGACAGCTGTGGCACCAGATGTGGGTACTGTGATTTGATGAAACGGATCCATCCAGGGCAGCAGGAAGTGAACATCGGACGCAACTTTAATTCTCCTTTGGTGAAGCGCTGCAGGAATTCATTTCCTTCTTCCATGATCGTAAGGTCAGCAGAGAAAGAAGTATCGAAGACGTAGTCTACGCCGATCTTTTTCAAGGCATCCATGATCTTTCCGATTGTTGCTTCTTCTCTGGACAGGCCGAGAGCTTCTCCCCATGCGGCACGGACTGCCGGAGCAACCTGTGCAACCACCACTTTCTTCTTGTCGGCAATCGCACTCCATACATCCTCTGTATCATCACGCTCACGAAGTGCGCCGACAGGACAATGAGTGATACACTGTCCGCAGAGAGAACAGGAGACTTCATTGATCTTTTTATTTCCGTTTACATTGATCGTTGTTCTTGAACCTGTACTTGTAACATCCCAGATGTTCAGTCCCTGGATCTTGTCACAAATCTGGATACAGCGCATACATTTGATACATTTGCGTGAATCACGGATGAGTGGGAATGTCTTGTCCCAAGGTGTATCTTCAAAGCGTTCTTTGAACGGAAGATCGATCAGGTTCAGATCATTTGCAACCTGCTGAAGTGTACAGTTCCCGCTTCTGACACAGGTTGCACATTTGCAGTCATGCTGGGAAAGGATAAGCTGTACAGTCTGTCTTCTTGCAATGCGTACCTTCGGGCTGTTCGTGTAGATCACCATGCCTTCGGTTACGACGTTATTACAGGATGTGACCAGACGATCTTTCCCTTCAATTTCAACAACGCAGACACGGCAGGCCGCAATCTCGTTGATATCTTTCAAATAACATAATTTCGGAATCGGAGTTCCAAGCTTTGCCGCAGCTTCCATGATAGTAGTTCCGGAAGGTACGGATATTTTCTGATTATCAATTGTAACATTTACCATTTTTCTTTCCGCCCTCCTTTAAAAATACCATAACCGAAATGATCGCAGCGCAGGCATCTGTGGGATTCCTGTTTTGCTTCGGCTTCTGTCATACAGTTTTCAACGCCTTCAAAGTCACAGACACGGCTACATGCTTCGCGTTCTGTCAGTTCAACTCTTCCGCAAGGTTCGCGGTCGCTTAAGCGAGGTTCCGGAATCTCAACATCACAGCTGATGATATGGTGGAAACCAAGATATTCATCGATATTGGCAGCAACAACCTTTGCAGCGGCGATTGCCTTGATTACGGAAGCAGGACCGGATGCACAGTCTCCACCGGCGAATACGCCAGGGATATTGTCGAAACCGCCATAACGCTCTGTCATGATCTTACCGCGGGAAACCGGAACACCGGCTTCTGCGAAGTGTTCGGATTCGATATCCTGTCCGATTGCAACGATGAGTGTCTGACAAGGGATAAGGAAATCTTCTTCACCTGTCGGACAGACACTTGCACGACCGTCCTTGATCTTGCTGATCATCTGTGGTGTGACGTAGATACCTGAAACGTGTCCGTTCTTATCAGTCTCGATTCTGGATGGCGCTTTCAGTGTGAGTACTTCAATTCCCTCTGCAACTGCACCTTCGATCTCAGCCGGAAGAGCAGTCATATCTGCAGTACGGCGTCTGTAAACGATACTTACTTTTTTAGCACCGAGACGTTTTGCTGTGCGGACGGCGTCCATGGAAACGTTACCGCCACCGATGACAGCAACTTCCTGTCCGGTAAGATCAGGGCTCTTGTCTTCCCCAACATCACGAAGGAAGGACACAGCAGAAATCACGCCTTCTGCATGTTCGCCTTCGATACCAAGCTTCTTATCAGTGCTTGCACCGATGGAAATAAGAACAGCATCATATTCCTGGCGGAGACTCTGAATTGTGATATCTTTACCAATACGTTTTCCAAATTCTACCTGAACTCCTGTCTCAAGGATTGCCTGAATATCTTCGTCAAGACGATCTTTCGGAAGTCTGTAGTTCGGGATTCCATAGCGGAGCATTCCGCCGAGTTTTGGAAGCATCTCGAATACGGTTGTCTGATGTCCCATCAACTGCAGGTAGTAAGCAGCGCTGAGTCCACCAGGTCCACCGCCTACGACAGCGATACGCTTTCCGGTGGAAGGTGCGCATTCCGGTGGCGGAACCTTGCCTGCATAATCAGCGGCCATACGTTTCAGTCCACGGATATTGATGGCATCATCTACGATATTTCTACGGCAGCGGGCCTCACAAGGATGCTCACAAATAAAACCGCAGGTTGTCGGGAACGGATTATCCTTACGGATCAGACGGATGGCGTCAGCGTAACGGCCCTCTCCGGTCAGTGCGATATATCCAGGGATATCAACATGTGCAGGACAGAGAGAAACGCAAGGTACAGGCTGTGTATAGTGGCAGGTACAGCGTCCCTGACGGACATGTTCTTCATAATCTTCGCGACAGTCTCTTAAGCTCTTATGTACCATGGCACCGGCTTCATATCCGATCGGACAGTCAGATCCTTCGCGGATGGATTCAGACAATGTGTCAATCAGATCAAGTGTCTCCATTGTAGCAGTACCGTTCATAACATCTGTCAGAAGGTTCTTCAACTGCCACAGCCCAACGCGGCACGGGGTACATTTTCCACAGGATTGTGTCTGACACATCTCGATGAATGCACGAGTCATGTCAACCGGACATAATCCCGGAGGGCTGGATTCAATTCTGCGTTCCAGATCTTTGTACAGCTCTTCAACGACGAGCTGGCCTTTGTCTGGACCTGGGATTTCAAGTCTACTCATTTTAAACCTCTCCTTTTACCATAACGTTCATTACTGACTGGTTTTAAAATAGGAAATGTATTTGAAAAAACCTATCTTCAAACCAGTAAAGTTTCATTTAGTAATATTCTACAAATAAATCTAAAAATTATCAAGAAAAGTTTAAAAAATGACAAGCTTGTTATATATTATACAAACAACAAGCTTGTCAAAAATAAACAAAAATATTCTAAAAAATATTGAGAAACAGCTAAAAAAATTAATTCATATAGCGGTAGCAACGAAAATGATAACAGAGCGTTCACCTAAAAATATTTTAGATTCTACCGTAGGCATTGAATTTTTGTGAAAAAACTGACATTTAGGATCGCCGGTGTTGACCGCAACTTTCCATTTGTAATGTTCAGGAAGTTCCGGCAGAGTGAGTGTGACCGGAAACCATCCGGAATTTACAGCCAGATAAACAAGATCTTCTTCTTGTATTGCTTCATCATAACCTGCGAATCGTACACAGACAACATGGCTGTTACCGGAGAAATTTGTCTCATCCGGAGTGAGCCCATGCGTGCTCATTGCCGGAACACCAAGATAACTTGGTTCGAGATCCTTACGGATGACAGGATGATCTTTGCGGAACCGGATCATATATTGAAAGAAATCGAACAGATCCTTATTTTTTTTGAGGAGACTCCAGTCCAGCCAGGAGATCAGGTTATCCTGGCAATAAGGGTTATTATTTCCATAACGTGTGTCTGCGAATTCATCACCGGAGAGGAACATTGGAGTTCCGCGGCTGCAAAGCAGAACGGCACAGGCATTTTTCATCAGTTGTTTACGAAGTGCCAGAATGGCAGGATCATCTGTTTCGCCTTCTACGCCACAGTTCCAGCTGTTATTGTCGTCAGCTCCGTCAGTGTTCCCCCAACCGTTGGCCTCATTATGCTTCTGATTATAACTGTACAGATCATGAAGCGTGAATCCATCATGACAGGTGAGAAAGTTGATGGAAGCATTTCCACCTCGGTAAGCAGGATCGTACAGATCAGGAGAACCTGTGATTCTTGCTGCAGCAGTCTGGGCAAGGAAGTCATCTCCTTTTAAAAAGCGGCGCATATCATCACGGTAGCGCCCATTCCATTCAGCCCAGCGCTTCCAGGAAGGGAAAGAACCGACCTGATAAAGTCCGCCGGCATCCCATGCTTCAGCGATCAGTTTTACATTTCCAAGGATCGAGTCGAATGCAAGGCTTCGCAGAAGCGGTGGTTGGCTTAGAGGGGTTCCGTCATCATTTCGCCCAAGAATGGAAGCAAGATCAAAACGGAATCCGTCTACACGGTATTCGATGACCCAGTAACGCAGACACTCCAAAATCATGTCTCGTACAACAGGGTGATTGCAGTTCAGTGTATTTCCACATCCGCTGAAATTATAATAATGTCCGTCCGGAGTCAACATATAGTAAATGTTGTTGTCAAAGCCTTTGAAAGAAAAGCACGGACCGAATTCATTTCCCTCAGCAGTGTGGTTGAAGACGACATCGAGGATTACTTCTATACCATTGTCATGGAGATCTTTGATCAGTGTCTTGAGTTCCAGTCCTTCGCGGTTATATTCCATAGAAGAACAGTAGCTTGTATTTGGTGCAAAGAAACTGACTGGATTATATCCCCAGAAATCAATAAGTTCATTTTCATCAATCAATCGTACATCACGCATCTCATCAAATTCGAAGATTGGCATTAGTTCAACAGCATTGACTCCAAGTTCTTTCAAATAAGGAATCTTTTCGCGCAGGCCTTCGAATGTACCGTGGTGCTTAACACCGGAACTTTCATCCATGGTAAATCCGCGGACGTGTAGCTCGTAGATGATCAAGTCTTCCATAGGAATAGAATGGTGACGCTGGTCACCCCAGTCAAAGTTGGATTGTACCACACGGGCACGATAACCATGCTGGGCGTTATTTACATGCCCCCACTGGCTCTGTCCGGTGACGGCGCGCGCATAAGGATCCAGCAGGATTTTGTTTTTATCAAAACGGAGTCCTTTCTTTTCATCATAAGGACCATCCAATCGATAGGCGTACTCAAATTCTTCGATATCCAGATCAAAGACGATCATAGAATAGCAGAATCCGATCCTGTAACTTTCCGGAAATGGAATCACGGCGTAAGGTTCTTCGGCTTTGCGGTGAAACAGCAGAAGCTCGCAGGAGGTAGCACCGTGTGTATGAATCGTAAAGTTGACACCACCCGGGATAGCGACTGCACCAAATTCACGGAAAAAGCCGGGACGGATCTGGAATCCATTGACAGTGTCAATCGGCTTAAGTTGTTCGGATATTACTGGCATATAGGAAAACTCCTTTCTAATTGTATTCAAGTTAGAATGAATTAAGAATTAACATAACAATTGACATAAGTATAACACTTAGAAAAATAAAAGCATAGGTTCAGCCTATCATTCTGTGAGAAAATGTGCTACAATGATACCACTATTTATTTGTAGAAAAGAGGTTATGGTATTATGGCAGAAGAGCAGAAAACAGCAGGATGTTCAGAGGAATCCTGCGCCAGCTGTGCCAGTGCAGGAACATGCACAAGTAAGAAAGTTGATATGCATGAACCGATGAACATGTATTCATCTATTAAAAAAGTGATCGGCGTTGTCAGTGGAAAGGGCGGTGTTGGTAAGTCACTCGTGACAGCATCTCTTGCAAGAATGATGAGAGCAAAAGGATATAATGTTGGTATCATGGATGCAGATATTACAGGTCCATCTATCCCAAAGATGTATGGACTTCATGAGATGGCAGTAGGAACTGAGCAGGGAATTCTTCCATGTGAAGCAGCAGATGGAACAAAGATCATGTCTGTCAATCTTCTTTTGGAAGACGAGGAAGCACCGGTTATTTGGAGGGGACCAGTGATCGCAGGTGTTGTAAAGCAGTTCTGGACAGATGTTATGTGGGGAGATCTTGATTATCTCTTCGTTGATATGCCACCTGGAACAGGTGATGTTCCGTTGACAGTATTCCAGTCTCTTCCGGTTGACGGCGTTGTGATTGTTACATCTCCGCAGGATCTTGTACAGATGATCGTGAAGAAGGCATATGGAATGGCGAAGCAGATGAATATTCCGGTTCTTGGAATTGTTGAGAACTACAGCTATGTGAAGTGTCCGGATTGTGGCAAAGAGATTAAAGTATTTGGAGAAAGCCACATTGATGAGATTGCAGAAGATCTTAATGTTCCGGTTCTCGGAAAGATGCCACTTGACCCGGCAATCGCGCAGATGGTTGAGGAAGAGAAGTTTTCTGAGGCAGAGAATCCATATCTGGAAGGATTCGAACTGTAAAGCAAGTTGAGTGTATGTAATGGGAGTCATGGAAGACAAGGTTGGGGGATCTTGTCTTTCGTGGCTTTTTTACGCGAGCAACGAGCAAAGTCCGTGCTCCTAAAAGAATAATAGAAAAGCACAAATTGTAAATCACACAGGAGGAATTAACACATGATAGGCGAAAGAATAGAATTATGGCACAAAGAAGAATATCATTACCCTGCGGCGCATGGTTTTATCCCGATTATGGTCAGCTATATTCATGAGGATGAGCTGATGCATCCGGCGATGCTGGTTGTTCCGGGAGGCGGTTACAGACTTGTATCGCCTTCGGAAGCACATCTGGTTGCTATGGAATTTTATCAGGCTGGTTATAATGTGTTCGTCCTTGAATATACAGTGAATCCACTGGATGAAGCACCATTAAAGCTTCAGCCGCTGAAAGATATTTCCAGAGCAATGCGAATCATCCGTTTTCGTTCGGAGCAGTTACATATTTTGTCAGATCAGATCGTGGTTTGTGGATTTTCAGCCGGAGGACATCTGTGTGCGAGTCTGTGTGTGCATGGAGCGGATATCGAGGATCCGGATGAAAAATATCAGAAGTTTTCAAACAAACCGGATGCTGCTGTGCTGTCTTATCCGGTAATCACTACAGGAAAGTACACACATAAAGATTCTTTTGTAGCATTATATGGAAAGAATCCTACAAGAAAAGAGCTAGAATATATGTCAATTGAAAAGCATGTAACAAAAGAAATGCCACCATGCTTTATCTGGCAGACAGCAACGGATGGAACAGTTCCGGTGCAGAATAGTTATCTTTTAGCACAGAAATGTCTGGAAGAAGGAGTTCCATTTGCGCACCATGTATTTTCAGAAGGCGTACATGGAATGTCTGTTGCAACAGAGGACTGGCTGGAACGCAGAGGGAGAGAACCTTATACACAGGAGCAACTCCGTATGCTGGCAGAAGCAATCCTTGCGGGAGAAACTTCATTTCCAAAGGAAATGGGAGAAGAACTGCTTGTGAAAAATGGAATTGGAAGAACACAGCCACCGAAATGGACAGCAGAGCAGAAAGAAGAAATCCGAAAGACTCTGAAAGAAGTACAGATCTGGCCCAAACTGGCAGAGGAATGGCTGGAGAAAATAATTGATTACAAAGGAGAAGCAAGATGAGAATTCTATTGATCCGTCACGGAGATCCGGATTATGTAAATGACACATTAACAGAAAAAGGAAGACGTGAAGCGGCACTGCTTGCAAAACGTGCAGTATCTATGAATATGGGGGAATGCTATAAGTCTCCACTTGGAAGAGCGAAGGATACGGCGACTCCATGTCTTGAGGTAACTGGAAAAACAGCAGAAATATTGGATTGGCTGCAAGAGTTCCCGGCGCAGGTTGATTTGAATAAAAATCCGGAACTTGAAAAAGCATATCCCGATGTGAAAAAAGAAGGTGAGCATTTCCTGCCTAGAATTGCATGGGATATGGTTCCGGGGTATTGGACAGAACATGAAGCTTATATGGATAAAAATGCATGGCGTGAAACAGAAGTGGCGAAAAATTCTGATCTTGTAGAAGTATACGATCATGTGATTGAAGAATTTGATCGCTTTCTCGCAGAGCATGGATATGTAAGAGAAGGGGCGCATTATCGTGTGGAGAAAGAAAGTGATGAGACAGTGACATTTTTCTGCCATTTCGGAATCAGCTGCGTGCTGTTGTCCCATTTATGGAATGTATCACCATTCGTGCTTTGGCATTGCCTTGCGCTTGCACCGACTTCTGTGACAGAAGTAGTAACAGAAGAGAGAGAACAGGGAACGGCATATTTCCGAGGATTGAAAGTAGGAGATATCTCACATCTCTATGCAGGTGGAGAAGAACCGTCCTTCGCAGCAAGATTCTGTGAGACATATAGCAACAAGGAGCAGAGACATTAAAATCAAATGTCTCTGCTCCTTGCTTTATGGATTTTGGTATTATTAAACCACTTTCTGATAAGCAATTCGTTCTGTTCCATCCTCAACATATACGATTCCGCAATATTTGAATCCATTCTTATCTAACAGATGCTGCATTACGATATTGTCCCGGTGTGTATCAATACGGATATTGCCGCATTGTTCCAAAGCCCAGTTCAGGCAGAAGGAAGCAGCACCTTTTACATTTCCGGTGGAAGTGATGCGGTGAACAACTCCGTAACGGGAGTCGTTGATCCATTCACCTTCGTAGATGCGCATGTAAGTCGGATCAGCCCCTTCTTTATAATAGAAAGTAGCAACTATCTGGTCCTTTTCTGTGCAGACATAACTGTTCCCCTCAGTGATGTCATCCAGAATTAACTGTGGAGAAGGATAATTGTTTTCCCATTGAGAAGCATTTCCGTGAGTTGCCATGAATCTGCGTGCATGTTCGTACATCTTAAGAAGTACTTCAAGCTCTTCTGGTTTTGTCTTTCTGATTTCCATAATATTCCTCTTTCATAAACTAAATATAGATACGCTAATGCACTATTATATCAAAAAACAGAACGTAACTCCATTGACAAAAATATAGAGAAAACATGAAACGAAATCGTTATCATAGAGGAAAAGTACCTAGAGTGAATTTTGAAAGAAAAAGAGGCTGTTTATTTGTCTGTAAATCAGACCGTACACATGGGGAAAATGTTCTTTTTACAGTACATTTTTACTGTATTAAAGTTCGTACAATTCCCCGTAAAATGGGCGTTTTTTCGTATATTTTGTACTAAATCGAATACAAAGCGATTTCCGATATTTATTCTCGATTTTACGCTTGTCATTTATTTAACACGGTGTTATACTATGCCCGTAAAACAATTACAAAACTATTTTAGGAAAGAATATAGGAGGATTTTTCAATGGCTAATTTTGAGCAGTGGGCTGGCTTCAAGGGAAGAAAATGGACACACTCTGTAGACGTGCGTGATTTCATCCAGGAGAACTACACACCATATGAAGGTGATGAGTCATTCCTTGAGGGACCAACAGAAGCAACAGACAAATTATGGGGAAGACTGCAGGAACTTCAGAAAGAAGAAAGAGCTAAGGGCGGAGTTCTCGACATGGAGACAGAAGTTGTTTCCGGTCTGACAGCATACGGCCCGGGATATATCGATGAGAGCATGAAAGATCTTGAGCAGATTGTTGGTTTGCAGACAGACAAACCGCTGAAGAGAGCATTCATGCCTTATGGTGGAATCAAGATGGCAGAGCAGGCTTGTACAACATACGGATACCAGCCAAGCGAGAAACTGCATGAGATCTTCACAAAATATCATAAA
>ERZ780226.2320-NODE-2320-length-13293-cov-3.617843_pt1 | contig 13293 bp, 13 predicted proteins | sample MGYA00511165_ERZ780226 | MGnify/ENA primary metagenome ERZ780226 (study PRJEB29588, sample SAMEA2152373) | human gut metagenome | biome: human gut; feature: human-associated habitat; material: faeces | place: Denmark | collected 2008/2010 ...
ATTCCGTTGTAGAATTTGTACTTTTCTCTGTAGAATACAGCATGCGCTGTTTTTCGCCGCAACAAGCGCCGCAGCGGACGCCTCAGCGGCGCACCGCTCACGCACCGCGCCGTGGAGATCGTGCGCCGCGTCCACACCCGTTCGGGCGGAACCTACCCCATCATCGGGGTCGGCGGACTGATGTCGGCCGGCGACGTGCGGGCGATGCTCGACGCCGGGGCCGACCTCGTGCAACTCTACACCGGATACGTCTACAACGGTCCCGGAATGGTCAAAGCGGTGTGCCGCGAACTGATCGCCGCGGCCGAAAAGCCGGCCGCCATGCGCGCCGCCGGGGAGTCCGTGCAAAACGGGGAAAACCCCGAAGCATCCGCCCCGGAGGCCGTCGGGACCGCCGGGAAGGCATCCGACGGCGAATCGGAAGAGGAACGCCGCCCCGGGTCCGGACAAAAATAACCCCACACATGAAGGCAACCATCATCACCATCGGCGACGAAATACTCATCGGGCAGATCGTCGACACCAATTCGGTCTCCATCGCCAAACACCTCAATGCGGCGGGCATCGTGGTCCGCGAGAAAATCTCGATCGGCGACGACCGCACGCAAATCATCGAAACCGCGGAGCGCGCCCTCGCCGGCTCGGAGGTGACCGTCATCACCGGAGGACTCGGCCCCACGAAGGACGACATCACCAAAAAGACCCTCGCGGAGATGTTCCGCAGCGACATGCGCTACGACGAACGGGTGGCCGGGCACGTTGAGAAAATGCTCGCCGAACGCGGCATCGAGTTTAACGAACTCAACCGTTCGCAGGCGATGGTCCCCGCGTGCTGCACGGTGCTGTTCAACGCCCACGGCACGGCCCCGGGCATGTGGTTCGAGCGCGGCGGGCACGTCGTCGTCTCGCTGCCGGGCGTGCCGTTCGAGATGGAGCACCTAATGGAGGACGAGGTGATGCCCCGCCTGAAGACCCGCTTCGCGCTGCGGCAGATCGTCCACCGCACGATGATCACCGCCGGACTGCCCGAGTCGATGCTCGCCAAGCGCATCGAAGCGTGGGAAAACGCCCTGCCCCCGTACCTGAAACTGGCCTACCTGCCCAATCCGGGCGCGGTGCGCCTGCGCCTGTCGGCCTACGAGGTGGAGGGCGAAAGCGTCGCCCGCGAAATCGAGAGCCGGTTCGAGGCCCTGCGCAGGATCATCCCCCACAACATCATCGGATTCGAAACCGCCACCATGCAGGAGGTGGTGCACAAAATACTCACCGAACGCTCCCTGACGCTCGCCACAGCCGAAAGCTGCACGGGCGGCTCGATCGCCGCGCGCTTCACGGCCATGCCCGGCGCTTCGGCCTATTTCCTCTGCGGCGTGGTGTCGTACAGCAACGAATCAAAAGCCGAACTGCTGGGCGTCGACCCCGCGGACATCGCCCGCTACGGCGCGGTGAGTGAGCAGGTGGCCCGCCAGATGGCCGAGGGCGTCCGCCGCGCGGCAGGCGCCGACTACGGCGTGGCCACCACCGGAATCGCAGGACCTTCGGGCGGCTCGGCGGAAAAGCCCGTCGGCACGGTGTGGATCGCCGTGGCGACACCCCGGGAGACGGTCGCAATCCTCAAACAGTGCGGAACCGACCGGGGACAGATCATCGACCGCGCCAGCGCCTTCGCCATCGGCCTGCTGCGCGACTGCCTGAACGGAAATTAAACGCCTCCAGCCACGAACGAACCGCCCGTCATGCCCCCCCCCGGAGCGCGGTCTCCGCTGACGATCCCCGCAGAATGGCGCAAATGCGGGCCGAATAAGCACTCCGGCCGAAAAAAAAGACGGCCGCTTTTGCTATTTGCCGAAAAGGTTGTATATTTTTGCATATATTCAATCTTTTAATTGATAATCAATTGATTACACTTAAATCAACGTATTTAGAGTAACAAATTGGTAACAAAAATATCTAATTTTGACGATTTTTTCACAAATATAAGATATTAATACATAGATTCTTACAAATCCTCAATCTTGACTGGTTGGGGATTTTTTTGTTGCAATTTTTTAATCAAAAGCAAAAACCGATGATATACTATATAAACAATCTAAATATTAATTAAAAATTAAAATTACATAAATATGAGAACAGAATTACAAACTGAACTACAAGAGATTAAACAATTGTTGTTGTTGAACAACAAAACCGTATTGACACCCGACGAAGTATCGTTGATGTACGGACTGAGTAAAGACTACTTGTATCACCTGACCAGTGAACGGGTGATTCCGTTTCATAAACCGAACGGCAAAAAAATCTTCTTCGACAAGGAGGAGGTAGAGAATTGGTTGTTGCAGAACCGACAGGATACCATCGAAGAAACACAGCAAAAAGCAACGTTGTACAATTTGAAAAATAAGGGAGGAGTACGATGACGAATATATATTATAAATCAACGTATCGAACGACCATGACGAACAACATCAATATCATGCAGTGGATTTGTACCGGGAATTACTCGATGACCTCCGACGAATCCGTTGCACATATTAATATTGTTTTTAATACAAAATATTTGTTTGAATCATGTTCGATACTATCAATATAAACCTTCGATCAATTGATACCCAACAATTAAATTTTGTCAAGACGGTTACTCGTGATCTGAATGTCGATACAACTACATCCCGATATGGAACCACATATACCTCCCATATTGACAACCTGACTATCCGAACAACAACGCAAGGATTATCTATTGGCAACGGCAGTCTTTGCAAGTTTCTTCACGGGAACAATATTGTCAACTTTACGAGGACTGACACCCGGCTTGCATTTGAAAAATTGTCCGACACGTTGCATATCTCGTTGAACAATGCAACCGTTTCCCGGATGGATGTTGCATACAATTTCGATGTTACCTATCCTCCGGAATCTTATTTCTATCACTTGGGGAACTTACCTTACTACAAACGTTTGGAACAGATGTTCTACAAGGGGGTCGAAGGATTGTATTACAGTTCGGTATCCGCCAAAAAACAATTGGTGTTCTACGACAAGATCAAAGAAACGACCAATCGCAAAGATTACGTTCCACCGGAATATCAAAACAAAAATTTATTGCGGTATGAACTTCGTTTGAAAAATCACATCAAACAAATTTTCAAAGTGAACAAGGTGACTGTTCCGATGTTGTATGATGTACAGTTCTACAATCGAATTGTCGATTATTGGAAATCGGTATACCAAAATATTGTCAAAGTCAACGAATACGAGATCGATATTGCCGATTGCAAAGGGATTAGAGACTTGAACAAAATCGGAATATTATTGTTGGTCGAACAACAGGGAGGGATGAACGAGTTCTTCAAAAAATTGGATCAACAATACAACACAGGGAGACTGGATAAACGACAACGTTCGGAAATCAAACGTCAAACCAAGGAATTGATGCAAAACAAATCGATAGGAGTAGTCCGTAGTCCTCTTATCGAGGAGTTGAATACACTCGTTGAGGGGGTGTAAAAAATATACAATCACAAGAAAAACCGAGAAAAATTCGTCAAAAAATGAGGATTTTTCTCGGTTTTTCATTTAAATATTATTTGTAAACAATTTGGGTATAGTCATTTTTTAGTAATTTATCAATTTCTTGTCCGTCTTTTAAATAGATTGTGGATAAATTTAAGTTTCCTGAACAATTTAACTCTTTCAATTTCGGGCAATTACTTACGTCTAATGTTGTCAACTGATTAGAATAGCAATGCAATATCTCTAATCTTTGGCAATTGCTAATATCCAAAGACTTAATTTGATTATCTGAACACCATAGTGACATTAAATTTTCACATTTACTAAGATCAATTGATTTTATTTGATTGTTTGCAATATATAGAGTTGTCAAATTTGAATTGTTTTCAATGTTTAGTACTGTCAATTGATTGAAAGAACAATTCAAATAATCTAAATTTTTACACCAACTAACATCCAATGAAATTAATTGATTGTTGTTGCAAATCAATTTATTCAATCCTGTACATTTTACATTCAATGTTGTTAAATTGTTGTCATTACAAGTCAAAGTTGATAGATTCGAGAACCATTTGATCTCATCTATGGAATTAATCCCTTTGTTACTACAATCAATATCCTTGATTGCAAATGATTCATTTGATACATTAATACTGCCATCTCCATTAATATCAAAATTTGTAAGAAGATACTCCTTGAATTTGGAATCTTCAAAATAGATTAATGTTCGATCTATTTCTACATTAAATGAAAAAAGAGTAAAACTTTTTTGATCTATTCCCATTGCTGTGATAGCAATTTCACCACTCTCTTCTGCAAAAGTATTCTCTTGGGGTGGTGCAATCACAGTCAAAACATCACCTTGAACAGAAACTTTCCATCCGTCAGGTTTCGAGATTGAAATTTTGGCAATATTGTTCTGTACAATATCAAACGTTCTTGTTTCCCCGTATTCGAATGATTGCCGATCAGAAACATTTGATACAGTAAAAGATACCCCTTTAGACAAGGGGATAGACACTACCTTCCCATCGGTGAATGTAAAATACACGAAATTATCGTCATAACGGACATTGTTGAAGAAAGAACTACCGTCAACCCCATCTTTTCCGTCTGTTCCATCCTGTCCGATTGCTTTTACATCTTCTCCGTTTGCATCTTTCAGTCTTTGAACACCATTCCCCATGTCGATTGTCCAATATCCTTCGGAATCGACACCCAAAATCGGAGTAATACCGTCTTTGCCGTTTTCTCCGTCAGAACCATCCTTACCATCGGTTCCATTCAAGGATTCCAGCCATTCTTCGATAGTTCCGGAATATCCTTTCTCGACTGCCAGTTCGTATGCAGATTTGCCATTCGATCCTTTCAATGATTCCAACCACTCGTCCAATGTCCCCTCATATCCTTTTTCAACAGCAAGTTCATATGCAGATTTGCCGTTCGACCCATTGGTTCCATTCAAGGACAGCAACCATTCTTCTAATGTTCCTGTATATCCTTTCTCTACTGCAAGTTCATATGCAGATTTCCCATCGGAACCATTCTGACCATCGGAACCTTTCAATGATTCCAACCACTCGTCCAATGTCCCCTTATAGCCTTTTTCAACGGCAAGATCATATGCAGTTTTGCCATCTACTCCGGAAACTTTCAGTTTGTTTCCATCGTTATCCAACAACCAAGTCTTGTTTCCATTGGTTGTGATTGTCCAATAATAGATACCTTCGTAGATGTCAATACCGATAATAGGGGAATCTTTGCCATCGATTCCATCCTTGCCATGTTTAATGGTAATGGTATTCCCTTTTGCAAAAGTGATTGTATATCCACTCTTGTCTGCAAGTTCTTCTATTTTGACAATGTAATCCCTTGCATTGATTGCATCGACAATACTCTGAATTGAACCGATGTCCGAGTTCATGGTCTGTACCGTTTTCTCCAAGGATGCAATCCGATCTTTCAGATCATTGACATTTTGCCACAGTTTACTGTCGTCATACTCATCACTGCAACTTGCAAACAGCAATGTAGCAATACACAATACCGATAGAATTTTTTTCATAGCAACTATTGTTTGAATTGGTTGAACATTCAAATTGTAGTTACCATTCAACTCCCAAATGGTGGATTCAATCAAAAAAGAAAGTGTGGAGTTGTTTGTTTATCTGATCGAAGGTTCTGGAATACCCGTGTACAAATAAACAATACCCCACACCTGTCTGATATGTTGAGATATGAACATACCAAATACAAGTGATGAGTGTTATTGTTATCCTTGTACACATGAATTTTCCAGATTCTCGATCAAGGATAAAAGCAAAACACTTTCATCAATAATATGTTGTTCCCACGGGAACACCACAAAGGTATAAAAATGTTTGCTAATATCAATACACTCAACGGGGTATTGCCGAACAAATTTAACCCGAATATTCCAAAAAATCACTATTTTACTTTCAGTATCTTCTCTGTATGTTTCCAGTTTTTCGTTCGATAAATACAAAAAACGAATCTACCTATGGATTTTCCTACTTACAAAGTCACCGAACGAACTTATCGATACGGAGTTCGTATCCCCGATTCCAATTTCTTCGATTATCTGGTCAGTACCTATGATCTCATCGTCGATAAAGATGGCAAAATCTCCCCCTACGATACTTTACGAATTACGAAGATAGATTGTTCCCACCGAGGGATCAAGTCGTTTGCAGGGATCGAATCGTTCCCGAATCTGACCTATTTGAATTGCGGATGGAATCCCGTCAAAAAACTCGAATTACGGAATCACTATAAACTGAATTATTTGTTTTGTCCCGGATGTGAATTGTCCCACCTCGATGTCATGTTGTGTCATTTCCTTACGGTTCTGAATTGCAGGTTCAATCGTCTCCGAACTTTGAATCTCGACTATTGTTATTCCCTACGATTTTTGTCGTGTTGCAACAATTTACTTAAAACACTCGATGTCACACCTTGTTCCGACTCGATACGGGTCAACTGTAACGACAATCCCGGTCTTTTTGAGATAATACACCAGGTTCAACAAAGATCAATATAGGACAGGGATGCTATTGACTGCTTCTCGTTTCGTTTTGTCAACGACCTTTGCATATTGCATGGTGGTTCCGATATCGGTATGTCCCAATATCTCCTTGACGGTATAGATGTCAACCCCGGAATTCAGCAACAGAGTTGCGCAAGTATGTCTACTGCAATGGAACGTGATGTGTTTGTCGATACCCGAATCCGACACCCACTTTTTCAGGGTTTCACGGATTGCATTATCCGAAGGTAACGGGAATACCGAATCGGACGAATGTTGTTCCGGGAGTTGAGAGACTGCATTGTACGACAAGGGAATGTAGTTCTCGATCTTTGTTTTTTTCTGTCGAAAGTTGAGTTGCTTTTTATTGTCCGATCCCGTCGTAATGTGGTTCCACGTCAGATTACGGACATCCGAAAGTCGTAATCCCGTAAAACAACAAAATAAAAATGCAGTTTTGACAACTTCGTTCCTACTGGGGGTTGCAATCAATTTTTTGAGTTCCAATTCGGTCAGGTACTCTTTGTGAGATTGTACTGTCGTCGGGGAATCCACCGATTTGGTCGGATCATGGGTCAACAATTCATCTTTGATTGCCTGATGGACAATCATCTTCAACGAGGCAAAAATATTGTGTTGAGTCGATTGTTTGAGAGTTCGTTTCTGTCTGCCGGAATTTGCCGATATTGCAGAAGACAAATATCGGACGAATCCGTTCAGGTACTTGACATCCACATCTTTCAACAGAATTCGATCACCCTTGTATTTTTTCAGGTGGTATATCAACATCCGTAGAGAACCGGGAACCCCGTTTTTGCCGATCTTCTGTTTGTTATCACTGACCTGTTCGATGTACTGTATCAAATTGACATCGGTTTTTTTGCTGGGGAACCCGTATAGATCATTGAAGAACTCGGCGGTTCTCCGGGATTTGATTGCAATTGCCAGTCGGAGTGTTTGTTCGTTTTTGAGTCGGTCTGCTTTTGTCCGTTCCGGAATGAGATACAGATGCAAAAATTCATATCGACGATCTCCTTTGTAATACAGATCGAGGTACAGGGATCGATTCCCATTACCGGTCGGTTTACTTCGCAATTTTATGATTTCATTATTTGTCATACTTTGTTTTTTATATTTACATATTATATGAGGGAAATAATGAATCGATTAAATTTTACCGGATTTTTTATTGGGATTATCGGAGTTCTTTTCGTATATTATAAAGTAACAACGGGGTAACAAATCAAGACCAGCAAACAGTCGTGTAAAACAGTTATTCACAGACTCCGGATTATATTTCTGACGAATGGAATGAATTGACTGCCATTTGCTGCCGTTCAATGATTTTGCATGTTTTATTGATTTCTTTTTGCCAGTAAATAGTTTTGTTGTATATTTGCACGCCCTTAATCGGGTTTTAACCAAAAATAATCAAACAATGAAAGTTTGCGAAATCACAGGCAAGGTGGCGATCGTGGGAAATAACGTCTCGCACTCGCACCACAAGACCAAGCGCAAATTCAGTCCCAATCTGAAAACCAAGCGCTTCTGGTCCGAGCAGGAGGGTCGCTGGATTACCCTGAAGGTATCCGCAGCCGGCATGAAAACAATCAACAAGAAAGGGCTCGCAGCCGCTCTGCGCGAAGCTGCCGCACCCAAAAGCGTGTACTAAAAACAACGAGTAACAAATGGCAAAGAAAGGCAACAGAGTTCAGGTCATCCTCGAGTGCACCGAACAAAAAGAGAGCGGCGTTGCGGGAATGTCCCGTTACATCACCACCAAGAACAAGAAAAACACCCCCGACCGTCTGGAGCGCAAGAAGTACAATCCGTTCCTCAAGCGGGTTACCGTTCACCGTGAAATCAAATAGTAAAGAAGCTCTATGGCAAAGAAAGTAGTCGCAACACTGAAAACCGGCACGGGTAAGCAGTTCACCAAGTGCATCAAGATGGTCAAGTCGGACAAGACCGGTGCTTACATGTTCAAGGAAGGCATCATCCCCAACGACCAAGTCAAAGAATTCTTCGAGGAGAAGAAATAAGTATTTTAAGAGTTCGACTCTTAAATACAAAGGGCATCTTTCGGGATGCCCTTTGTGTTTTCAGCCCCGCCGGTCGCGCATATCAAAATAATTTATTACTTTTGAACATTAAATTCCGAGTATGCAGGTCAAAACCATCGCCTTTTATCACTATACATTCCCGGCAGGCGGCGCCGAAGTCGTAACCTGCAACCTGGGCCGCTTCTTTGCCAAACACGGCTTCAGAGTACTTCTCTATACCTGGAAGCCGAATGCGGAACTGCTTACCGAAGAACTGCGAAAAATCTTCGACATCCGTCCGCTGCCCGACACCAAACGGATTTCGGGAGTCCGAAATACCGACTTTCTCTGCGAATCGCTGAAAACAGAGCGGGCAGACGTCCTGTTCATACAAGCAACCACCGACATCGCATTCGAGCAGATCCGGACGCGCACCACGGCCAAAATCATTTTCTGCCTGCACAACACGCCATTCTGGGAGGTATACGACCTGAAGCACAAGAAGTCGTCGGAGATCCCCCGCCCCACACTGACGCGCAGGCTGGAATACGCACTTCTGCGCAAGCCCGCCTACCGGCTAACCCGCAAACTCGAACAACGTTACGCCCAACTGTACATCCGGGTGCTCTCGAACGTGGACCGGTTCGTGACGCTATGCCCGGGTTACAGCGACGAATTCGAACGAGAGATCCGCCGGTCGGGACTTCCCGGCTGCGATTTCCCCCGCGAACGCCTTACCGCGATGCTCAATCCGATGCTGCCGACACAGGAACCCGCGAAAACGCCCAAAGAGAAGATCGTTCTCTACGCCGGACGATTCCAGCGATGTCACAAACGCATCGACCGGCTGCTGAAAATATGGAAGCGCATCGAGCAGCAAAATCCCGAATGGCGGCTGGTGATCGTCGGCGACGGAGAAGAACGCGGCGATCTGGAGAAGCAGACCCGCAGGTTGAAATTGCAGCGGATTGAATTCGCAGGCTATCAATACGATGTCACGCCCTTCTACCGCCGGGCCACCTTCGTCTGCCTGACTTCAAACTTCGAAGGGCTGCCCATGTGCCTGATGGAGGGGCAGCAGTACGGGGCCATTCCGGTGTCGTTCGACTCGTATTCCGGCATCCGGGAAATCACCTGCGACGGGGAATGCGGAATCATGGTCCCGGCATACAGTCTGCGCAAATATGCGGAACTGCTGAACCGCGCGCTGGCCGACGAGGAACTGCAAAAACGAATGCGCGAAAACTGCTACAAGGCCGCAGAGCGCTATGATCTGGAATGCATCGGCCAAGAGTGGCTCGCGCTGTTCGGCAAGTTATAACTCATTATGAAAAAAATAGCATTCATCATCGTCCGTTACGGCGAAAATATCAACGGCGGCGCAGAAGTTCACTGCCAGATGCTTGCTGAACGGCTGCTGCCCTATTACGAGGTCGAAGTGCTGACCACGACCATCCGGGCCTTCAACCACCCGGATCAGGATTACACGGAAGGTGTCAGTTCCTGGAACGGCGTCACCATACGCCGTTTCAAGCCGCAGCCCATCGACCAGGAGCAATTCAGGCCCTTCCGCAAAAAATACAAGACCGCACGCCGTATCCGGCAATACCTGAAAAAGCTGAACCTGCTGCGAGCGGCCTCCTTCCTGCACCCGGAGTGGAAATCGGGGATTGAAAACGAACGGCCTTTCTACGAATCGACAGCGACCCATGCCCCGGGCCTGCTGCGTTATATCGAAAGCCACAAGGCTGAATATGCAGCGTTCATCTTCGCGAACTTCTACACGCCCCAAGCGGTTCTGGGATCGGTCGTCGCTCCGGAAAAAAGCCTGCTGATCCCGATGGCGCACCCGGACAAGCCGCTCTATTACTGCATCAACGCCCCGATGTTCACCCGGGTACGGCATATCGCATTCAACACCGAAGCCGAACGGCAATTGTGCCGCAGCGTTTTCGGACGGTTCCTGGCCCCGAACAGCATCGTCGGCTGCGGTATCGAAATGGCCCCGGAGGCAGAGTGGGGCGGCGTAAAGGCAAAATACGAGCTTCCGGATGAATACGTGCTCTATTTGGGGCGCGTCTCCAAAGCCAAAGTGGACAAACTGCTGCCCTACTTCCTGCGCTGCAAGGCAAAATACGGCGGCGACGCCAAACTGGTATTGGTCGGCGGATTCGAAAACGAGATCCGAAAGTTCGACTCGCCGGACATTCTTTTCACGGGCTATGTCTCCGACGAGGAAAAAACCGCAATCGTCCGGCACGCCACGGTGATGGTCAACCCGTCGCCGATGGAGAGCCTTTCGCTACTGATGCTCGAAGGGATGCAGAGCCGCATACCGCTGCTGGTCAACGGGCGCAGCAAGGTGATGAAGGACCATTGCCGTCTGAGCGGCGCGGGCTTGTGGTATAATAACGGCCGCGACTTCCGCAAAAAACTGCACAGACTGCTCTCCGATCCGGAACTGCGGCGCACAATGAGCGAAAAAGGCCCGGCCTATGTGCGCGAACACTACGACTGGGAGATTATCATTCCGAAACTGCGAACGCTGATCGAAAGCATCTGACCGACAGCCGGCATCAAAAAAGACGGAGCGTCCGATGCGGACGCTCCGTCTTTTTGCGGTCTTTGCGCGCAGCGTCAGAACTTGTGCACGGCGCGCACGAGGAACTTGTTGTATTTCGGAATTTCGATCACATAGGGAGGCTCGATGCCCATATGGGTCGTGTAGGCGTTCTTCTCGTCCATCTCGGTCGAGGAGAAATAGTAGACCAGGCGGTCCATGCGTTTGCCGCCGGCGTCCTTGAGCGCATCGTTGAACTTGTTGCGGGCCTGACGGTCGTTGTGCAGACGCGAACCGCCGTTGTAGTTGTGGCCGATGGTCAGCAGTTCGTCGATGGCCGGCAGATACCAGCCTTCACCCTTGTCGCGGCACCATTTGAAAGCCGGGAAATCGTCCCACGAAAGGTTGTTCGCAGCGATGTACTGCGCCACCTTCTCCATGTTCGCCACCCCGTCGGTGCGGTTGTCGGCGCCCGCAAGGCGCAGGTCCGGCTTGCGGAACTCGCTCCAGTGAAGGTAGATTTCATCGAGCGATACGACCAGTCCGTGCTGGCGGTCGTCCGAAAGCTGGCAGATCACTCCCCGGATGCCGTTCTGGTCGTAGAGTTCGCCGATTTCGTACTGTTTGAGCACGTACCGGCCTCCGGAAACAGGCTGCACGGCCGGCGCTTCCGGGACAGCCGGAGTGGCCGGGGTGGCTGGAACAGTCGGAGTGGCCGGAGTCAGCGGCGTCGCGGGAATGGTTTTGGTGTAATACTCCTTTTCGCCGTTGGCATACTGGATGTAATGGATCTGCGCAACGGGGAGCACGTAGGTCGGACCGTCGGGATTCGAAAAACGCTTGTAACGCACCGCTTCGGGCGTGATTTCGATCACTTTGGCTTCGATTTTCGCGGCGTCGGTCTTGACGATCAGGTCCTGCGCGGCGGCCGTCAGGGCGCAGCACAACGCTGCGAGCGACAACAGAATGGTTCGTTTCATCATTATCAATACAGGTATATACGACAAATATAACGCTTTTTTTCAAACTTTCTTGTTATCTTCGGCGTCGCGACGACACTTTTAGGAGTCGGAACCTTTTTTCGCGCCGGAGGCGGTTCGGTTTTGGCCCCATCCGACTTGTTCGTATCTTCGGCGCCGCAACGGCGCTTTCAGGAGGTCGGAACGTTTTGTCGAACTGCCCGCAATCCGGTTTTGGAACCGTCCTGCATTTTTCGTATCTTTGTCTCAATAATCCTTAAGACATGGCATTTTTCGATATTTTCAAAAAGAAACAGGATACGCCGCCCACCGGGGAGCAGGCGCAGAAACAGCAGGAGGAGCTCTCCGCCGGGCTGGAAAAAACCAAAACAGGGCTTTTCTCGAAACTGGCGCGCGCCGTGGCGGGCCGGTCGACGATCGACGCCGGGGTGCTCGACGACCTCGAAGAGGTTCTCATCTCGTCGGACGTGGGCGTGGAGACGACCGTGAAGATCATCCGCCGCATTGAGGAGCGCGTGGCCCGGGACAAGTACATGAACGCCTCGGAGCTGCAATCTATCCTGCGCGGGGAGATCGCGACGCTGATGGAGGATGCGCACGGCTCGTCGGAGAATTTCGGACTCGACGCCACCGAAGGTCAGCCCTACGTGGTGATGGTCGTGGGCGTCAACGGCGCCGGCAAGACCACTACCATCGGCAAACTGGCTGCGCAGCTCGGCAAGGCGGGCCGGAAGGTCTGGATCGGCGCGGCGGACACGTTCCGCGCGGCGGCCATCGACCAGTTGCAGGTGTGGGCCGACCGCGCCGGAGCGACGATGATCCGTCAGCAGATGGGTTCCGACCCCGCATCGGTGGCTTTCGACACGCTCACCTCGGCCAAGGCCAACGGCGCCGACGTGGTGCTGATCGACACCGCCGGACGCCTGCACAACAAGGTGGGCCTGATGAACGAGCTGACGAAAATCCGCAACGTCATGGGCAAAGTGATTCCCGGCGCGCCGCACGAGGTGATGCTCGTGCTCGACGGATCGACGGGACAGAACGCCTTCGAGCAGGCGAAGCAGTTCACGCAGGCCACGCAGGTCACCTCGCTCACGATCACCAAGCTCGACGGCACGGCCAAGGGCGGCGTGGTGATCGGCATCAGCGACC
>ERZ780226.2321-NODE-2321-length-13288-cov-2.834051_pt1 | contig 13288 bp, 11 predicted proteins | sample MGYA00511165_ERZ780226 | MGnify/ENA primary metagenome ERZ780226 (study PRJEB29588, sample SAMEA2152373) | human gut metagenome | biome: human gut; feature: human-associated habitat; material: faeces | place: Denmark | collected 2008/2010 ...
GCAGCTGCGGCAAAGGGCTGCACCTGTCCGCCGGAATTTCCGGTGTGTGTCTGCGGAAAGAAGCCACAGGTGAAGCTCATCACCCGGAAGCCCATTGTATCCGGCGCAAAGGAGCTGGAGGAAAACCCTCGGGCAAGAAGCGCAAAGCTCCGCATCTGTGAGAAGCTGTAAGGATGACGGTCCGGGAGATGCAGGACCGCAAACAATCCGGAATCGGAAGGGGACTGACAGCACTATTGTGTTTTCTGCTGGCAATTCTGCTGGTGGCAGGCAGAGTCCGGTGCTATGAGCTGACCCTCTCCAACAAAGAAATGAGACAGATGCTTACACAGCTCCAGCAGGAAAAATCACAGCTTGTAAAACAGCAAAAACGATTGTATACCCCCGCCTATTTGGCGGAAACAGCAGAAAAATTGGGGATGGTTCGCCCACAGCCGGAGGATGCTGTCATTCTCCATGTTCGCAGCGCCCAGACCCCATGAATAACCGGGACGTTCCACGGCATATAGTAGAAAGGGAGATTCCAGGAAAGGAGATCATTGCCCTTGAAACGTCCCCTTCCAAAGCCGCACATTTCCGGTGATTCCAACCGGACGGTGCTGAAACGAACGGCAGTGCTCATGGCGTTGTTTGGAGTGGCGGTGTTTATTCCGCTGCTCTGGCGGCTGGTGAGCCTGCAAATTATCCAGTATGATACCCTCAGCCAGCTGGCGGCGGACAATCAGACCCGAATCAGCAAGGTGACCCCAGCCCGAGGCACCGTCTATGACCGGAACATGAATGTGCTTGCCATGAGCGCCGATGTGGAAAATGTCTGCATTGACCCCAACGAGCTGAGTCTGTCCGGACAGAATCTTGACGCCATTGCGGACAAGCTGTCGTCCCTTTTAAATGTCAGCGGGGAGAAAATCCGGAAGCTTATGGAGGACACCAGCTATCGCTATCAGATCGTCAAGCGAAAGGTAGAGCTGGAGGAAGCGGCATCGGTCCGCGCCTATTTGAGTGAAGAGAAGATCACCGGCGTCTATCTGGAGCCGGATACCCGCCGGTATTATCCCTATGGCACCCTGGCAGCTCAGGTTCTGGGCTTTGTGGGCAGCGACAACACGGGACTTGACGGCATCGAAGCGGCGGAAAACCAAACCCTCACCGGTTCCACCGGCTCCATTGCCACCGCCAAGGGCAATTATGGCACGCAAATGCAGTTCCACTTTGAGCAGTATGCGGACTCCGTCAACGGCTGCGACGTGGTGCTGACCATCGACCAGACGGTGCAGGAGATGCTGGAAAAGCATATGCAGGAGGCGATCACCCAATACGATGTTCAAAACGGCGCATTCGGCGTGGTGATGGACGTGAACTCCGGAGATATTCTTGCCATGGCAACTCTGGGGAGCTATGATCCCAACAACTATGCGGTGATTTATGACACCAAAACCGCGGAGGAACTGGAGCAGCAGTATCAGAAAGCCATGGAGGAATCCGGGCAGCTGCAGGAGCAGATGCTGTCTGCCTATAACACCGCCGTTGCCAATGCCCGGCTGACCCAGTGGCGCAATCGGGTGATTTCCGACGGCTATGAGCCCGGCTCCACCTTTAAGAGCATTACCCTGGCGTCGGCGCTGGAGGAGGGGGCGGTGAGCCTGTCCGACAGCTTCTATTGCAGCGGCAGCACCACCATCAAAGGGCGCACCAAGGCGCTGCATTGCTGGCGGTCTGCGGGTCATGGGCAGCAGAGCACTGCCGAGGCCCTGCAAAATTCCTGCAACGTGGCGTTTGCCAACATCGGCATTCGGCTTGGGGGCGAAAAGCTCTATGAATATGTCCATAAGTTCGGTCTGACGGAGAAAACCGGCATTGAGCTGGGGGGCGAAGCCAGCGGCATCTTCTTTGATGAAGCTACCCTTGCCAATCCCGACAGCTATGCCTCCCTTTCCTCGGCTGCCTTTGGACAGACCTTTAAAATTACGCCGCTTCAGCTGGTGCGCGCCATTGCAGCCGTGGTCAACGGCGGCTATGTGCTGGAGCCCCATGTGGTCCATCAGGTGCTTTCGCCGGAGGGCGAGGTGCTGGAGACAAAGGGACGGACGGTGCTCCGTCAGGTCATCAGTCAGGAAACCTCCCAGACCATGTGCCAGCTGCTGGAATCCGTGGTATCCCAGGGAACCGCAAAGAATGCCCAGATTGCCGGCTATCGCATCGGCGGTAAAACCGGTACGTCGGAGAAAATCGACGTATTCGATGAGGAAGGCAATCCGGTGCAGGATAAGATCGTATCCTTTGTGGGCATTGCGCCCATGGATCACCCTCAGTATATCTGCCTGGTGGCGCTGGATACCCCGTCCCGGGAAACCGGCTACTATATCTCCGGCGGTCAGATGGGCGCGCCTACCGTCCGAAATGTTCTGGCGGATATTCTCCCGTATCTGGGCATTCAGCCGGATTATTCCGAGGAGGAGGCGCAGCTGGAGGATGTTTCCATGCCGGAGGTAACCGGTCAGTCCCTCAGCGATGCAAAGGCGCAGCTGAAGGAGAAAAACCTGAGCTGCCGGACGGTGGGCACAGGCGAAACGGTAACGGCGCAGGTTCCAGCCGGGGGCGCAGTGATTCCCGGCGGTAGCGAAACGGTGCTGTATTTGGATCAGGAGCCGGACGACACTGCGGTGACCGTGCCGGATGTGACAGGCAAGGATGCGGAAGCAGCCGGCAAGCTGCTCACCGATGCAGGACTTTATATGAAGATTATTGGAGCCGTGGGCGGTCAGAACACCATTCTGGCAGCCCGGCAGTCTCCCGAAGCAGGGGAGACGGTGGAACAGGGCACTGTGGTGGAGGTGGAATTCTCCGATCTCAGCGCCAGAGACTAAAGTATAAGGAGTGGACAGAAATGAAACTCAAGGAAATAATGGCGGGCATCCCGGTTGTGGGCGGCAATGCAGCGGATACCCTGGAGATTACCGGCATCCGCTACGATTCCCGTCAGGTTCAGCCCGGAGATCTGTTTGTGGCGGTAACGGGCTATGCCGCAGACGGACACAGGTTTATCCCCATGGCAGTGGAAAAGGGCGCGGCGGCAATCCTGTGTGAACGGGCGCCGGAGTGCGATATTCCCTATGTGCTGGTGGAAAACTCCCGGTATGCCATGGCGCTGGCGTCCGCCAACTTCTTTGACCACCCTGCGGATAAAATGACCTTTGTGGGCATCACCGGCACCAACGGCAAAACCTCCAGCACCTATCTCCTGAAAACCGTGCTGGAGAAGACCCTGAATGCAAAGGTGGGGCTCATCGGTACCATCCAGAACATGGTGGGCGACGAGATCATCGAAACCGAGCGCACCACGCCGGAGTCCTTTGAGCTGCAAAAGCTGTTTCATGAGATGGTGCAGGCAGGCTGCACCCATGTGGTCATGGAGGTATCCTCCCACTCTCTGGTGCTGGACCGGGTGGCAGGCATTCATTTCAAGGTGGGCGTTTTCACCAACCTGACCCAGGACCATCTGGATTTCCACAAGACCATGGAGGAATACCGGAAGGCAAAGGCGATTTTGTTCCGGCGCTGCGACATCGGCGTATTCAACGGCGACGATGCTGCCACCGAGAAGATTCTGGAAACCGCCACCTGCCGGTCCATGACCTTTGGCGAGAAGCCGGAGGATGACCTGTGGGCAGAGCATCCGGTGCTCCATTCCGACGGCGTGGAGTTTACCGCCCGGTACGGTCAGGAGCAGGCAAGTCTGCGTCTGGGCATTCCAGGCAAGTTTACGGTCTATAATGCCCTAGGGGTTCTGGGGGCAGCCATTGCCCTGGGTGTACCTCTGGAGCAGGCAGTCCGTGCGCTGGAAACCGCAAAGGGCGTAAAGGGCAGAGTGGAAGTGGTGCCCACCCCCGGCAAGGACTATACGGTTCTCATTGATTATGCCCATGCGCCTGACGGCCTTCAAAACGTCCTGTCCTCGGTCAGGGGCTTCTGCAAGGGACGGCTGATTTCGGTGTTCGGCTGCGGCGGCGACCGGGACAACACCAAGCGTCCCATTATGGGCGAAATCGGCGCGCGGCTTTCCGATATCGCCATTATCACCTCCGATAACCCCAGAACCGAGGACCCAAATAAAATCATCGACATGATTCTGGCGGGGATTCCGGACAAGAAAAATTGTCTGGTGGAGGAAAACCGCCGGAAGGCGATCCGCATGGCAATGGACCTTGCTGGGAAGGACGACATCATTGTGCTCTGCGGCAAGGGGCATGAAACCTATCAGATTCTTGGCACGGAAAAAACACACCTGGACGAGCGGGAGGAAGTTGCCGCCCATCTCCGGGAAGAGAAGGGAATGTGAGCCATGAGAGCGACAACGCTGAAGCAGGTGGCACAGTGGTGCGGCGGCACTGTGGCCCCCAAGGGGGAGAACATTGAGATCCCCAGCCTCTGCCATGATTCCAGAGAGGCGGAGCCGGGCACGCTGTTCTTCGCATTGGAAGGGCAGGCGGACGGACACCGGTATGTTCCGGCAGCCAGAGATAACGGCGCGCTGGCAGCGGTATGCACCCATCCGCTGGACCTGGATTTCCCACAGGTGATTGTGGAGGATACCAGAAAGGCACTGCGGGATGTGGCGGCAGCTTATAAAGAAACCATCGGCTGCAAAACCGTGGCCATTACGGGCAGCGTGGGAAAAACCACCACCCGTACCATGATCTGCGCCCTGCTGGCAAGAAAATACCACACCTGCGGCACCGTGAAGAACTATAACAACGACATCGGACTGCCGGTGACCATCGGCAAGAGCGATCCGGACTGCGAAATGCTGGTGCTGGAGATGGGCATGAACCATTTTGGCGAAATGCGCCAGCTCACTGCCATTGGTCGCCCGGATACGGTGCTGATTACCAACATCGGCAGTATGCATATTGAAAATCTCGGCTCCCGGGAGGGCATCCTCAAGGCGAAGCTGGAGATTCTGGAGGGACTGCATCCCGGCGGCACCGCCATGTTCAACGGCGATGAACCGCTTTTGTGGAATCTCCGGGAGCATCCGGTGTGCAAAACCATGTACTTTGGCATCGAGAACCCCGACTGTGACGTGCGGGGCGTGGATATTGAGCTGAAGGAAGGATGCAGCCAGTTCCGGATTGTGGGACTGGGGCACGATTTCCCGGTGACGCTGCCGGTGAGCGGACTCCATAACGTCCACAATGCCATTGGCGCCATTTCCATTGCACTGCTGTATGATGTACCGGAAGAGGAAATTCAGGATGCCATGGCGACCTATGTGAACACCTCTCAGCGGCAGCAGACCTTCCAGTGGAATGGCTACACCATCATCGACGACACCTATAACGCCGGTCCTGAGTCCACGGAGGCGGCGCTGCGGGTATTGGGCGACACCTCCGGCACCGGCGACCACTATAAGCGCATTGCGGTGCTGGGGGATATGCTGGAGCTGGGCAACCATGCCAGCGCCGAGCACCACCGGATTGGCCGGGTGGCGGTCTATAAGGCGGATCTGCTGTTAACCTATGGTCCCCTGTCGGAAAAGACTGTGCTGGGCGCCATTACCGGCGGACTTTCTCAGCGGAATGCCATGAATTTTGAGAGCCAGCAGGAGCTTTTGAACGTACTGAAAAGCCGGGCAAAGCCCGGAGACGTGCTGCTGTTTAAGGGCAGCCATGGGATGCATATGGAAAACATCCTGAAGGCGTTTATGGAGGAAGAAAAGTAACAAAACGGGAGAGCCGTGCGCTTCCCAAGTTACCGAGCGATTCCGGCGTTGCGCCAAGGAGCAGCAGGCTGCTCCCATTTAGAAAAAACGGAGGATTGGAAATATGCAAAGCTTGATTACCTGTGTTGTATCCTTTGTGCTTGCGGCGATTGGAGGACGGTTCCTGATTCCGGCGCTGCGGGCGCTGCATGTGGGTCAGAGCATCCGTGAGGTGGGTCCCACCTGGCACAACAGCAAGCAGGGCACCCCTGTGATGGGCGGACTGATGTTCATCGGTAGCGCCCTTGTGTGCATTCTCACCGCACTGGGCGGCATTCGCAGCGGAGATTATACCTATCTGATCGTCTATGTGTTTGCGCTGATTTTCGGCGTCATCGGCTTTCTGGACGACTTTATCAAGGTCCGGAAGAAGCGGAATCTGGGGCTTACCGAGCTGCAAAAGCTGCTGCTTCAGCTGATTGCGGCGGCGCTGTATCTGGTGGTACTGCGGAGAACCGGACATCTGAGCTCCGAGCTGTACATCCCATTCTTCAATGTGAACATCACCATTCCCTGGGTGCTGTATCTGCTGCTGAGCATCTTTATCATTGTGGGCACGGTGAATGCAGTCAACCTCACCGATGGCGTGGACGGGCTTTCCTCGTCCGTGACCATTCCGGTGATGGTGTTCTATGCGGTGATTGCCTGGAAGTGGGGGGACATCGGCGCATCTCAGCTGGCGGCAGCGCTGGTAGGCGGACTGCTTGGCTTCCTGATCTATAACTTCCACCCTGCCAAGGTGTTTATGGGCGATACGGGCTCACTGTTTTTGGGCGGCGCAGTCTGCGGTCTTGCCTATGCGCTGGATATGCCCCTGATTCTGATTCTGGTGGGCATCATCTATATTGCCGAAACCCTCAGCGATATCATTCAGGTGACATATTTCAAGCTGAGCCATGGCAAGCGCATCTTTAAAATGGCGCCCCTGCACCATCACTTTGAAAAGTGCGGCTGGAGCGAGGTAAAGATTGTGGGGGTGTTTGCCTCCATCACCGTTGTATTTTGTATTCTTGCCTATCTGGGCGTCATGAACCGGTTTTAATGCCATAAGGAGGGCGTATGGGAAAGCCTCGGCTGCCGGACGTAGAAAAGCAGGAGATGCTCGATCTCCCCATGCTGCTTCTGACCCTGCTGCTGACGGTGCTGGGTCTTGTGATGATCTACTCCTCCAGCTTTGCCCGCGCCCTCTATGAATCCGGGGACAGCGCTTATTATTTCAAGCGTCAGGCGATTTTTGCGCTGGTGGGAACCGGTGCCATGCTGGCAATCAGCCGGGTCAGACCGGAGCTGATTCGAAAAATGGCATTTCCGGTGCTGGGCGCATCAATTCTGTTTCTGATTCTCGTGTTTGTACCGGGCATCGGCAGGTCGGAAAACGGCGCGACCCGATGGGTGAGCCTGGGCATTTCGTTCCAGCCCTCCGAGGTGGCAAAGCTGGGAGTGATCCTGAGCTTTGCGGCGATGATTGCCCGATTCGGCGAGAAAATGGAGACGTTCCGCTGGGGCATTGCGCCCTTTGCGGGAATTCTGGCGGTGATTGTAGTGCTGCTGCGATTGGAGCCGCATAACTCTGCCATTGTCATTATCGCCTGTACCGCCGGCGCCATGCTGTTTTTGGGCGGCGTGAAATACCGCTGGTTTATCCTGGGCGGCTGCGCCATGCTGCTGGGGCTTATTCTGATTCTGGGCGCGGGGGGCTATGAGGCAAGCCGGATCACCGCCTGGCAGGACCCCTTTTCCGATCCCACCGACGACGGCTATCAGATCATTCAGTCCCTCTATGCCATTGGAAGCGGCGGACTGTTTGGGCTGGGCTTCGGTCAGGGACGCCAGAAATATCTCTACCTGCCCGAGGAGCACAACGACTATATCTTTTCCATTGCCTGTGAGGAACTGGGACTCATCGGCGCAGCGGCAATTCTGCTGCTCTATGCGCTGCTGATTCTCCGGGGCTACTGGATTTCCATGCACATCCGGGACCGGTTTTTGTCCCTGACTGTGGCTGGCATTACCACCCTGACGGCGCTCCAGGTGTTTTTCAACATCGGCGTGGTGACGAATCTGCTGCCCTCCACCGGAATTTCCCTCCCGTTTTTCAGCTACGGCGGCACGGCGCTGCTGATTCAGCTGGGGGAGATGGGTATTATTTTGGGGGCTTCCCGGCAATGCTCGGCGGGGTTCCTGTCTTGAGACAACGCCGGTTCATGCGGTATTGTCTCGGTTGTTTTCAAAAGGCATGCTTACAAGTGCATGATAAAAGAGGGATTTGATCGATGAACGTGATTTTTACTTGCGGCGGTACCGGCGGGCATATCAGTCCGGCGCTGGCTGTGGCAAATCTGTTAAAGGAGCGCCATCCTGAGGCGAACATCCTGTTTGTGGGTGCGGAGGACGGCATGGAGACGGATCTGGTGCCCCGCGCCGGATTTCGGCTGGAGACGGTCCGCATCTCCAATTTTCAGCGGAAGCTCAGTCCGGGGGGGATTGTCCACAATGTAAAATCTCTGGGCTATATGATCGGCAGCCGCAGAAGCGCGGATCGGATCATCCGGGAGTTTCAGCCGGACGTGATCGTGGGCACCGGCGGCTATGCCAGCTATCCCATGCTGCGGCAGGGGGCAAAGCATCAGATTCCCACGGCGCTCCATGAGTCCAACGCGGTGCCCGGTCTGACTACCCGATTGGTCATGGAGCAGGTGGACCGGGTGATGGTGTCCTTTGAGGAGAGCCGGAAGAATTATCCCCATCCGGAGCAGGTTCGGGTGGTGGGCATGCCGGTACGCAGTGAATTCTTCTTTACCGACAAAAAAGCAGCCCGGAAGCAGCTGGGACTGGATGACCGTCCGGTGGTGGTGAGCTTCTGGGGGTCCTTGGGCGCAAGAGAAATGAACAAGATGATCGCCCGGTTTATGGCGAAAAACGTGACGGACGGACTGCCCTTCCAGCACATTCACGCGGCAGGCAGCTACGGCTGGAAATGGATGCCCGACTATGTGAAGGAGCAGGGGGTGGATTTGGAGAAAACCCCTGCCATTGATATGCGGGAGTTTATCTATGATATGCCCACGGTGATGGCAGCGGCGGATTTGGTAATCTGTCGAGCCGGTGCGGCAACCATTGCCGAGGTGGCGGCGGCAGGAAAGCCTGCGATTTTTGTGCCGTCCCCCAATGTTACTGACAACCATCAGGAAAAGAACGCTCGAATTATTGAGCACGGCGGCGGCGCCGTGGTGCTCCGGGAAAGTGAATGCAGCGGCGATGTGCTGTATGATACGGCAAAAAAGCTGCTCACCGATTTCGATCCCCTGAAAAAAATGGGCCGGGCAGCGGAGGCGCTGGCAGTGCCGGATTCCGCAGAGCGAATTTTGAATATCATGCTGGAGCTTATGAAACAATAAAGATTGGAGGTGGCGTCATGGACACACAGAGCACCTCTCAAACCCATGGATGGAACCGGGGGGGCTTTCCCACCTGGGCAAAAATGCTGGTGGCAGTGGCTGTGGTGCTGCTGTTTTCCCTGGTGTTCTTTCGGGTGAGGAGCTTTGAGGTCAGCGGCAATGTGCGCTATACCGCCGACGAGGTGGCGGAGGCAAGCGGCATTACCAGCGGGGATATCCTCATTGCCGTGAACAAAACAAGAACGGCAAGCCGACTGCTGGTGAAGCTGCCATATATTGAAGAGGTGCGGGTTTATAAGGAAATGCCGGGCACCGTAAGGTTTGAAATATCGGAATGCACGGCGGTGATGGCTGCAAAGTCGGAATTCTCCACCTATTGGCTGATGACAAAGGACGGAAAGCTGCTGGAGGAGGTGGATTCCAGAGAGGATCCCAAGCTGTCCGGCATACCGGTGATCGAGGGCGTCAGTCTGACCCTGCCAACCCTGGGAAAGCAGGCGGAATTTGAGGATGTGCTCAGCGGCGAAACTGCCCTGGCGCTCATCGGTGCCATATCCGATGCGGGACTGCTGGGCAGCGTATCGGAGCTCAATCTGGAAGACCCGTCCAATATCACACTGCAATACGGCAGCGATTTGACCGTATGGCTGGGAGACGGCAGCGATGGGGACTATAAGCTCCGGTATCTGCTGGCGGTGCAGGAGCAGCTAACTGCCGGAAAGCGCGGGATCCTGGATCTCAGCTTTTCCTCCGGCGAGCAGGCTGTGTTTCACCCATTGACATAAAATTGCGGAAAATCCGTAAAATTTCTATTGACCTTAGTGTGCTTTCGCGATAAAATAAAAGCAAAGTAGCCATTTGAGGCGCAAAATGCGCAGAATATAAGTACTTAGGAGGAATTAACTTATGAGCGAATCCTATCCCGAGAGAGTTGTCGCCATTAAAGTCATCGGCGTTGGCGGCGCGGGCAACAATGTTGTCAACCGCATGATCGAGGCCGGTGTACAGGGCGTTGATTTTATTGCAGTGAATACCGACCGTCAGGACCTCAACAAGTCCAAGGCTGCCGAAAAGGTTCAGATCGGCGAAAAGCTCACCGGCGGCATGGGCGCCGGCTCCAAGCCCGAAATCGGAAAGAAGTCCGCAGAAGAGAGCCGCGCAGCCATTGCCAAGATGCTGGAGAACACCGACATGGTGTTCATCACCGCAGGCATGGGCGGCGGCACCGGCACCGGCGCAGCTCCCATTATTGCCGACATCGCCCGGGAGACCGGTGCGCTGACCGTTGGTGTTGTCACCAAGCCCTTTAAGTTTGAGGGCGCCCGCCGTATGGCGCAGGCAGAGGACGGCATTGCCGCTCTGTCCGACAAGGTGGATTCCCTGATTATCATCCCCAATGACCGGCTGAAGTACGTTACCGATCAGAAAATCACCTTCGTCAATGCCTTTGGCATTGCCGACGATGTGCTCAAGCAGGCAGTCAGCTCCATTTCCGAGCTGGTGGGCTATTCCGATAACGTCATGATCAACCAGGACTTTGCCGATGTTTCCGCCGTCATGCGCAATGCAGGTCGGGCACACATGGGTGTTGGCGTCGCTACCGGCAAGGACAAGGCGCAGGCTGCTGCCATGATCGCCGTATCCTCTCCGCTGCTGGAGACCTCCATCAACGGCGCCACCGGCGTGCTCATCAACATCACCGGTTCCCCCGATATGGAGCTGGAGGATGTGGAGACCGCTGCCAACATTGTCAACGAGGCAGTGAACCCCGATGCCAACATCATCTTCGGCGCTACCTTCGACGAGACGCTGGAGGATGCACTGCGGGTGACCGTTATTGCCACCGGCTTTAACGGCGACCAGGGCGGCGCTTACACCACTGCCGAGGAAAAGGCAAAGGCAGAGGAAAAGCCCAAGAATGATCCCGATATCGACGATATCTTCCGGATTTTCAACCGCAAGTAAGTAAAATAGAATGCCGCCCCAGAATACAATGGGTATTTTGGGGCGGATTTTCTTCATCCAATGGGTAACGAGAAAGGACGTCTATGGATTTTCAAGCGCTTTCCGGGATTGAGGGCTTTACCGCCACATCGCTGCTGATTACGGCGGGCATTTGCCTGGTGGCAGTCTTTGTGGCATGGTACACGGTTCGCACCCGGATTCAGATGTCCCAGGTGATTCTGGGTGTGTTTTCCTATGTGCTGGTGCTGCTGCTGGAGAATGTGTTCTCCATGGCGGGGGTCAGCATGCAGGTGCCGCAGTCGGGGATGGTCTATGCCCTCTATCTGACGCTGTCGGTGGTGGCAGGACGGGAGATTATTCGGTTTTTGTCCATGAAATATGTGCTGTCCAACCGGTTTGACGGCGCGGATGCTGCCATCGGCTTCGGTCTGGGCTTTGGGGGACTGTATCTTCTCACCTGCGCGGCGTATTATTTCAGCTGCTATTCCACGGTGAATCAGTTCCTGAGCGTGGGTGCAGAGAGCTTTTTTGCCAGCACCGATCAGGGCAGCCAGGAGGCATATGACCTGCTGCTGTCCATTGCCGGGCAGAACGGCTGGCAGTACATCATGACCGCGGTGAACCGGGTGTTCTTCTTGGTGCGTGAGATTGCGTTCTCCGTGCTGGTGTGGTATGGAATCCGGGAGGATAAGAGCCGCTGGTGCCTGCTTGCAGTGCCGGTGATGCAGTTTATCGCCATGCTGCCCGATGGGCTGATGAGCGCCGGCGTGCTGGACAATACCTATGTGAAGGACGTTGTGACCTATCTCATTTCCGGCGGCATTGCCTATCTGGCTGCGAAGATCTACAACAGCCGGGAGGATCAGGTGGCACACTTCCAGGTGGAAAAGCTCCGGGCAAGACGAAGAAGATAACAATTGCAGAATTGCCGCCGCAGAGCCGAGGTTCTGCGGCGGCTTTTTAGAAGGAAGGATCGTATGATGTTCCCAAACCCCTCCGATCATAAGCGCTACCACTCCCTTTATCACTACAACAAAAGCCGCTATGGAGCGCGGGTGATGAAGGCGTCATTGGACGCAGGCTGCACTTGTCCCAACCGCGACGGCACCAGGGCATATGGCGGTTGCACCTTTTGCCAGGGCGGGTCCCACTATTTTGCAGGCACCGGAGATATTTCCGGGCAGCTGGAGCGGGAAACCAAACGGATTCACGGCAAATATCCGGATGCCAAAATCATCGCCTATTTTCAAGCGGGCACCAACACCTATGGTCCCCTTGACCGGCTGGAGCAAGGCTGGCAGGCGGCGCTGAACAAGGATGCAGTCTGCGGCATCAGCGTTGCCACCCGCTGTGACTGCCTGGAGCCGCCGGTACTGGAGGCACTGAGCCGATTGAACCGTCAGACCGATCTCACCGTGGAGCTGGGACTGCAAACGGTGCATGACGAAACGGCGGCGCGGATTCATCGGGGGCACAGCTTCGAGGAATTTCTCGGCGGCTATCGGGCGCTTCAAAAACAGGGCATTCGCACCTGCGTTCATCTCATCAACGGACTGCCGGGGGAAACAGCGGAGGATATGCTGGAATCTGCACGGGTGCTGGGGCAGCTTCGACCCGGCGGCGTGAAAATCCATCTGCTCCATGTGACCGAGGGTACCGCGCTGGCAGAGGAATGGCGCAGAGGAGACTACATCCCCATGGAAAAGCAGGCTTATATTGATGTCACTGCCGCACAAATTCGCCGGCTTCCGCCGGAGACGGTGATGGAACGGCTCACCGGAGACGGGGACCGGCGCTATTTACTGGCGCCCCTGTGGAGCCGGGATAAAATCTCCGTGCTGGGGGGCATTGACCACCGGCTGCGGATGTGGAATGCGGTGCAGGGGGACCGGTTTGAAGGGTGAGTTTCAAAAAATCATATGAGGTTTCATTTTTTGCGGATTTAGGAATGCGGGATTTTTGTTACTTGACCCGATTCTTGGGCGCTTTATATAATATTTTCATCATTTTGACCCAGGAAGGTGAAGAAATATGAAAAAGATCATTGCCCTGCTGCTTTCGGCGCTGATGCTGGTTGGCATATTGGCAGGCTGCGGCGGAACCGACAGCTCCAGTGCAGCCCCGGCGTCCGATTCTACTTCGGCAGCAGCCCAGGAAACCACAG
>ERZ780226.2324-NODE-2324-length-13272-cov-2.510479_pt1 | contig 13272 bp, 11 predicted proteins | sample MGYA00511165_ERZ780226 | MGnify/ENA primary metagenome ERZ780226 (study PRJEB29588, sample SAMEA2152373) | human gut metagenome | biome: human gut; feature: human-associated habitat; material: faeces | place: Denmark | collected 2008/2010 ...
CCGGGGGGCTTTCGTGCGCGGAGGCAACCTGTTCGTCGCCGATCCGGCGGCCGGATCGGAGCGGCAGCTGACTTTCGACGGTCGGTTCAACCATATTATCAACGGCCTGCCCGATTGGGTCTACGAGGAAGAATTTTCGTTCGCGCGGGCGTTCGCCTGGTCGCCCGACGGCAGGAAGATAGCCTACCTGCGGTTCGACGAGAGCCGCGTGAAGCAGTATAACATGAACCGCTTCGCCGGCGGGCTCTATCCCGAGAACTATACGTTCAAATATCCGAAGGCCGGCGAGCAGAATTCGGTCGTGGAGCTTTATTGCTGCGATGCGGCGGACGGGAGTACGGTACGGATGGATACGGGGGAGCAGACCGACCAGTACATTCCCCGTCTGTTCTGGACCCCGACGGGGCAGTTGGGCTTTTATCGGCTGAACCGTCTGCAGAACCATTTCGAAGTGTTGTTGTGCGATTCGTCGGGAGCGTCCCGCGTCGTGTACGACGAGCGCAACGACCGCTATGTCGAACGGGTAGACGGGCGGACCGTGACTTTCCTTCCCGACGGCGACCGCTTCGTCGTCCGCAGCGAGCGGGACGGATTCATGCATCTTTACTTATACAGCGTTTCGGAAGGGCTGCTCGGCCGGATCACGTCGGGCGAGTGGGAAGTGACCGAGCTGCTCGGCATCGAGGGCGACCGGGTATATTATCTCTCCACCGAGACGTCGCCGCTGCGGCGCGACCTGTATACCGTCCGGCTCGACGGCCGCGGCAAGCGGCGGCTGACCGGCGGCGACGGGACGTACCGGATCGCCCCTTCGCGCGGATTCCGCTATTTTATCAGCTATTTCTCGAACGTGCGGACGCCCAACCGGGTGACGCTGCACCGCTCGGACGGACGGCTGGTGCGCACGCTGGAGGACAATGCGGCGCTGCGGGCCAAGCTCGACGAGTTGCAGGTGCCCGTCAAGGAGTTTTTCCGGTTCGCCACTTCCGAAGGAGTGGAGTTGAACGGCTACATGGTCCGCCCGAACGGCTTCGACTCGTCGCGCCGGTATCCGGTGCTGATGACTCAGTACAGCGGCCCCGGCTCGCAGCAGGCGGCCGACCGCTGGACGATCGGCTGGGAAGACGTGCTCGTGCAGCAGGGATATATCGTAGCCTGCGTCGACGGGCGCGGAACGGGTTTCCGCGGCGAGGAGTTCAAGAAGTGCACCTACGGCGAATTGGGAAAATACGAGACGGTCGACCAGATCGAGGCCGCCCGCTACCTCGCCTCGCTGCCTTACGTCGATCCGGACCGCATCGGTATCTACGGCTGGAGCTACGGCGGTTTCATGGCGCTGAACTGCATTCTGAAGGGCAACGACGTGTTCCGTGCCGCGATCGCCGTCGCTCCCGTCACGTCATGGAGGTTCTACGATACGATTTACACCGAGATCTACAACGGCCTGCCTCAGGATAACCCGTCGGGATACGACGACAACTCGCCGATTCATTTCGCCGACCGCCTGAAGGGCAAGCTGCTGATCGCGCACGGTACGGGCGACGACAACGTGCATATTCAAAATACGTACGAGATGATTACCAGACTCGTCGAGTACGACAAGCCCTTCGAGCTCTACGTCTATCCCGACCGGAATCACGGAATGGGTCCGTCGCGCCATCACCTGATGGAGCGCTGCATCGAGTTCGTGCAAAGGAATCTGTAGCGCGCCCGGCTTGTTTCGTCCGTGCTCGCCGTTTTCCCCTTCGGCCGGCGCCCTTTTCAGACCGGCCGGAATAGAAAGCGGGAGCGTTCCGGATGTCGGTCCGTCGTTTCCCGGTTTGCTGCGGTCGCTATGGCGTCGGGAGTCCGGGATATAATCGGGCCGGGCCGGTTCCGCCGGCTGTTGGCGCCGGCATTTGTCGGAAGTCCTCCGTCGCCGCGTGGGCGCGAGCGGTCCGCAGGACGGTTTTCGGAAAGACCGGGCCGTCTGCAGACGGCCCGGTTTCTGTATGAGAACATTAAAACGACTGAAAAATGATGGAGTTTCTGATCGAGTACCGCCTGCTGGGCTTGTTTATAGGTGTCTGTACGTTTTTGATTATCGGCTTGTTCCACCCCGTCGTCGTCAAGGCGGAGTATTACTGGGGAACGCGATGCTGGTGGGTTTTTCTGTTGCTCGGCTTGGGCGGCATGGCCGTTTCGCTGCTGACCGACAACGTGCTTCTGGCCGCGTTGGCGGGGGTATTCGCCTTTTCGTCGTTATGGACGATCAAGGAACTGTTCGAGCAGCGCGAGCGGGTGGCCAAGGGCTGGTTTCCCGCCAATCCGAAAAGGAAGGGAAAGAAATCGTAAACGCCGGGGGCGCTACGGGGATGCCTGTCTATGGCTTTCCCTTTTTGCGACGGGTATCGTCGGCTGCAAGCGCTTGTCATCTCCGGCCTGCGAAGGAATTGTCTTGTCGGGGCGCATGGATTCCGCTGCGTGCGGGTTTCGGTCGCTTGCGGGCGGAAGCGGCCCGTGTGGCAACTCACGGTTCGGAACGGTTCCTCGGCTTATGCGTATTGTGCGTACGGGGAAGGTTCGGTGCACAGTTCCGTTCTGTTCCGGCGGACGAATTATGCTGCGGTTGTCGCTCTTTTTGCGAAAATTATTGATGTGCAATATGTTAGTCGGTCGAATCGTCGGGTCTTGGAATCCGGTGTCGGGAACGTTCAGTCCGATCCGATCGGCCGTCCCGTTCCCGTTTCCCGCTTGATCGGACCGCGGCGTTTCTTCTTTTCCGATTGGTTGAGAAAAGTCCGGCCGCCGTTTGTAAAAAGCAGAAATCCGCCCCCGATCAACGTTCCGCCGACGATCAGGAACCAGACCCATGCCGGCGTCGGGGATTCTTCCGCGCCTTTCCCCGTGTCCCCGTCGATCAGGCCGAGCGCATAGTTCAGTATGGCGTCCCCGTTGCGGTAGTTGAGTTCGTCCAGCGTGAGCGGAACGATATGATCGGGTATCACGCCCCGTCCGTAAGGGATTCTTTCGGTAACGGCCGTATCGAATCCCAGCTCGATCAATGGCGTTTTGATCTTGATTTGCGAATGCGGCAGAAGCGTTTCCGCGAACTTCTCGGCTGTCATGTGATGATAGCCCGTGCGGGTTTCTCGGCCGATGATCGTTCCGCGGCCTTCTTTCATAACCAGCGCTGCGATCGAGGCGGCCGCCGAAGCCGAACGTTCGTTGACCAGCACGTACACCCTGCCCTTGTAATTGGTCGCCGAATCCGGCACGATCAGCCGTCCTTCCGCCGAGCGGTTGTAATAGCCCTCTTTCCCTTCGACCGGTTCGAAATCGGGAAACAGTTCGGTCATTCCTGCGTAGTTCGTCGAGAATTGCAGGGTTTTCATCTCCTTCGTCTTTTTCGCTTTTTCATACGCGCTGACTACGACCGGCTTGTTCGCGATAAACGAATAGATCTTCTCGGTCACGTCGCCCAGTCCTCCGTCGTTGTTGCGCACGTCGATAATCAGGTTGGGTTTGTCCGCGATCGACCGGATGAAAGCAGCGATCTCCTCTTGCTGGGGCGCTCCCTGCGAAAGGTTGGTAAAGCCGATATAGGCCGTCGAATCGTTCAGGATACGCAACGTATAGGATTTAGGATGCGTATTTGCATAGAGAAACCGATCGCCGTACACATAGGCGGGAGTTCCGTTTCTCGTATCGTGCCCCTTGATTTCGACCGTTTCGCCGTCCGAAAACCTGACGTTCATATCGAATGTTCCGTCTCCAACGGGCTTCTCGAAGAGTATGCGGTCGGCTTCCGTCGCCAGTATGAAATTCTTATACTCTGCCGCCTGCATGTCGTAGCCGCCGATCCGGGCGGACGCTGCGGCTTTCATCGAATCGGCCGACAGACCGTTGACCGATGCGACGGGCTTTCCGATCAACCGCTGGTAACGGGTAGTCGCGTTCGTGCAGATCAACGTATCGCCGATCCAGCCGAGACGGATTGCAGGCAAGTGCGAAGGTCCCGTTTGTGCGGTAGTCGGAGGGAACATGTAGATATGGCTGTCGTGAATCTTGGCTACGGCTTCCCGCATCAGGTCGCGGAACTCGCCGATCGGCCATTTGCCCGGACGGGTGTCGATCCGGGCGACCGTCGCATCGACATACCGGTCGAGTTCTTCGGGGGTAATAACGTTGTAGAGACCGGGAAACAGTTCTTTCAACACCCTGATGTGAAGCAGGAAATCCTCTTTGGCCTGCTTGCTTGTCACTTCCGTGACCGGCGGCGTAGTTTTCGGAGGAATGAAACTGCTCTTCAGCCCGAATGGCGTCATCGGATCGGAGGATTTGTCGTTGTGCCCGATACTCAAGCGGATGGACGGTCTCTTGATTTTATGATAGCTGTAGGCGACCTCGCCGATCGGATCGCCCTTGCCGATCCGCTGGCCCTTCTTGAAGGCTATATCTCCGTTTAGTCCCTCTATGTAGATTTTGATTCCGTTACCGACGCTTATCGTTATGTCGCCGCACAAGTATCGGGGATCGAGCGACCGGTCGAGATAGGGTTTTACTTCTTTTATCTTTTCATCGAAATTCGGTTTATCCGATTTATAGCCAATCGATTGATATAGGGTTGTGTGATATCCGACGCCGAAATCCGTAATGACGCCGCCGGTCGGGGCCAGAACTGTCGTTCCTTCCTCGGCGCCGATGAACAGATAGTCGAAGTTGAATTCATCGCCGATATATCCTTGCGGAGCACAGATGATATTCTCTCCCGCTTCGGCCCCTTTGATCGGCCAGAGGTAATTGCTCGTTTGGTTCTCTGCGTCGCATATGCCTGCGGATATCAGGAGCCATGTCCCGAATAGGAAGCGTTTCATACTGTTATAGGTTAGTTCGTCTTGGAAAAGGGAAATCGTTCGATGGACCGGAAAGATAAAATCATGCCATGTGTGTAATTTTCTTGTTTATAGTCGTTTGTGTAATTTGGAACGACATGCGATTGTCTGATTTCTTTACAAGAATGTCTAATTGTTTGACACGAACGGATCGTACCCGTTCCGTTCCGGATGCGAGGGGACGTCTGTTGCCTTCGGAGCGGACGGAATGTGGCGGACGGGAAAGCGACCGAAAGTCATGCAACGCTTCTTCGATGCGGAAGGCGGCTTGCGAAACCGGAAAGGACGCGGCCCGGCGCAACTGCGCCGGGCCGCTGTGCCTCGGTTGGCCGGGATACTATTTCGCGAACCGCTCCTCGACCGTTTCCCAGTCGATCAGGTCCCAGAAGTTTTTCAGGAACTCGGCCCGCCGGTTCCGGTAGTCGATGTAGTAGGCATGTTCCCACACGTCGACGGTCAGCAGCGGCGTCAGTCCGTCGCGCAGCGGATTGCCCGCATTGGGCATCGGCCGGATCGACAGCTTCCCGTCCCGGTCTTTGACAAGCCATGTCCAGCCCGAGCCGAACAGCGCGGCGGCGGCCGACGTGAACTGCTCTTTGAAAGCGTCGAAAGAACCGAAATCTCGGTCGATCGCCTCGGCCAGCGGACCGCTTGGCATCGATTTTGGAGTGGGTGATAGCGTGAAAAAGAAAAACGTATGATTCCAGTCTTGAGCCGCATTGTTGAAAATCGGACCGTCGGCACGGACGATAATCTCCTCCAGCGACATGTTTTCGTAAGGCGTGCCGGCAATCAGCTTGTTCAGGTTGTCCACGTAAGTACGCTGGTGCTTGCCGTGGTGGTACTCGATGGTCTCCTTGCTCATCCTCGGAGCCAGCGCGTCTTCCGCATAGGGAAGCTGTGGTAAGGTGTGTGTCATGATCAGTAAAATGTTAATAAGTGACGTCATGGGTGAATGCTTGAATGGTTTCGGGAAACCCAAACAAATTTAATACCAATTGCAGGGTTTGCCAATATAAATAATTTTTAATCAAATTCTTGACTGACTATGGAAAAAATCGATCTGAAGGGGAGCCTGACCGAGCAAAATCTGCTGAAAGCCTTTGCCGGCGAGTCTCAGGCTGCCGCCCGCTATCGCATGTACGCCAAACAGGCGCGCAAGGACGGATTCGAGAAAGTAGCCTGCTTTTTCGACGAGACGGTGCATAACGAGCTGAGGCACGGGAAAATCTATTTCGAGTTTCTGCAGGGCGGCATGGTGGAGATCACGGCATCGTATCCCGCCGGCGTGATCGGTACGACGCTCGAGAATCTCGACGAGGCCGCTCAGGGCGAGTACGACGAGTGGCAGAATCTCTATCCGGCCTATAGCGAAGTCGCCAAGCAGGAAGGATTTTCCGAGATCGCGAGACAGTTCGCTATGATCGCCGAGATCGAGCGCACGCACATGGAACGGTTTCGCGGCCTGTACGACACGATGAAGGACGGGCACATTTTCGTCAAGGAGGAAGACACCGTTTGGCGCTGCATGGAATGCGGGCACATATATATAGGTAAGAAAGCGCCCAACCGGTGTCCGGTCTGCCAGCATCCTCAGGCGCTTTTCGAAATCAAGTGCGACAGGTATTAGCCGGATTCGTTCCGTGAATCCGTGAAAGGGAAGGCTTTCGGGCCTTCCCTTCGCTTTTCCCGCCGCTATATATACGGGCATTCGCCGCTTGTCCGGGGAATCGTGTTCCCGTTTCCCGCGAAGTCGTATCTCGGGGGAGTCGGATGCGGCGCGCCGGATATGTTCCTGCCCAGATGGATTCGACTGGACGGTAAAGGAGTCGGGGATGCCGCGCGCGTTAAAAAATTATTTTCCTGTTATTTTTATCCGCTTCCGGTCTTTTTTTAATACTTTTGCAGATTGTAATCCATTGGAAAAAGGCGGCCGGATACCGCCGCTAATTTGTCGTTTAAATTTTTAGCTGGTGAAATGACAATCGATGATTTTGATGTTTTGGTAGCCACAGAGGAGCACACCCGCTTCGCTCAGGCTATCTGCGACGAAATGGCCGAGTCGGCCAAGGCGCGCGGTACGGGTATTGCCAAGCGCACGGCCGATTACGTGTCGCGCAAGATGCGCGAGGGGAAGGCCGTAATCGCTTTCCACAAGGACGGGACCTGGGCCGGGTTCAGCTACATCGAGTCGTGGGGACACGGCGGGTATGTGGCCAACTCGGGTCTGATCATCAACCCGAAGTTCCGCAAGCTGGGGCTTGCGAAAGCGATCAAGACCAAGACGTTCTTCTTGTCGCTGAAGAAGTTCCCGGGCTCGAAACTGTTCGGCCTGACGACCGGTCTGGCGGTGATGAAGATCAACTCCGAGCTGGGCTACCGGCCCGTCACCTATTCGGAGCTGACCGACGACGACCAGTTTTGGGTTGGCTGCCAGAGCTGCGTCAACTACCCGATCCTGCAGAGCAAGCAGCGTAAGAACTGCCTCTGTACGGCCATGCTGTTCGATCCCGAGCACGACACGGTGAAAGTACCCATCGACAAGGGCCTGCTCGAGAAGTAGACGAGTTTCGGAAAGAGAAGAAATATTCAGGTGCTCCTCCTTCGGTTTAATCAAACAAAAACGAAAAAGAGAAAATGAAAAAAGTAGTATTGGCCTTTAGCGGCGGTCTCGACACCTCTTACTGCGCTATCTATCTGGCTAAAGAAATGGGACTCGAGGTTCACGCGGCTTTGGCGAACACCGGCGGCTTCTCGGCCGAGGAGCTGGCCCGGATCGAAAAGCGGGCGTACGCCTTGGGCGTCAAGAGCTACGTCGCGCTCGACGTAACGCAGGATTATTACCAGCACGCGATCAAGTACATGATCTTCGGCAATGTGCTCAAGAACTCGACCTATCCGATTTCGGTCAGTTCCGAGCGGATCTCTCAGGCGACGGCTATCGCCCGCTATGCCCGCGAGATCGGAGCCGACTACCTGTGCCACGGCAGCACCGGGGCAGGTAACGATCAGGTGCGCTTCGACATGATATTCAATATCGTAGCGCCCGAAATCGAAGTGATTGCGTTAATCCGCGAGAAGCGCCTGAGCCGCGAGGAGGAAATCGAGTACCTGCGCAGTCACGGAGTCGATTTCGATTTCAAGAAGGCCGAATACTCGATCAATCAGGGTATCTGGGGTACGTCCGTAGGCGGCAAGGAGACGCTTACCTCCGGCGAGACGCTGCCCGAGGAGGCCTATCCGTCGCAACTGAAAGAGACCGAACCCCGTCGTGTGACGCTGACTTTCGAGCGGGGCGAATTCGTCGCGCTGGACGGTAAGCGTTACGACGACCGGATCGCCGCGATTCAGGCGTTGCAAGCCGTTGCTTCGCGCTATGCGGTCGGCCGCGACATGCACGTAGGCGATACGATCATCGGCATCAAGGGACGCGTCGGCTTCGAGGCGGCCGCCCCGATGGTCATCATCAAGGCGCACCATATGCTCGAAAAGCATACGCTGACGAAATGGCAGCTTTTCTGGAAGGACCAGATTTCGGCCTTCTACGGCAATCATCTGCACGAAGGACAGTATTACGATCCGGTCATGCGCGACATGGAGGCCATGCTCGAGAGCAGCCAGCGGACCGTCAGCGGCGACGTGTACGTCGATCTGCACCCCTACCGCTTCGTAGTCGTCGGTATCGACAGCCCGCACGACCTGATGAGCAACCGCTTCGGCGCCTACGGCGAGACGATGAGCGACTGGACGAGCGAGGACGTGAAGGGCTTCGGCCGGATTTTCGGCAACCAGAATAAGATTTACTATCAGGTCAACAAGGAGAAGCTGTAGCATGAAGTGGGTCTATCTGTTGATCGCGATCCTGACGGAAGTCGTGGCGACCGGCGCGCTCAAGGCGTCGCACTCGTTCACGCGGCTCGGGCCGTCGCTGCTGACCGTCGCGGGCTATCTCGTCGCGTTCTACTGTCTGAGCCTGACGCTCCGCGAGATGCCGGTGGGCGTTGCGTATGCGATCTGGTGCGGCATGGGTATCGTGCTCGTGTCGCTGGCCGCCGCGCTGCTGTTCGGGCAGAGGCTCGATATGGGGGGCGATCGTCGGCATGGCGCTGATCATAGCCGGCGTAATCGTGATCAACGTATTCTCCAAAACCGTCGAAAATCATTGATATGGTAAGAGTTGGCATTATCGGAGGCGCGGGATACACGGGCGGCGAGGCCATCCGTATCCTGCTGAACCATCCTGAAGCCGAGTTGGTATTCGTTCACAGCAACAGCAACGCGGGCAATCGCCTGTGCGACGTGCATGTCGATCTGCTCGGCGAAACGGATATGCGCTTCACGGGCGAGCTGCGTACCGACGTGGACGCGCTGCTGCTGTGCGTCGGGCACGGGGACGCGCGTAAGTTTTTGGAGGCGACGCCGCTTCCCGATTCGGTGCGCGTGATCGATCTGAGTCAGGATTTCCGCTTGTCGGCCTCGTCGTCCGTCGGCGGCCGTCGGTTCGTTTACGGCCTGCCCGAGATGAACCGCGAGCGGATACGCTCGGCGCGCAATATCGCCAATCCGGGCTGTTTCGCGACCTGCCTGCAATTGGGCATGCTGCCGCTGGCTGCGGCCGGGCTGCTCCGTTCGGACGTGCATGTGACGGCCCTGACCGGCTCGACCGGAGCGGGGCAGAAACTCGCTCCGACCTCGCATTTCAGCCAGCGGGTCAACAATCTGTCCGTGTACAAGGCGTTCACGCACCAGCATCTGAACGAGATAGGCGAGAGCGTCCGCAGTCTGATGCCCTCGTTCTCGGGCGAGATCGATTTCGTACCGTATCGGGGCGACTTCGCGCGCGGCATCATCGCGTCGATCTACACCGACTGCGATCTGTCGGAGGAGCGGGCCCGCAAGCTGTACGAGGATTACTATGCCGATGCCGCGCTGACCTTCGTCAGCGACCGGTCCGTCTGCCTCAAGCAGGTCGTCAATACGTCCAAGTGCGTGCTCTCGGTCGAGAAGCATGGGGACAAGCTGCTTGTCGTCAGCGCGATCGACAACTTGCTCAAGGGCGCTTCGGGACAGGCCGTGCAGAACATGAACCTGATGTTCGGCCTCGACGAGCGCGCGGGACTGCGTCTGAAGCCGGTGGCGTTCTGAGGCATGCCTGTCCGGGGTCCGGAAGGTTGGACGTCCGCCGGCAGCGGAGAATCGCCTCGGACGGAAGTCGCAAGTAGTCCGGGCTGCGCGGGTTTGCGAATCTCCGTGCGAAGGACGTTTCTTTCGTGCGGGTAAGAGCGATTCGGAAGCGGCGAAGGGCTTGCGTTTGCGGCCGGGCGGCGAAAGCCGGGGCCGGTCTGCGGGCCCGGTTTGGCAGGGAATCCCTGCGACGGGCTTCCGACGCGTCGGAGCTTTCTCCTGCGGACGGATGTGAATCAAGGAAAAACGGCCGGCCCGTTCGCGGAAGGCCGGGGCCGCGCTTGCGGCCGCAAAGGAGTCGAACCGGGCGCGAGACCGCCCGAAAAAATGTCAGTTATGGATTTGTTCAAAGTTTACCCGTTGTGGGATATCGATATCGTCCGGGCCGAGGGCTCGTACGTGTGGGACGACAAGGGAACCCGTTATCTCGATATGTACGGCGGACATGCCGTCATCTCGATCGGCCATACCCATCCGCACTACGTGGAAAAAGTGGTCGACCAGTTGAAGCATATCGGTTTCTATTCCAATTCGGTCATCATCGATCAGCAGCGCGAGCTGGCCTCGAAGCTGGGCGAACTGTCCGGCAAGCGGGATTACCAGCTTTTCCTGTGCAATTCGGGAGCCGAGGCCAACGAAAATGCGATGAAGCTCGCTTCCTTCGTCACAGGCAAAAGCAAGGTGATCGCGATGAAAGGCGCTTTTCACGGCCGCACCTCGCTGGCCGTCGCGGCGACCGACAATCCGTCGATCGTGGCCCCGGTCAACCGGACGGACCATGTCGTGTTCGTTCCGCTCAACGACGAGGCGGCGCTCGAGGCCGCTTTCGAGGGCGGGGACGTTTCGTCGGTGATTATCGAGAATATTCAGGGCGTAGGAGGCGTTCGGATGGCCGGCGAAGGGTTCGTTCGCAAGATCCGCTCGCTGTGCGACCGCTACGGCGCTCTGTACGTCGCCGACGAGGTCCAGTGCGGTTGCGGACGTAGCGGCAAGTACTACGCCGCCGACTGGGCCGGCGTGGACGCCGATATCTATACGATGGCCAAAGGCCTCGGCAACGGTTTCCCGATCGGCGCCATATCGATCGCGCCGCACATCGCTCCGAAGTTCGGCATGCTCGGCACGACGTTCGGCGGCAATCATCTGGCCTGCGCGGCCGCGATCGCCGTGGCCGACGGGCGCGTTGCCTCGCGGACGGTGAGCCTCCCGCTGCGGCGGTGGCCGACGTGATGGCTGCCGACCGGCTGGTCGATCATGCCCGCGAGCTGGGAGACTACCTGATCGGAGAGTTGAAAAAGCTGCCCCGTGTCAAGGAAGTACGCGGCCGGGGGCTGATGATCGGCGTCGAGTTGTTCGAGGATGCGGCTCCGTTGCGTCGCAAGCTGCTGTTCGACGAGAAGATTTTCGTCGGCTCGTCGGGCGATAAGAATACGTTCCGCCTGCTTCCGGCGCTCAATATCGGACGCGAGCATGCCGACCGGCTGCTCGAGGCGTTGAGAAAGTTGTTGACGACAAGCTGTTGAAAAAATGTTGAAAGTTGTTAAAATAGGCGGCAACGTTGTCGATAACCCCGAAAAGCTCGATGCTTTCCTGCGCGATTTCGCCTTGCTGGACGGACCGAAGATACTGGTTCACGGCGGGGGAAAAATCGCTACGAGCATCGGTCGTGCGCTCGGTATCGAGGCCCGGATGATCGAAGGACGCCGTGTGACGGATGCCGAGACGCTGAAGGTCGTGACGATGGTCTATGCCGGACTTGTCAACAAGACGATCGTTGACAAGTTACGAACGGCCGGCTGCCGGCCGTTCGGCCTGTGCGGCGCCGACGGGGGGCTGATCCTGTCGCGGCGGCGCAGTCCGGAGCCGGTCGATTACGGTTTTGTCGGCGATCCGCTGCCCGACCGGTTCGGGCTCGATGCGGCCCGCATGCTGATCGACGCCGGCTATACGCCGGTCGTCGCGCCGATTACGGCCGATGCCGAAGGCGAAGGCCTGCTCAATACGAATGCCGACACGGTGGCGCAAACCGTAGCCGTCGGCATGTCGGCCGTTTACGAGACGGAACTGGTTTATTGCTTCGAGAAGCGGGGCGTGCTGCTCGACGTGAACGACGACGACAGCGTGATCGCCGAAATCACGCCGGATCGCTTCGCCGAGCTCCGGACCCGGGGCATCGTGGCCGACGGCATGCTACCCAAGCTGGAGAACGCCTTTCGGGCGATCGACAGCGGCGTGCGCTCGGTCGCGATCTGCTCGGCCGACCGGATCGCGTCGCCGGGCTACGGGGGAACGACGCTGCGGAAGTGAGTAGTCGGGTCGCGTGAGTCTGAGACTTTCGCGGGGATGCGGCTGCGGACGGTTTCCCGGAGGCTGACGATCGGTGAAGACTCGGTCGCATGGCGCATGTCGGAGACTGAGGCCGAGGCGCGTTCGTTTTCGGTTCGGGGGATTTTCGGGGGAGCGCTTGTTCGGTCTTCTTCGATGGACCGAAACCGAAAAGAGCGGTCGGTTGCCGGAACGTTCTGCCGCACGGATTGTGCCGGGATCGGGAAAACCGGCGCTCGGAGCGGGGAGGCGACATACCGGATAGTTAGGGATATATAATGCTAATGATAGGAAAAATATGGAACTGAAGATTGCACTTTTGCCCGGGGACGGTATCGGTCCCGAGATCGTGGGCGAGGCGGTGAAGGTCCTGGACCGGGTGGCCGCGAAGTACGGACATGTTTTCAAGTATGAGAAAGCGCTGGTCGGCGCCTGCGCGATCGATGCGACGGGCGACCCGTATCCGGCCGAGACGCACGCCGTCTGTCTGCGTTCCGACGCCGTGTTGTTCGGCGCGATCGGCGACCCGAAGTACGACAACGACCCGTCGGCCAAGGTGCGGCCCGAGCAGGGACTGCTCCGGATGCGCAAGTCGCTCGGACTGTACGCCAACCTGCGCCCGCTGGCCGTGTTCGACTCGCTGGCCGACCGTTCCCCGCTGAAGACTGAGATCGTCAAAGGCGCCGATTTCTTGTGCGTGCGCGAATTGACCGGCGGTATGTATTTCGGTCGTCCGCAGGGCCGCAGCGAGGATGGCAACACAGCCTATGATACCTGCGTTTATACCCGTGAAGAGGTGGAACGCATCCTGCATCTGGCGTTCGGCCTGGCCCGCAAGCGCCGCAAGCAGCTGACCGTCGTGGACAAAGCCAACGTGATCGCTACGTCG
>ERZ780226.2327-NODE-2327-length-13253-cov-4.122215_pt1 | contig 13253 bp, 8 predicted proteins | sample MGYA00511165_ERZ780226 | MGnify/ENA primary metagenome ERZ780226 (study PRJEB29588, sample SAMEA2152373) | human gut metagenome | biome: human gut; feature: human-associated habitat; material: faeces | place: Denmark | collected 2008/2010 ...
CAATCTCTTTTTTCGGGCACAGCCAGCTGCCGCCGACGGCGTGGACAAACGGCGCGTCCAGATATTCTTTCAGGTTTTTCGCGTCTACGCCGCCGGTCGGGATGAATTTTACGCCGCCGAACGGCGCGGAAAGCGACTTCATCGCTTTCAGGCCGCCGTAAACGCCCGCCGGGAAGAATTTGACCACGTTCAGGCCGAGCTTCATCGCGGCCATAATTTCGGTCGGAGTCACGCAGCCGGGCGTGATGGGGACGTTTCGCTCCACGCACCAGCTGACCACCTCCGGATCAAAGCCCGGAGAGACGATGAATTTTGCGCCGCATTCCAGTGCCTGCTTGCACTGGTCAAGCGTCACGACCGTACCTGCACCGACCAGCATATCGGGGCTGTTCTCAGACACCGCCTTGATGGAATCCGCTGCTGCAGCCGTGCGGAACGTGATTTCCATCACGTCCACGCCGCCGGCAAGCAGCGCCCTCGCGGTCGGAATGGCATCTTTTGCGTCATCCAATACCACGACCGGCACAACACCGCTTTGCTTTAATCTATCGAGAACATTCATCATTTTTATCCTTTCGTCAATTAACTGTCACACAAATAGGGGCTTTCATTGCAATTCGTTCTCCGGTATCTTTGATTTTTGTACTGTCGACACTTAAAACTGTAACCGTATTGCTTTTTTCATTTGTACAAAAATCGTGTTTTCAATGATCTCAAAATCTCGTGGCCAACATCCGCCGCATGGCGTAACTGAGCAAAGGTCCATACCGGATTGATCCCAGTGCAAGCAGGAAATGGAATCATCGCCGCGATTGGATACATAGACATATTCACCACGCACGCGGATTGCAGCAGGCATATTTTCACATTCATGGATCAGAACAGGAATCGTTTGTCGAAGCGTCATTTGCCCGTCATGGTATGTGAACATACTCACGGCTGATCCAAGCTCATTTGCCGCAAAGATTGTCATACCATCGTCTGCATAAGCTAAATGCCGAACACCTTGTCCTGCTGGAACGTGCGCAATGCTCCGCACGTTCAAACCCTCATCATATACAAAAATGGAATCCAAGCCGAGATCTGTTGAAAGCAAAAACTTCCGGTCTGGAGATGGCGCAATAAAATGCGTATGCGGTGCTTCCTGTCTGCTGGGGTGAACACCATGACCGTTATGTACATCCAACGCTCCACTGCTGCTGAAAATGCTGCCGGAGAGATAATTGGCTGCATAAATTTTTCCATGAAACCTGCACAGATGGCAGGCAACGATTCCCTTCGTACTGACCGGTTCTCCAATCGGCATTAACGTACCAGAGTCAAGAATTTCATATTCCTGCAAACCGCTCGTATGGTCATCAAAGCAGTCTCTCAGAATGACCCAAAGCTGCTTTTTTTCTGTGATGGTGTACATTGGTCTATCGCAAGGTGTAAAACTGCGCAGAGTAAGTTTTCCATTTTGCAGAATATAGTGATAAATCCCGCCGTCTTCGGCGCAGGATGAAAAGAACAAGCTTGCCGTCATTTTTCGACCCCTTATAAGTGCATACCACCATCAACGATAATTTCAGAGCCGGTAATATATCGACCTTCCTCGGAACAAAGCAGCAACGCCGCTCCTGCACAGTCTTCAGCGCTTCCAGCAAAGCCAAGGGGGATACCTTCCAGAACTTTCGGCGCGTATTCCGGATCGGCCAACGCTGCGTCATTCCTCGGTGTAGCAATTACGCCGGGGCAAAGGTTATTGATCGTTACTTTGTACGGCGCAAGCTGCTTCGCAAGATTCTGAACCAAGCTCATCTGCGCACATTTGCTGGCAGCGTAAACCGCCATGTCCTTATGCGGTTTATACTCCTGTACGCTGCCGACGGTCACGATACGTCCCCAATTTTGTGTCTGCATATGCTTTGCATATTTCTGGATCAGCATAAGCGAGGATTTCAGGTTGGTATGGATTTGAAGTTCAAATTCTTCGGCAGTGGTTTCGTCCCAAGGCTTTCGTATCTGTACGGATGCGTTCAACACCAAAATATCAATGTCGCCGGTTTGACGATATAAGTTTTCTGCGCAGTCCGAATCCGCTAAATTTGCAACAGCGATCTGCGTCTTGCCAAGTATCTTCTCTGCAGCTTTTCTGCATTTTTCTTCGCTGGTTGCACCATGAATGATAATTTCTGCTCCGCAATTTGCCAGAAGCTTTGCAACAGCAAAACCAATGCCCTGCGTGGAGCCGGTAACAAGCGCTTTTTTACCCTTCAGATCAAACATTTTCTGTTTCCTCTTTTCTTGTATTACGAGACGAGAATATCACGTTCCTTTTATTTCAAAACAGTCAAAGCCACACAAGCGGCTTTGCCTGTTTATGCCTCACAAGGCCGATTGTGTATCTGTCGGATCTCCGTTTCTGGCTAAGTCGTATTCATGGCTCCAGTCAAGACCGCGGTACTTCTCTGCGCGCGGATCTGTTTTGATGAATTCCATCAACAGATCAAGCATTTCTTCGCTCCATGTGTTTTTATCAATCTGCGCAGTCGTAAACTTATTAGCAGTGATCATGTCAAAGCCGAACATATCCCTTACCTGCGTCTTTGCCGCGCCGTCTACCACCTCTGGCACCAGCTGCGGAGGAATGAACAGCACACCGCCGCTGCAGCCGTAGACAATATCGCCGGGCAGACAAATGGCAGCTTCACGCCCATCGCCAATTCTTGCAGGAGTATTGAAGCCCAGCATTACAAAATCACGGATTGGTGTCGGGTCAACGCCGCGATAATATACCTGAAGGTCTACTTTCTGCATCTGCTCGATGTCACGAATGCCGCCCCAAATCACAGCGCCGCCAGTTTTTGTTTTGTTCTTAATCGCTGTCGCAAGGTTTCCGCCGACAAAGGTTCCCTTATAAATTTTGTCGTACATATCGACCACGACAACGTCCCGCTCTTGCAAGCTGTCAATGACCCACTGATTTGGCGTGCCGCTCCAGCCGTTCTCAGTGGCTGACTGCATCATCGCTTCATAATAGTCTGGTCTTGTCGGGGCATAGACTGCGGTCAATGCGCGACCGATCAGTTTTTTATTGAGGCTGCCATCCTCTTTGAATTCGGGATGCAGCGTTTTCATGGCAATGAACTGATTCTCATAGCCCTTCACGAAAATCGGTTTCCAGACTTCCTCCAGCGTCATGTCAGCCAGCGCGTCCAGATAACGATCTGCGACTTTCGGGCGTCCATCCGGCAGACGCTCGCCGGTCCACTGTGGAGTCAGTGCGATGATTTCTTCTCTGTTATTAAAATGCATCTTTTGTCTTCTTCCTTTCAACTCCAGATACGATCATTCGAGAATTCTGTATTCCACTCATCGGTTGATTCCCACATACCCGGAATATCAGGATTAATGTGTTTGGCCAAGAGTTCTTCGTTCAGGCTTTCAATGCCAAGGCCAGGAGCGTCCGGGACGTTAATAAAGCCATTTTCAATGAGCGGCTGCGGAAGACCATTCACCATGTCTTTCCACCAAGGAACGTCAACAGAATGGAATTCCAGTGCAAGAACATTGTGCATTGCCGCAGCTGCATGAACCGCCGCCATGCAAGCAATCGGACTTTCGGCCATGTGAATTGCAACAGCAACACCATGTTCATCCGCATAGTCTGCGATCTTCTTCAGTTCCAGCGCACCGCCGCAGGTCAGGATGTCCGGATGGATTACCGATACACCGCCAGCGTCAATCAGCTTTTCAAAGCCCTCTTTCAAATAAATATCTTCACCGGTGCAGACAGGAACGGTCGTAGCGTTACGCAGGCGCACATAATGATCGGTGTACATCCACGGAGCCATGTCTTCCATCCATGCCAGATTGTACTTTTCCATACGTCTGGCAAACCGGATACAGTCTTCGAGTGCAACATGACCGAAGTGGTCGATAGCAAGTGGCACTTCATAGCCGATCACATCACGAACCTCTTTCACATAGTTCTCCAGATAGTCCAGCCCTTTTTCGGTCAGATGAATACCGGTAAAAGGGTGCGCTGTCGTTACGATCTGATAGCTTTTCTGGTGCTTCACCATATCCGCCGTAACAGAGCCGCCTTGTACGTTCAGGATATGCGGCGCATACTGCTTCATCTCATCGATAAAGCCAAGCGGCGCATTCAGCGTTCCCGGCTCATCGAGAAGCATTCCGATTCCGAGATCCATCTTGAGGAAGGTGAAACCCATCTCCATACGCTTTTTCAGGGCCAGCCCCATATCGTGTCCCGTATGCTTACCATCAACGTCTGTGTCGCAGTAAACACGAACTTTATCACGGAATTTACCGCCAAGAAGCTGGTAGACCGGCACGTCATACGCTTTGCCCGCCAGATCCCAGAGCGCAATTTCAACGCCGCAGACGCCGCCTGCCTGTCTGGACGGGCCACCAAACTGCTTGATTTTGTGGAAAATACGGTCAACATCACAGGGATTCTCTCCGAGCAGACGGCTCTTGAGCATGAGAGCATAGGTTTTGCTGGCAGCATCCCGTACCTCGCCGTAACCAACCAATCCCTGATTGGTCATCAGTTTGAGAATCGTACAGCGTTTCGGCGCACCGTCAATATCGACGAAACGCATATCCGTAATACGCAGTGTGCGCGGGTCAATCGTAGAATGATTCATTGTATTTCTCCGTTCTTCTGGTTCTCAGTATTCAGCTGCAAGGTATCCAAATCCCAGCATCTGAACTCTCATCTTTCCATCTTTGCAGATCCAGCTTACGTTAGACTGTAAAATTGGCTGCATCAGTCTTGCCATCTCCGGTATGTCCCCTACCTCGAATACGGCAGGGTCCTTTGTCATATTAACAAGTACGAACAATGACTTTTCATCGGCTGGGCGGCAGAAAGAAATCACCTGATCGGCAGCTGTATTTTCCATCCAGTTTAGTTCTGTCGTTTTGAGCGCGTCCTGTTCGCTCCGCAGATGATACAGTTTTTTCAGCAGTGCATACCGCTTCTGACCTTTCTCGCAGAAGATATTCGCCCAGTTGATTGCCGGATCTTTGCCAAAGAAACGGTTGGAGAACATATTGTGCTTTAATTCATCGGCTACTTCATAGCCGTTGAACACGAACGGTACGCCGTCGAGCATAAAGTCCAGAACCAGAAGCGCATCCACGCCAGCTGTCCCAATCACCTTTTCGATTCGGTCTTCACCGCTATCAGAAGCAACATCGTGATTATCGGTGAAGTGCAGCATTTGTCTGCCTGCTGGAAGCGTATTTCTGCAAGCGTCCCACTTGGCCCGGAATGCGGCAGCTGTCAGATTTCCCTCTGCAACCTGAACCGCGTCAAAGCAGCCGTCGTAAAAATAATTGATGTCAAAGACGTCCAGATACGACACATCTTTTCCTTCGTTTATCATTACAAGGTCATTTTTTACCTCGCGTGCTCGGCGAACGCCTTCGCGCCAAAAATCAAGAGGTACCGCATCACCAACATCGCAGCGGAAGCCGTCCACGTCAAACTCTCTGACCCAGTAGACCATATTGGACCACAGATATTCCCGGACTTCATCGTTGGAATAGTCAAAACGGGGAAACGCCCAGTCGCCCGTCAGTTTGATTTTCCCATCCGCATCCCGCTGGACAAATTCTGGGTGCTCCCTCATAAATACAGCCTCTGGCCCGCAATGCAGGTAAACCAGATCCAAAATAATTTTCAGTCCCAGCTTATGCGCCGCTTTTACAAAGTCTCTAAAATCCTCGTCCGTCCCATATTCCTCATCCACATGGAAATAGTCCTTCATGCGATAGCTGTTTTTGGGATTATTCGTACCGGAAGCAATCTGCCGGTTGCTCCAGTAGGTGCGGTCTTCGTTGTCATCGGCTTTTGTCAGTGCAACAAGCTGAATGTACTTTGGACCAAGGTCCGCCAGCATTGGCAGCATTTTTTCTGCTGCGCGCAGCGTTCCTTCCGGCGTAAAAACACGCAAACTTAACTGATAAATACTGATTTCCGATTTTTTCATTTGCTCCCCCTCAAAATCACATATCCGAACGGCTCCAGCGTAAGCTGACCGTTTTCGATCCTGACGGTCTGATTTGTCAGCGCTGTCTGCCATCCATCACCGACGGCATAGACTTCCGGCACGTCGAGCGGGTTGATGCAGACCAGATATTCCTCGCTGCCGAGCCAGCGGCGATAGACGAGCGGATAGCCGTTATGACGGCGATTGACAAATTCAATTTCGCCGTCCGCACAGAGTGCCGGACTGGATCTGCGCAGCGCAATAAGCTTCTGCATCGTGTGCAGCAGGGAATTTTCATCTGCAAGCTGTTCGGCCACATTCACGCCGTGCTCATCCACCGGCAAATAGAGCTTGTCTGCGTCGGCTTCCGAGAAGCCGGCGTTTTTACCTTCTGTCCACTGCATCGGCGTGCGCGCGCCGGTACGGTTGAAGCCCCCCTCCTTGGAGGGCAGATCGGCGCGATACGGCAGACCAATTTCGTCGCCGTAATAGACGAACGGAACACCAGGCATGGTCATAAGGAACGCATACACGACCTCCAGCTCACGCTTTGTGCGCTGAACGCTGATGCGCGGCATATCGTGATTGCCGGTCGGAATGGAGATATAACCCGTGTCTTTCGTTGCGTCGTATTCACGCAGATAGTCAGACAGGAAATCGTCCAGGCTGCCGTTGCCGTCCTTCTGAAAGAAGCTATTTCCTCCATATTGCGCTCCAATGTGCCTGCCTTCTTCCGCGCGGAAGAGTTTTGTATAAGCAGGCAGATTGAAATGGATAAGGAAGTCAATATGGAAGCCCGCCGCGATAGCCTTCGAGGGATACGACCATTCGGAGATCAAAACGCATTCCGGGTGCTTTTCATCGAACAGCTGCCGGATCTCCTGCCAGAATGCGCGGATACCGCTGCCGTCCGGATCGTTCTTGATGAGCGACGAGGCCATGTCCACGCGGAAGCCGTCTGCACCCAAGGAGAGCCAGAACTCCATGATGTTGATAAGCTCCTGCTTGGTTGCGCGGCAGTCCGGGTGATCCATCGGGAGCTGCCACGTCGGATCGTCGATCTGCGCGAAGCCGTAATTGAGCGCAGGTTGGCAATAGAAGAAGTTCTTCATGTACATGCCGTTGCGCTGGCTGTAGCCGCCGATGCAGCTTCCGTCGTAGTTTTTCAGCCAGTCGTCCGTCCAGACATAGCGGTTTGTATACTCATTTTTCTCCGGCAGAGCGGATTTCTGAAACCACTCGCATTCCAGCGCGGTATGCCCCGCGACCAGATCAACGACGACCTTGATGCCGTATTCGTGCGCAGCTGTGCAGAGCGCGGCGAAATCCTCATTCGTGCCGTAGCGCGGCGCGACCTTGTAAAAATCGGTGATATCATAGCCCGCGTCGCGGAACGGCGATTCATAGAACGGATTCAGCCAGACTGCCGTGAAGCCCATGTCGCGGATGTAGGGCATCTTCGCCCGGACACCGTTCAGATCACCGATGCCGTCGGCGTTCGTGTCATAAAACGACTGCGGATAGATGTTGTAAAAAACCGCGGATGAAAGCCAGCTCGGTTGCTTCATGTTTGTGTCTCCTTATGATAGTGCGGCCATCCATGCCATCACGTTTTGAATTTCTGCATCCCAATAGTCCCAGCTATGACTGCCATGACCATCGCGCCACTCAAATTGGTAGGGTAGCTTCCGCATGACATCGCGGAACCGGACCGCTGAAGGATACAGAGCATCTTCTGTTCCGATTGTCAAATATATATCTGGCTTCTGTGCATCGTTTTGATGCTGCGATGCCAAGGCAAAAAGATCGTCCTGCGCTGGAATCGGACAGTTGGCGCCAAGGATTGCGTCGTACAGATCATCGTAGGCAGAAAGAAAATGCAAGTCTGTGACCGGTGAAAGCGCTGCACAGGCGCGGAACGCGTGGCTTTCACGCAGTCCGATTTTTAAGGCACCATATCCTCCCATAGAGAGACCGGCAATGAAACTGTCCTCCCTACGGCCAGAAACGTGCAGAAATTCCTGTGCGATACGCGGAATTTCCTGCGCGATGTGCGTATAGTATTTTCGCCCGTGCTTCATATCTGTGTAAAAGCTGACATCCCCGTTTGGCATAACGACGGTTAGACCATAGGCTTCTGCGTACCGCTCAATGGAGGTTCTGCGCATCCAGATCGTATGGTCGTCGCTTAACCCATGTAGGAGATAGAGACATTTGCCGCGCAGGTCAGTTCCATTGTCGGATAATCGAATTTCACCTGCTTTGTTTTTCTGCGGAACAATCGCGTACAGTTCCCGTTGCATACCAAGAACTTCGCTGAAATATCGAAGCGTTATCCATGCCATCGTCAGCACTCCTGTTCGTATCTTTTTGTATTTTGACCTATCGGTGCAAATACAATGTAATTCAACTTTTACAAAAAAACAACATGCTGCTTGCGATTGGTCGTTATTTCTAACAAAATGTCAAATAATTATCCCTTACCGTTTTTCACTTCTCCTAATAAGATATAAGCAGCGCATTTAATAAATAAGAGGAGGAACTGAAAACGTGAAAAAACATGTACGCACAATTCTGACTGTCTTGCTCAGTATTTGCATTCTGCTTTCGTGCATCAGCGTAGGTTTCGCTGCTGCACCAGCAAATGAAAATCAGCAAGCAAGCCGTGAGGCATTCCGGGTCGGGATCGATTCGGAAACCAGAGGACACTGGCAGGGCAAGTATGGCAATAATGCAGCTATTTTGCTTGGCTATAACTATTCTGGTGAGATCAAAGGTAATGGAGAAACAACCTTTATTTCACATGATCAGTATAACTATATAGCCAAGGCCGAAAACAGCACATTCACAGCCATGAGTTATGATATTGCTGGTGATCTGTGGTGCCATCAGCAGTCCGATGATTCTATTCTCGATAAGCCGGAGGACGCACTTTGCTCAGAGAAATTCTTTGCTGGTGCTTTCAGCGGACGTGGTGGCGGCGCTCATTACAATTCAAGAGCAACTTTTGAATTCCAAATGAGCAGCGAAAGCTATCATGTGATTTCAATTTACGGAAGCTCTGTCGCAACAGATTCGTTTTTTGTGGTGTTTGAGAAAGACGGAACAGAACTATTGACAGACGAACTTCCTGCAAACACATTTGAAGGCGGAGCCTATATCAGCTATCTTGTCCCCGGCAGTTTCAAAATGTATATGGACAAGCCGCAGATGGATTTCGGAATTAACGCAATTTTTATCGATGATGCAGTGGTATGCGCGATTGATTCAGTCGCCGTAGCCGAAGGCTCTGAACCGCGCAGCGCCAGACTGAGCTGGAATGCTGCATCCCTTGATTCCAATGCACAGATTATCGTTGACCGCAGAGTCACTGACGGTGCATGGGATACGCTTGCAACATTAAGCGTTGAGGAAAGCCAGAGTGGACAGTATCTGGACAGAGCACTTAATGCGGGTACAACTTACGAGTATCGACTCCGCACAATATGCGGAACCAGCTATTCACTGGCAACGCAGGCCGTCAGCTACACTGTTCCGACATACAAAGCGACGGAACTCACGCTTGACAAGGCGCTGTATACCGCAGATTCTACTGCTGACACGGTTATTGTGAAGGCGACGCTGAAAGACTGCAGCAGTGCTGTGTGCGCGGGACAGACTGTTCTGCTGAAGGCTGAATGGCCGCATGGCACACAGACGATTCCCGCTACTGTGACGGACGAGAATGGCGTTGCAGAGTTTTCTTTCCAGCCGGATTATCTTGGACAGGCAACTTTGACAGCGGACTTTGAGGACAACGATACTGCCCATCTGAATCACAGCACTGCAGCGGCAGAACTGTTTGTTGGCGAAACGAACTGGAACTATGCACCGGTGGTTTATAAAGTTTCGGAAGCTGTTCTCCCCGGCGATCTTGTGAATATCAATGGCTATGGCTTCCGCAATGAGGACATGACAAAGCTTGCAGTGAAATATGCGTCTCATACGACAGATACAGTTGCTGCAGAGCCGCCCGCAGATGCGAAGGACATGGAGATCGTGCAGATGGATGCACGCAACGGTTACTATCTGGTCACAGAACTTCCCGCCAACGCAACCGCAGGCCTATATGACATTTGGGTTACGAATGGCATCGGCTATGCCGAACCTATCACGCTGAATGCTGCACGTCCGCTGTTCATCAGCGAGTACGAAGCATGGGATGGCCAGACGATTGAGATTTCTGGCCGTAACCTCCTTGCCGGTCAGTTTGGCTCCGATGCGGTCACGAAAGTCCGCCTTGGAAATACCGAGCAGAAAATTGTCAAGAACACACCCTATTCCATTACGTTTAAGGTGCAGGCTCCGCTCGGAACATATAATGTCGAGGTTTCTAACGATAATGGCATCACATGGCGTGGCCTTGTCACTGATCAGACGCTGACTGTCGTTTCCAAAGGCAATGATCCGCTAAATATCGGCGTTGCATGGATGGACCATTTTGCATGGGAAAACTCTTTTGACGTAACAGCCTATGGCGCAAATGGTACCGATGAGGAAGATGACACTGCGGTCTTCCGTGATGCAATTGCAGCGGCAAAAGCATCTGAAAGCAATGGCGGTGTGATCTATGTTCCGAATGGCAGTTACTATGTCGGAGAACTCAAAATCCCGGCAAACATTGTCATCCTCGGTGAGAGCACAGACGGTGTGCTGCTGTACTACAACGGAACTGGCGGCAATATGTTTGAAAGCAGCGAGGACGGACAGACCGTTGGTCATCAGGGCTTTGCAAACTTTTCTATTCGCCTGAGCGACGACAACACACGTCCGGATTCCTTCTTCTGGCTTGGTCATGCATGGGGCAATGAGGCCTATGATGTGACGCTGAGAACTGGTTCGGAATATTTCATTTATGGTGTCGATCTGCAACATACAAGAAATGATGTTGATGAAGGCAAAACAACCGGACGAGGCATGGGCCTTACTTTCATCGGTGATGAAAGACTTCTTCTCCGCGATCTGAATTTTGTTGCCTGCAACGCATATATCTGGCATGTTTACATGAACGAATATTGCGAGTACCGTAATGTTAACTGCGACTTTGACGCGGGTGAAGTGCAGTCCGTTGCAAAATATCTGTTTATTGAAGATTGTACAGTTACGGGCGGATTAGACAGGCGAGAAGATCCTCGTGAAAGCCACGGAATCTTTGGCCGCTCGTTCTGCCACATCGAAAACAACACAGTATCCAGTGTTGGCAGCAGCAGAAACGATGGCGAAGCGATTTGTGTCGAGCCGCCTTCCGGTCAGTTTAACTGCGGCAGCGTTATCAATGCAACAAGCAACAGCGTCACGATGATTCCCATCAATGGTGAACTGAAAGAGCATTATCTCGTACAGTACGACCGTCTGGTCCTCCGTATTACCGCTGGCCGGGGGATGGGTGAACAGCAAGAGGTGCTCTCGATTGATCCGGAAACAAATACAATTCAGATTAAAGGAAACTGGACAGTAACACCTGACAGCACGAGCAAGATGTCGTTGTTCTCTCCGCTGGAGTATGTAACAGTCTATAACAATACTGTACGCAATGCGACGAAGGGTATTTATCTGTTTGGCGATTTGTATGACGTTGTTGCAGTAAATAACGTTAGCGAAAATACTGAAGGCATTTTCGTATGGTCGGCTAATTATACGTTAGGCAACGAAAAAGCAGATATTCAGGATTCTTTTGCGAGCATTCGTGACAACAAGATTTCGGGTGTTTCGCCTAAAACAAATGACACGAAGATTGCGCTGTTTTCACAGCGTCAGCTCAATCAGGCCGAATTCTATCATGTTGGCGTATATGGTATTGAAATCCGCAACAACCAGATTATCGGCGTGCGCGGAACCGTACCCGCCGGCGGCACCGAAGGCCCCAAGGGGAATGGCATTGTATCCGATTCCGGTATCGGCTCCAGCATTCAGGGCCCGAATCAGAATTATCACGGGGATATTACCAATGTTCTGATTGAAAACAATTTGCTGAAATCCCTTGATACGGCCATTACGTCCAAGAAGTATGATTACGGCTTTGTTTCAAAAGGAAATATCTTTGCAGACATTGGCGTTGCATATGAAAACGAAACAACCGAAAACTTTATTGAGCGCGAAAACAATGTAACCAAAGCCTTGCTGGATTCTTATATTTCCGTTTGGGAAAAGGCTTCTTCCAAGAACTACACGGAAGAATCGTTCAAGGCTCTGACGGATGCGCTTGCCGCAGCGAAGGCCATTTCCGCCGATTCCAATGCAACGCAGACATCTATCGCGCTTGCGCTTCAGGAGCTGCGCATTGCCTCCGGCGGCCTCGTGTGGGTCATTTCGGACACTACTGATCCGGTTGATCCTGTCGACCCGATCGATCCCATTGATCCCATCGATCCGATTGATCCGCCGCGCCCGACGATTCCTTCCTACATTTCCGCAGTCAGCGATTCAAAGTTCCCGTTCAAGGATGTCAGCCGCAGCGATGCGTTCTATGATGCTGTGAAGTATCTGTACGAAAACGATATCATGAACGGCACCAGCAAGACGGAATTCAGCCCCAACGCGGAGCTGACGCGCGGCATGGTCGTCACTATCCTTTACAGAATGGAAGGTGAGCCGCTCACCACCGGTGCAAAGACCTTCTCCGATGTCAAGACCGGCCTTTACTACAGCAAGGCTGTGGATTGGGCAGCAGAGAAAAATATCGTAAACGGCTTCAGCGACGGCACGTTCAAGCCCGAACAGCCCGTCACCCGTGAGCAGTTGGCAGCAATTATCAGCCGCTATGCAGTGAGCAAGGGCATCGTGATCTACGACGCTGCAAACGTGCTGGCTTCCACCGATGTTGTTTCGGCATGGGCCAAGAGCGATGTCGCATGGGCGGCAGCAGAAGGTATTCTGACCAAAGCTGAGACTGCCAATACAACAAAGAATGCGACCCGCGCGGAAGTCGCCACAGCGATCTATACCTATCTGACCAAAACCGCGAAGTAAGCAATTTCAAGCACAGGGGTGCGCCGCTTTTGGCGCATCCCTGTTGCGGATATTATGAACACAGGAGGAAATATGGACTTTAGAATTGAACGAATCAAGCAGATGATGATACTACTGCAAAAAGCAAAAATCCGCCAGCGTCAGCAGCTTTCTCACTGGCAATTTGCTGCGTGTGATTATAAAACAGATAATCGCATTCCGTCCTGCGGAGAGCGGGAATTCGGTGAATACGAGCGTTGG
>ERZ780226.2339-NODE-2339-length-13187-cov-3.416844_pt1 | contig 13187 bp, 10 predicted proteins | sample MGYA00511165_ERZ780226 | MGnify/ENA primary metagenome ERZ780226 (study PRJEB29588, sample SAMEA2152373) | human gut metagenome | biome: human gut; feature: human-associated habitat; material: faeces | place: Denmark | collected 2008/2010 ...
ATCTTCTTGTTGATGGGGCAGCCGTAGCTCAGCAGCATGGTTTCCAGATTGTCTTGGGCATGATGGGCAGTGGCGATTTTTGCGTCCGGAGACAGGGAAGCGAAAAAGTCATATCGCAGAATGCGTGCGGCTTCCTCCGTGCCAATTCCGTGCGCTGCGGCATAGGCAGCAACGTCGCCCTGTCCCCGAAACAGGGAAATGTGCAGACGGCTACAATGCGCCGCGACAAAATCCGCGTCTCGCTGAGACTCTGCGCCGCGGAGCTGGTGATTAAAGTGCGCGGCAGAGACGGTAATGGACAGCGTATCCTGGAGCTCCAGCATCAGATGCAGCAGCGCCATGGAATCCTTGCCTCCGGAAACCGCACAGATCACATGATCTCCGGGAGAAATCATATGGTAGCTGCGGATGAAATCAAGAATGTTACGGTTCACTGTGCTTCCACTCCCGGTCAGAGAAGGTGGTGTACTGGGGCAGCCACTGGAGCTTTACGGTGCCGGTTTCGCCATGACGGTTCTTTGCCACAATGCATTCTGCCACGTTCTTTTCTTCGGTATCTGGATTATAATAGTCGTCACGATAGAGAAACAGAACCTCGTCGGCGTCCTGCTCGATAGAACCGGATTCGCGCAGGTCGGAAAGCATGGGGCGCTTATCGGCGCGGCTTTCGTTGGCACGGCTCAGCTGGCTCAGGCAGATAACCGGGACGTTCAGCTCCTTTGCCATGATTTTCAGGGCACGGGAGATTTCGCCCACGGCAGTCACGCGGTTATCGCTGACCTTGCCGGTGGCAGAGGTCATGAGCTGTAGGTAGTCGATGATGACCAGCCCCAGATTGTCAATCCGGCGGCACTTTGCGTTCATTTCGGTGACGGTAATGGAGGGGTTATCATCCACTCGGATATCCGTCTGGCTCAGTGCCGAGGCGGCGGTACCCAGCTTGCCCCACTCTTCCTCCGAAAGCTTGCCGGTGAGCAGCAGCTGACTGTCCACAAAGCTCTCGTTGGACAGAAGGCGGGAGGCAAGCTGCTCCTTACTCATTTCCAAAGAAAACATGACCACCGCTTTGTCGGTCTGCTTGGCAACCGCCAGAGCAATGTTCAGGGCAATGGAGGTCTTACCCATACCGGGACGGGCGGCAATCAGCAGGAGGTCCGACTTGTTCAAACCGTTGATCTTGGCGTCCAGATCCCGAAGACCGGTGGACAGACCGGGAATGGCACTGTCGGACCGGGCGCGTTCTGCCAGCTGATCGTAGACATTCAGAAGAATGGTGCCGATGTGCTCCAGATCCTGATTGCTGCGACCGTTTCGGATGGCATAAATTTTCTGCTCGGCAGCGTCCATAATGCTTTGGGCGGAGCCGACTTCCTCCGAGACGATCTCACTGATGTCCTTTGCCGCCTGGGCAATCTGACGGAGCAGGGATTTGTCCGCTACAATCTGCGCGTACTGCTTGGCATTGGCAGCGGTGGGGGTAATGTCCAGAATTTGCAGCAGGTAATCCCGAGTCTTTTCCTCGTCATATACACCGGACTGCTTCATCTGGTCCATGACCGTAACGGGGTCGATGTCCATGGAGTAGTTGAACATGGTGTAGATGGTGGTGAAAATGTCTTTATTCTGTTGTAGGTAGAAGTCATCGGGCTTTACCAGCTCCAGCATATCCGCGATACAGCTGGGGTCGATGAGCATGGAGCCGATTACCGCTTGCTCTGCCTCCAGAGAATGGGGCAGCTGCCGTGTCAGCAGTTCATCCATGGGTCATCACCTCCTGGGCGAAATAGCGGCAGCGCCGCACAGTGGTTGCGGATGATTGTGCGCCGCTGCCGTAATATACTGCGTTCCAGGCGAGGGCTTAGCCTTCGCTGACATGAACGGAAATGGTGGCTACAATTTCGTAGCCGAGCTTTGCCTTCAGTGTGAAGTCACCAAAGGACTTAATGGGCTCGTCCTGAACAATCTTCTTCTTGTCCACGGAGATGCCTGCCTGCTTTTTCAGGGCATCGGAAACCTCCTGAGAGGTGATGGAGCCGAACAGGCGACCGCCGTTGCCGGACTTTGCCTTGATCTCCACGGTGATGTCCTTGAGCTTTTCGGCAATTTCCTGCGCCTGCGCCTTTTCACGGGCAGCCTGCTCTGCCTTTGCCTTGTCGTTCATTTTCATGGTGTTGACATTGTCGGCGGTGGCTTCTACTGCCATCTTCCGGGGCAGCAGATAGTTCCGTGCATAGCCGTCGGATGCTTCGATCATCTGACCCTTTTTGCCTTTTCCGCGGATGTCCTGTAATAAGATCACTTTCATGAGAATACTCCTTTCAATGGTAGGCAGTTTCTGCAAAGCGAAACGCCTGATATGGAAGCGCACCAAAGCATAATAGATTCAAGGTAATACCGCTTAGGTGTCGCTGAAAAACTGGTCAATGGATTGCTTGAGGGCATCGCGCACCTGCTCCGGGGTCATGCCGGAGATCTGTGCACCGGCGGTAGCCTGGTTGCCGCCGCCGCCCAAAGGCTCCAGAATCATCTGTACATTTGCCTCGCCAATGGAGCGGGCAGAGCAGATCACGCGGTCCCTGTCGGGGTAGAATACAAAGGACGCTTCAATGCCGGAAATATTTAAGAGCTCGTCGGCAGCCTGCGCGGCAATGATGCGGTCTGAGGTATAGTCCAGACAGCACAGGGCGATGTTGCCCCGATACAGCTCCGCATGCTGAATGATCTGATAGCGGTCCAGGGTGGCATGGAGATCGTTCTGGAACAGCAGCTTCACTGCCACGGTATCGGCTCCGTTTTTCCGGAGCCAGGCAGCCGCCTCAAAGGTACGGGCGCCGGTGCGGACGGAGAAATTCTTGGTGTCCAGCACAATGCCTGCCAGCAGCGAAAGCGTTTCCACCGGCAGCACGTCCTCCCGATCCGTGAGATACTGGACCAGCTCAGTGACCAGCTCGCAGGCGGAGGAGGCATAGGGCTCGTGGAAGTTCAGCAGCGCTCCTTCAATATAGTCGGCAGCACGGCGATGATGGTCGATTACGGCGACCCGACCCGCATTGGAGAGCAGCTCTTTGGACTCCACCTGATCGGGACGGTTGGTGTCCACTACTACCAGCAGGGAATCCTCGTCCAGCTCCACCACGGCGTCCTGCGGGGCGATAAAGCAGTCCTGATACTGCGGAACCGACCGGAGCTTTTTCAGCAGCGCCTTGGAGGCGTTATTCTGCAGGTCAATGACGATTTTCGCGGGGCAATCAAACTTGCGGCACAGGCACATGACGCCCACCGCAGCGCCTACCGCGTCGATATCAGCGTTTTTGTGCCCCATAATCAGTACATTGGAGGACTGGGTCATGAGCTCCTGCAAAGCGCCTGCCATAACACGGGATTTTACCTTGGTGCGGCGTTCGGCTTCCTTGGCTTTGCCGCCGTAGAAGGAGAAGTTGTAGCGGTCCTTAATGACCGCCTGATCGCCGCCGCGGCTCAGGGACATTTCAATGCACAGCGAGGCAAAGTCGTAGCTTTCCTGCAAATTGGCGCCGTCCTTGCCGATGCCGATGCTCAGGGTAGCGGGGGTGCCAAAATCGTTGGTGATATCCCGCACAGTGTCGAGAATGGAAAACTTCCCCTCAATATACTGGGGCAGCTCCCGCTGTTCAAAGATATAGAGATAACGGTTGCGCTCCAGACGGCGGAGAATGCCGGTGGAATCCGAGGTCCAGCCGGTGATGGCATCGTCCAGCTGCGCGGAGAGATTGGAGATGGATTTATCCGGCAGGTTGGAGGTGAGCTCATCGTAGTTATCCACCAGGATGATGCTGACCACCGGACGGCTCAGCTCATATTCGTCCCGGGTGTTTGCCAGCTCCGTAATGTCGATAAAATAGAGCATGGCAGCGAGATATCCGCCGGAATCGTCCTGAGAACGGATGAAATCACCGTAGACCCGATAGCGGCAATTATCCCGGACCGCCTCCTGGGGGCATTCGGCTTTTCCTTCGGTGAGCCAATCGGTGGAAAGCTCCGGGAAAATCTCACTGAGGCTGACCTCAAACAGACTGTCGGATGCGCCGGAGAGCTGCATGAATGCATCGTTGCACCACATAATCTCCTGATCGGACATGTTGAGGATCAATGCCGGAACCGGAATGCTCATTTCCTCGTTGGAAACGGAGTCTACAGATATGCTGGCGTCCTGCAAATACTGGGCAATGTCCCGCTTCCGGCGGGCAGAACGAATCCTGTAATATATAAATAGCCCAACAGTCACGATGCTCTCCACCACTGCCAGCACAAAATTCTGCTGGCACCAGGATACCAGACAGAACAGTACCATCACGGAAAAGTATACCGCGAGATTGGTGGAAAACAGTCGGGATAGTTTTTTATTCAAGCAGCAGCAGCTCCTTTCGCCGGATGGACAAAAAAACCAGCCTACGATTCCATTATTATAGCATAAAGCCATATCGAAACTCAAGTGGAATCCGGTGCCTTCCCTACTTTTTTCCCGGAAATGCGCCGGTTTGGGGACGGATACCCGGGAACATAAAAATTCATGTATACTTTTTATCCTGACTGTGCTATAATAAACCGTAAACAGATCCGCCGGAAGAAAAACCGGATGGATCTTTGCTATGTGCATTATGTACGGAAGTACAATATTTCATATATCCGGGCGGCTGGACGCTGCTTTCAAAGGCGAAGCTGACGGTACAGGGTCAGCAGCCGGAATGCGCCTCCATTTGCCCACATTCCTGTTCATAAGCAATTTGAGTGTCCCTTTGGGGGATGCTCTCGTTCGGTGTTGCCTTTTTGGGCATATTACGTAAACTGATGCGCACTTCGGCACAGCCGCCGAAGGCGAATGAAATGGAGTAGTGATAAATTTTGGCTGAAAAATTGAAGATTATTTCTCTGGGCGGTCTGAACGAGATCGGTAAAAACATCACCGTACTGGAATACGGTGCGGACATGATCGTGGTGGACTGCGGTCTGGGCTTTCCTGAGGACGATATGTATGGCGTAGACCTGGTGGTTCCGGACGTCACCTATCTGGTGAAGAACCAGCAGAAGCTGCGGGGCTTTTTCCTGACCCACGGCCACGAAGACCATATCGGCGGACTGCCCTATGTGCTGGAGCAGGTGAATGCGCCGGTTCACACCACCCGGCTGACCGCCGGTCTGGTACAGATCAAGCTGGAGGAGCATGGGCTGCTGGATTCCACCAAGATCGTCACCCATGAGGCAGGCGAGGTGGTCAAGGCTGGCTGCTTTAAGGTGGAGTTTATCCATGTAAACCATTCCATTGCCGATGCCGTGGCATTTGCCATCCACACCCCCGTGGGCGTTGTGGTGATGACCGGTGATTTTAAGATCGATTCCACCCCCATCACCGGCAACATCATTGACCTGGCGCGGTTCGGCGCACTGGGCAACAAGGGCGTGCTTGCCATGCTGTGTGATTCCACCAATGTAGAGCGCGAGGGCTTCTCTCCCTCCGAGCGGAAGGTGTCCCGGTCCTTTGACAGCATGTTCAAGGGCTGCGATCAGAGAATTATTGTTACCACCTTTGCCTCCAATGTGGACCGGATTCAGACCGTTTTGAACGTGGCTGCCAAATACGGCAGAAAGGTTGCGGTTACCGGACGGAGCATGGAGAATATTCTGAAGGTTTCTATGGAGCTGGGGTATCTGGACGTGCCCAAGAACACTCTGGTGGATATCAATGCCACCAAGAGTCTGCCCAAGGAGAAGACCGTGATTATCACCACCGGCTCCCAGGGCGAGAATATGTCTGCTCTGTACCGGATGGCATTCTCCGGACACCGTCAGGTGGAAATCGGACCCGGCGACCGGGTGCTGATTTCGGCTTCTGCCATTCCTGGAAACGAGAAGACCATTTCTGCTGTGATTAACGAGCTGTATCGCAAGGGCGCTGAGGTGGTCTACGATAAGCTGGCAGATCTCCATGTATCCGGACATGCCTGCCAGGAGGAGCTGAAGATCATGCATGCCCTGCTGAAGCCCAAGTTCTTTATTCCTGTCCACGGTGAGCAGCGGCATCTGAAGCGACATGCCCGTCTGGCGCAGGAGATGGGCATGGATCCCAAGCATATTATCGTCAGCGATATCGGCAAGGTCATTGAGCTGACTCGGAATTCCTGCAAAATTACCGGCACTGTGCCTGCGGGCAAGATGCTGGTGGATGGTCTGGGTGTTGGTGATGTGGGCAGCGTGGTGCTCCGCGACCGGAAGCATCTGGCTCAGGACGGCATGATTGTGGTGGTGGTCAACCTGTCCAGCGAGGACGGCTCTATTATCTCCGGTCCCGACATCATCACCCGCGGCTTTGTCTATGTGAAAGAGTCCGGCGACCTGATGGAGGAACTCAAGGAGATTGCCACCGAGGCGGTGGAGGACTGCATCAGTCAGCATATTACCGACTGGGCAACCATCAAGGCAAGCATTAAGTCGGCGCTGTCCAACTACCTCTATAAGCATACCAAGCGGAATCCTATGATCCTGCCGGTGATTATGGAAATCTGATTTTTCGATATATATGCAAATGCGGCGCTGCACGAACTATGCAGCGCCGCGTTTTGATCTTGAATGCAATTGTTATAAATCTCTCCATCCGCCGTGGAAAAAGTGGATTTTCTTCTCCTTCTCCGTGGGCTGCGGTGCAATTTCCAGCCAGGCACGAATCTCCGAGCGGCGCAGCAGCAGCCCGCAGACAAGCAGTCCCAGACTGTAAATGCCCAGCCAGACCATGGAAAGCACCCGCGCAGTGGAGGAAAAAAGTGCAGAGAGCAGCAGTACGATCAGATTCACCGCGGCATAGACAAAAAGAAATACCACCAGCGCCTTTCGCAGTCCATAGTCGCCCTTGCGAATGCCCCAAACCATAATCAGCAGGATGATGCCGCCAATCAGTCCCGCAAGGGATGCCGTAAGCAATAGATTTAGCAGCGTGATTACCGTAAGAGCAATGAGAATGCCGCGCAGCATCCGACGCCCGGTCAGCTGCTGGGGCGTGTAATCCGATGAGTTCATTTGATGGGGCATAAACAGCCCTCCCAATGGCAAAGATAGCAACAGTATAGCAGAAGAATGCAGAACCGTAAAGGGGCGATGGGCGAATGCTGTCGGGATCGGCAGAAAAACCTGCGGCAACACCGCGCAAATGCGTCTGCGGCTTCTGACGAAAAAGCTCTCGTCAGACTCTCTTGCCGATTTGTGCGGTATTGCCTTGCTTTTCGATGGCTTTCGTGCTATGCTAATTTTATATGATTCCAACAGATTGGGGGGGAGACAAGTGGAAATCAGCGGACGAAGTACCGGGACGGAGGACACAGTTCCCTTGTGCCGCTTGTCTCGGACTCTGCGCGCCATGGCGCAGAAATTGGGATACTGATGCTTCTTTGTTCTGACACTTCTCCTATTACACGGAAAAAGAGTAGGAGGAAAAGCCTGTGTCGAACAATACCTTAGATACCCGGCAGCTCATTGACGAGCTGAACGAGCTGCTGGAAACCAAACAGTTTGCAAAGCTCCATGAGGTCATTGCGGACACCAATGAGATGGACGTGGCGGAATTCATGGAGCAGCTGACGCCGCTGCAGCAGATTACCTGCTTCCGGACCCTGCCCAAGGACCAGGCAAGCGACGTTTTTGCGGAGCTGGAGCCGGAAACCCAGCAGAACATCATCTCCGCCATCACCGACCAGGAGCTGAGCCCCATCATCGAGGATCTGTTTGTGGATGATGCGGTAGATATGCTGGAGGAAATGCCGGCAATGGTGGTCAAGCGTGTGCTGAAAAATGCCAAGCCCGACACCCGAAAGCTCATCAATCAATTCCTCAAATACCCAGAGGATTCCACCGGCAGCATTATGACGGCGGAGTTTTTGGACCTCCATAAGGATATGACCGTAGTCCAGGCGATTGACCGGATCCGGAAGCGCGGGGAGGAGTCCGAGCAGATTTACACCTGCTATGTGACCAACCACAAGCGAATTCTGGAGGGTGTTGTCACCGTCAAGGAAATGCTCCTGAGTCCCGATGATACCCTCATTGAGGACATTATGGAGACGGATATCATCACGGCGTCTACCCTGGATGATAAGGAAACCTCCGCCCAGACCATGATGAAGTACGACTTCCTGGCAATGCCCGTGGTGGACAAGGAAAACCGTCTGGTGGGCATCATCACCGCCGACGACGTGATGGACGTCATCGAGGAAGAGGCAACGGAGGATATGGAGAAGATGGCGGCAATTGCCCCCTCCGATCATCCCTACCTCAAAACCAGCGTGTTTACCCTGGCGAAAAACAGAATCGTCTGGCTGATGTTCCTGATGATTTCCGCCATGTTTACCGGCAGCATTCTCACCCATTATGAGGCTGCATTTGTGGCATTTCCACTGCTGGTGACCTGTATGCCCATGCTCACCGGTACCGCCGGTAATGCAGGCGCCCAGGCAAGCACGCTGATTATCCGCGGTATGTCCGTGGGCGATATCCAGCTGAAGGATGCGTTCCGGGTGGCGTTTAAAGAGCTGCGTGTTGCCATGCTCTGCGGTGTTGCACTGTGCATTGTAAACTTTGCCCGGCTGGCGGTCACCTATCCCGGCGAGCTGGCAACCAATCTTGTGGTCACCCTGTCGCTGTTCCTGATTATCATCATTGCAAAGTTCATCGGCAGCCTGCTGCCCATGCTGGCAAAGCTCATCCATGTGGACCCTGCCATTATGGCGTCTCCGGTGATTTCCACCATTATGGACTCGGTTTCCATGCTGCTGTACTTTAATATTGCGCGGCTGGTTCTGCGGGTATAGGCGGTCTGAATGCGCAGGTTGCACAAAGTACGTGGGGCAGAATTTTGTGCGGGATCGCCTTTGAAAACAGCGTAAATATCCGATAAAATATAAGCAGTGGAGCGGTCAAACGGCTTCACTGCTTATTTTTGAAAGGATGTGGATGAATGAAACGAGTAAAGGCGGCATGCATCTGCCAAACGCTGCATTTCCTGCTGAAGGAGGATACGGACCCTGTGCTGGCACAGCGTTTGGTACAGGATGAGGTGGCAGCTTATCGGAAGCGGCTGGATGTCAGCGGCGTACGGTACCGGATTCTTTCGGAGGAGCGGCAGACAGACGGCTCCGTAATATTGAAAATCAAAAAGCAGTATAATCAGAGCCCCGTGGGGGATTATCTGGACGAATAAAACGGCGCTGGCAGCGGGAAAAATCCCTTTGCTGCCGGCGTTTTTCGCAATCGGAAGAAAGAGAACAAACCACAAGATGTTGTTTGGGAGGGAACCGGCGCATCCTGCATCTCTTAACATTTTATTCATTTTCTTGACATACACCCCCCAAGGCTATACAATATAGATTGCGAATTAGTACGGTGAAACTGCCAGGCTTGCCCCTGCAAGCTGTTAGATACCCGTTGCTTTTTTCTCAATATTTTAATATAAGGAGGTGTATATGAGAGAATGCTGATTAAAGTTATTTTGACTCTGGTAGGACTTCTGGTGGGCGCAGGCATCATGTTCCCCGTGGCGGTGAATTACCGCAAGCGCACTGCCGAAAAGGAGATTGGCAGCGCCGAAGAAGAGGCGAAGCGCATTATCAACGAGTCCATCAAAAGCGCGGAAAACAAGAAGCGCGAGATGATGGTCGAGGCAAAAGAGGAAATCCACAGAAGCCGTACCGAGTATGATAAGGAGGTCAAGGATCGCCGCTCCGAGCTGCAGAAGCAGGAACGCCGCATTCAGCAGAAGGAGGAGACCCTGGACCGCAAGACAGAGCAGTATGAGCGCAAGGATGAGGAACTCAGCCGCCGGCTTGCCAAGGTTGCAGCCACCCAGGAGGAGGTTTCCGACATCAAGCGTGCGCAGCTGGAAATGCTGGAGAAAATCTCCGGAATGTCCACCGATGAGGCAAAGGAATATTTGCTGGAAAACGTGGAATCCGAGGTGCGCCACGAAACCGCCATGAAGATCAAAGAGGTCCAGACCCAGCTGAAGGACGAGGCAGAGCAGAAGGCAAGAGAAATCATTGCCACTGCCATTCAGCGCTGTGCCGCCGACCATACCGCCGAGGCTACCATCTCTGTTGTGGCGCTGCCCAACGATGAGATGAAGGGTCGAATCATTGGTCGTGAAGGACGGAACATCCGTGCTCTGGAAACAAAGACCGGTGTTGATCTCATCATTGACGATACCCCCGAGGCAATTACCCTGTCCTGCTTTGACCCGGTTCGCCGGGAGATTGCACGGATTGCACTGGAAAAGCTGATTGCCGACGGTCGTATTCAGCCCACCCACATTGACAACATGGTGGAAAAGGCTCGCCGCGAGGTGGAGCAGACCATTAAGCAGGAGGGCGAGCGTGCTACCTTCGAAACCGGTGTGCACGGACTGCATCCTGAGCTCATTAAGCTGCTGGGTCGCCAGAAATACCGTACCAGCTATGGTCAGAATGTCCTGAACCACTCCATTGAGGTGGCACATCTCTGCGGACTGATGGCTGCGGAGCTGGGTGAGGACGTTGCCATTGCAAAGCGTGCAGGTCTTCTCCATGATCTGGGTAAATCCGTGGATCATGAGATGGAAGGCAGCCATGTGCAGCTGGGCGTTGAGCTGGCGAAAAAGTATAAGGAAAGCCCTCAGGTTGTCCATGCCATCGAAGCCCATCACGGCGATGTAGAGCCCCAGACCGTCATTGCATGCCTGGTTCAGGCAGCAGACGCCATTTCGGCAGCGCGTCCCGGTGCCCGGCGTGAGAACGTTGAGAACTATGTAAAGCGTCTGGAGAAGCTGGAGGAATTGACCAGCTCCTTTCCCGGCGTTGAGAAGGCATATGCCATTCAGGCGGGCCGCGAGGTCCGGATCATGGTCAAGCCCGAGGAGGTTACCGAGGACAACATGATTATCCTGGCACGGGATATTGCCAAGAAGATCGAAAACGAGCTGGAGTATCCCGGTCAGATCAAGGTCAACCTGATCCGCGAAACCAAGGCTGTGGAATACGCCAAGTAAATAGCGCAAAACGATCCCCGCTGAGTGTTCTCAGCGGGGATTTGGTGATCTATGGGATTAGCGGTAGGGACGAAGCTCTGCCGTCAGAAGTCCATAATGGGTAGCACCGGAATGGGGTGTGGGCATATCCATGGGTGCGGAAGGAAGCTCATAATCATCATCCTCGGGATTGCCCATGGCAGGGGCTTCGCCGTCTGCTGCCTGATCGGGTGCAGGAGGTGCGGGCATGCCGCCTTTGCCGTCGAACAGCGGATGGGCAATTCTCAGCCGGTTAATCAGGGTGGTGGCGATGGTGATCTCCAGACTGTTTTCGCCGGAATGCACCAGACTGCCCAAATCCACAATGCCGGTACGTTGATTGACTGCCGGAAGGGGCTGACCGTTGACGGTGCCGCCGACCACCATGCATTCGCCGGTTTCAACATGCAGTTCAGCGCCGGTGCATGAAAATCACCTCTCTTTCATCATAAATGACCAGGGGAAAATGTCAAGGGCAATACCGCACAAATGCGTCTGCGGAGTCTGACGAGAGATTTTCGTCAGAAAAAGGTGTAAAACCGCAGACATACTTTGTGTATTTCAAGGTTTTACAAACGTATTTCTGGCGGAAAAGATTCGGCAGAATCCGCAGACGCATTTGTGCGGTGTTGCCATAGGGTTATTCTGTTATTTGGGCATTGGTCAGGTCGCGGAAGTCGCCGGGAGAGCAGCCGGCAACCTTTTGGAAGTTCCGGTACATGGTGGAGAGAGAGGCATAGCCAGAGCGGGCTGCAATTTCAGATAGTCCCCAGTCGGGATGCTGGATCATAAGCTGCTTTGCATACTGGACGCGGGTTTCAATTAGGTAGGTGGAGAGGGAGCGACCGGTATACTTTTTAAAATCCGCTGCCAACAGGTTGCGGTTGATGCCGCAGTATTGAGACAGCATGGGAACGCCCAAATCATAGTCGGAGATATGCTCCGAGATGTACTGGCATACCTCGCGTACCCGCTTGGCGCCGGCACGGTCATCAAAGGTCTTGTGCCGACGGTATAGCAATTGCAGCAGCCGGTCTACAGCGGTCCTGAGCATTTGGGCATTGTCCACAGCCTGCATGACCGCATCCAGCATCTCTCCCTGATCCACATCTCTGGACGCCAAAACGCGGCTTTCCACCAAATAGCGGCTCAGACTGGAAACAAAAATCTGAATGCAGCGATGCAGGGCTTCCACAGAGCCAACAGCCGATTCCAGAATCAGCGACACGGTTTCCTCGCTCCAATAGCCAGTGTCAAAGGTTGGCTGAAGCATTGCGGCAGCAATGTCACGGCTGAGACAATCAAAATGGTGGCTGTGCTCCTCAAAGGGGATTGCCATTTGGGCGTCCTGCTCCACATATTGAATCCGAGCCGGGGTTTGGATGAAGCTCTGATATTCCTCAAAGCGAATGATGGAATTATAGGCATGGAAGAAGTCCACGCAGTTTTCCTTCCATTCGCTGACGACAATACGATCCACATCCGGAATTCGGCGCAATAGAAGCGTCAGGATTTGGTGCAGCTCCGCTTGCTGGACGGAGATGTCGCGGCGATGGTGCAGCAGGACCAGCAGCCGTCCGGTATCAAGAAACAGATGGGCGCTGCAAAGCAGCTGAAACAGTCGCTGGCACTCCAGCAGTTGCTCCAGTCGTTCCCTGGAGAGATCCATGGGCAGCTCCAGTCCCTTGGTGGGGAGAAATAAAATGTGGATCAGTATGGCAGCGTCATCGGGACGCAGAAAGCGTTCCCGGCACAGCACATCCACGGCGGAGCGGTCTGTATGGGGATCGGTGTGGATTGCGCGGTCAAAGCAGGAGCCAATGCGCAGGCAGGAAATCCATTCATCGATTGGCGCATTCTCCACATTTGGAGTAAGGCAGCTTTGGAGCAGACGTTCTGAAAGGTACATGGGAAACACCTCCGATGCTTGGTATGCCGGCATAAATCTGTTCGTCCATCTTACCATGGATTGAATTGGGCTGCAACCGGTCCCAGGGGCTTTCTGTGAAATCGTATGTTCGATTTCACGCATTTTTAAGGCAACACCGCGCAAATGTGTCTGCGGGCTGCAGCCGATCCTTTCCGCCGGAAATGCGCCCAATTTTCTTGACATACACATAGTATGCCCGCG
>ERZ780226.2340-NODE-2340-length-13186-cov-2.374990_pt1 | contig 13186 bp, 6 predicted proteins | sample MGYA00511165_ERZ780226 | MGnify/ENA primary metagenome ERZ780226 (study PRJEB29588, sample SAMEA2152373) | human gut metagenome | biome: human gut; feature: human-associated habitat; material: faeces | place: Denmark | collected 2008/2010 ...
AGTTTATAAGGGATCTTATGGGCAATATGAAGTTTGCGAATAAGAAGGCATCCGATGCCGGATATGAGCTTATCAAATACTTTGATCACAATCCTACATTTTATCTGTCAGAATTTTATAAGTTTATAACAGACCTGAAGAATGACAATATAGCACATCCTGAGGATGAGCAGGAGCTTATGAAGTCAGCGGGAGTCAGCCCGGTCAATGTGGCTAAGGTAGAGGGTCCTGAGACTCCCCATGTTACAACTTCTTCATTCAAGCTTGCAAAGGAAGTTAAGGATTTCTCATCAAATGATATTGGATTTGATGACAACGATGACGGTTCGACAACAGTTCTCACGGCCAACAACCGTGGCAAGAGCGGCCCGGTCATCATAAGAACCAGAACAGGTGAGAGGATAAGGATCGACAAGCCGATATTCTGTATCGGTAAGTCTACACAGGGAGTTGACTATCAGGTAACTGACAACAATTCAGTCAGCCGCCGCCATGCTTACATTATCAATGTCAACGGCGTGTACTATCTGAGAGATAACAAGTCGACCAACCACACTTACCTTGGTGGCAAGATCATAAGCAGCGGAACGGATATGATGCTTATAGATGGTATCAGATTCAAGCTTGCGAATGAAGAGTTCACCTTCAAGGAGAAATAAAATAGTATATTATACTGGATAAGGAGACTTGTTTATTATTATAATGAGTCTCCTTATTTTATAATAAATCCCCTGCATGGGCGCGCCGGAGTACATGTGGGTAAAGGGGTAATATAAATAGAATGTGAAAAAAGGGGGAGTATCAAAGATTATGAAAAGAAAAGGAAGCTTATCGGGAAGGACACTGTGTAAAAAAGCAGCAACAGTGGTAATGTGTGCAGTGCTGATGCTGACGGCAGGTATTCAGACGACAGGTATTCAGACTGTTAAGGCCAGTACCCTTGACCAGCAGATAGAAGAGGCTCAGAGTGAGCTGGAACAGGTGAAGAAAGATCAGAGTGAAGTGCAGGCTGTATATGATCAGGGCTCTATAGGCTTTGTAGACTGGATGCTTGCGAAGAACGACTTGACAACAAAACAGAAAAATGATCTGGATTGGGCTAAGAATGTCCTGCAGAATGCATGTGAGGAAGATTTCTCCAAGTGGGCTGGTGGAAATAATACAGGCCTTCCGGAATCGAGAAATAACAAGGTTGTTGTTACCGGAGATAAGAAAGACGCCATATCGCTTGAAAACACAAAGGCGACATTTGCGGTATTGAATAAAATTAATTCGTTAAGGGACACAGACGAAAACTATGTCGGGGCAATGAAGAGGAATGCGGCTAAGACTAATTTCTATTTCATGGCGGTGGCACAGTCAGGCGCGGACAGAGGTGCAGGACTCACAAATCATTCACTTCTTCAGGTGTCATGTGAGAATCTGGCGTTTGGATATACTGATCCGGCGGCAGGATGGAACAGTGAGAAGGCATCTTTTAACAAGATAAGGGATGAGCTGGGATATTCATCCATAACTTCGCAGAGTCAGCTTACAGCTGTTGAACAAAAGGCGGATTCGGAGGGAGTCACGGTTGGACATTATACCAATATGTTCTGGGCAGCAGATCAGGTGATGGGAGTCGGATTCACACTCTATGGCAGGTATGGCAATACTTCATGCTTCAATGCAAGCAAGCTTTCAAACTATACTAGCAAATATGAGGTGTACACAATAGCTGAATTTGAGAAGCTGTTTGATGAATATTATGAGACTGTAGATCCGGAGAAGTGGCAGAAAAAGGTGGATGCAGCGCAGGCCAAGCTGGATAAGCTGCTTGGACAGCGGTATGATGCATGCACGGAGCATGTGTATGGTGAAGGTGTGAAAAAAGAGGCCACATGTACAGAGACAGGTGGAACAGTATACATATGCGCTAAATGTGGCTACAAAAAGATAGAGGATGAGGTTCCGGCTCTTGGGCATAGCTTTACAGATGGCGTATGTACGAGATGTAAAGTAACAGGACCAAAGACGATGTACGTGTACTGGAGATTATCGGAAACTGCTTCATCAGCCACATATGATCAGGAGTTCGAAGTAGGAAAGGATATAGAGACATACATATCTTTCTCAACGGCATCAGATAGCAAATCCGATGACAAATTCGTGTTTGATATAGCAGACCCGTCTATTATTTCGTATACCCCTTCGTCTAACTATGCTGGAACATTCCATATGAACAAGATAGGAGAGACAACGGTGACTGTATATCCGGTCGTGAATCCGGATATGAAGAGGGTAATCACTGTGTCGGTAACAGATGTGGGTGGTCATGACTATGTAATAAGTCAGGCAGAACCGGGATCTGGAGAGACAGAAAAAATTTGTTCAAAGTGCGGGACGACAAAAACGGTGACAATCCCGACGGCGATAACACGTACTGTATGGTGGAGTGATAGTAATGGATATTACAAGCCTGCTGATGTGGAAGTAGGTGATGAGATCAATCTGGAAGTAGATTATGCACCAACGAAGGTCGACAACTCTGAGTTTATAGTTACATCATCGGATGAAGGTATTGTAAAAGTGAGTGATCCGGAATCTTCTTATAGAAGATATGATGCTAAGCTTACGGCGGTCGGAACAGGTGATGTAACCATAAGAATAGTTCATAAATATGACAGCTCAATTTGTCAGGAATACACGTTCAATGTGGCAGATCAGGGGGGACATGAGTATGTCATATCAGAGGCAGATGAGGGTGAAAGCCAGACAGTAGAGACGTGTTCAAAGTGCGGATATGAGAAGATCGTGTCACTTCCTACCAGTATCAGATATGTGTATTGGCAGGAGAAGGACAGCGATAACAGGACTACTTCACCAAGTGAGTATGAAATTGGAGCGGAACTGAGTATAAATATAATGGATTGGCCAACGAGAGCGGACATACATGAGTATGCGGTTACATCGTCGGATGAGACTGTTGTAAAGGTGAATGAAGTGTCTAGGACTGCGGCATCACTTTCGGCAATCGGCAACGGCATTGTAACGATTACGGTTGCCAGTAAATATAATCCGTGGGTGAAGGCTGAGTATGAACTTGATATAACAGAGATAGGCGGACATTCATACACTGCGGAAATAGTAAATGATGAAACTCTTGCACAGGCTGCGACCTGTACAACTGCTGCGAAATATTATTATTCCTGTGATAACTGTGGAAGAGTGAATCGCAAAAAGACATTTACACACGGGGATAGCCTGGGACATGATTACGCCCCAAAGTATGAGTGGTCAGCAAATGGCAACACTTGCAAGCTGGTTCTCACCTGTACCAGAGATTCGAGTCATGTGATCAGTGAACCGATGACTGTAACAAGCAAGATAACGCAGGCATCCTGCGAGAACGATGGTGCAAAGGTGTGTACAGCAAAATGCACGCTGAATGGCAAGAGTTATCAGAGTACCAAGAAGATAGCCATTGGTGCATTGGGACATAGATGGGATTCAGGCGTGGTTAAGAAAAAAGCTTTGTGTGCAGCAGAAGGTCTGATCAGATACACATGTGAGCGATGCCAAAAGACAAAGGATGAGAAGACAGAGCCACTCGGACATACCCAGGGAAAGGCTGTGTATGAGAATGTAAATCTGGCTACATGTCAGGCTGAAGGCAGCCGAGACAAGGTTATATACTGCACCGTGTGCAAGGCAGAACTCAGCAGGACTACTGAGATTCTTCCAAAGACAGACCATGATAGAACGCTTGTAGGAGAGAAGAAAGCTACCTGTATGGGCGGCGGATATACAGGAGATGTTGTCTGCAGCATGTGTGGTGAGATTTTTGAAACCGGTACAGCAACAGACCCAGTCGATCACAGCTACACAGCAAAGAAAACAACTGCACGATATCTGAAGAAGGCAGCAGATTATGATTCTCCGGCAGAGTATTACTATGCATGTGTATACTGTGGAGAAAAGGGTGAGACTAGCTATGCGTATGGCTCAAAGCTCACGCGTAAGAGCATATCGTCAGCAAAGGTTACACTTAACAAGACAGAATATACATATGATGGTAATTCGAAGAAGCCGGCTGTAACAGTAAAGCTTGGCGACAAAACGCTGGAGAAGGATACAGATTATACGGTTTCATACAATAAGAACAAAGCAGCCGGAACAGCAGAGGCTGTAATTATAGGCGCTGGCACATATCAGGGACAGAAGACGATCAATTTTACGATCAAAAAGGCGCCGAACAGCATAACGCTGAAAAAGCGCAGCTACAGAATAGAGATGTCAACCAGCTCGAAGAGAATATCTATTTCACAGAGCGTGAGCGCACGTGCTGGAAAGCTCAGCTACAGCTCGGATAAAAAAGCTGTAAAGGTAGACTCTGCTGGAACAATAACGATCGCAGCCCGGTATATAGGCAAGGCAAACATCACCGTATATGCTGGAGATTCGAATCATGTGAAGGTGAAGAAGATAATACCTGTTACTGTCAGCCCGAAGATACCAGGTATAAGCCAGATAAAGAGCCCATCGGCTGCGTCTGTAAGATTAAAGTGGGGAAAGATAAGCTGCGCAGATGGCTATCAGATCCAGTATTCAACAACATCAAACTTTAAAAAGGGTACATATGCATTCACGGTGTTAAGCGGTGGAAGCAAGACGACTGCGAGTCTTGGAGCAAAGCAGCGGATTAAAGGCGGAAAAACATATTATGTAAGGGTTAGAAGCTTTTCGAACAAGTTTGGCACAAGATGCTACTCAGCATGGAGCAAGACAAAGTCAGTCAGGGTGAGAAAGTAGCCGGAGATAACATATATATAAAGCTCAGCCTGTGTGATGGATTCAGTAGAAATCACACAGGCTGAGCTTTTCTTAATGTATATTCTTAAGACACATTCTTAATGCATATAGTTACTCGGCGGTCTCGCCACCCGAGGAGATATCGCCTTCGTCTGAACTGTCCTCGCTTGAGCTGTCAGAGCTGTCAGAGCCTGAGCTCTGCTGGGAACCCTCTATTGCAAGCATGGATACATCAACCTGGGACAGCCCCGCCGGGTCAGCACAGTAATAGTCGCCGTCATCGGTTATCTTCACAGAGACCACAACAGGACTGCGGTAATCCATGTCTGCGGCTTTATTCTGAAGGATATCCGACACGCCCTGGGCAAATTCTTTCTCGTAATCTTCCTTTGTGGTGTTGTTGAAATCGCCGGCGCTGATCTTCTTGTTATAGTCGTCGATATATGCGAACACATCGTCAAATGCCTGATTGAGAATGTCCATAGGATACACGGTCACGTCCACATAGTAGTCGCTTCCGCTCTTATAGGCTCTTGACACCTCGTATTTGGCCTTGGAGTAGATGACCTTTGCGGTCTCGTCAAATATAGCATCCACCTCGTCTGTCTCTGCGTTGTTCAGTGAGTAATGATTGATGAGCTGGCCGGCCAGATAATCTATGCTGTCGCTGTACATGGCTGAGGCGTCCTCCTCGGAGCCGTCGTTGTCCTTCACGTATCCGTCAAAGCTTCCTTTGTAGTTGACGTCGAGAATGTTCTGCATGTATGTCTGATAGGTGGTCTTCTTGCGGTGAAGACAGCCTGTGAGTGATGTCATCACGAGGGTTGCCGCGAGACCTAATATGACAAGTTTTGAATGGTGTTTCATCTATATGATCCTCCGTAAAATTTAAATTCAATGAGCAGTTACAATATAGCATAAAAAAAGTGGTTTGTAATCATAAAAGGTAAAAATACTTTGCTTACAGAATTATGTGTGCTATAATTACGGAGTATCTACAATAGGATTAGTTTTTCGGAGGTAAGGTCATGGCAAAACAGGTAGAAGATGTTGTAACTGACGATAGAGTAGAATCACTGAAGACAGTGAAGTTTGGTGGATATGATAAGGCATCCGTTGATTACTATATTGATGAACTTAAGGAAAAGCACAATAAAGAAGTAGAGGAGCTTAAGGCGAACGTCAACAAGCTCAGCGAGGCTGTTCTGAGTCTCAAGACCATGAGAGAGGTCAATATGACAGAGTCTTCCAAGACCATAGAGACTCTCAAGAAGACCAATTCAGAGCAGGAGAGCGAGATAGAGTCACTCAAGGAGCAGATCAATGCATACAAGCAGAGAGAGCTTGAGAATGCAGGAAGATACGAGTCAATATCAAGAACACTTCTTGAGGCTCGTGAGAGCGCAGACGCACTGATCGCACAGACTGAGAAGGAGTGCACAGACAAGAAGAATACTATAACTGCAGAGCTCGAGGCATACGAGACAGATGTCAAGGAGAGATGCACAAAGCTCCAGACAGATACAGAGATACAGTGCCAGCAGATGTATGATCAGACCGAGGCAAAGTGCAACAGCATGAAGGATGAGGCATACTCAGAGGCAGAGAAGACAAGAAATAAATCTCACGCAGATGCAGAGGCTCTGTCGGCAAAGACAGATTACGAGTGCAAGGTTATGAGAGAGGAAGCTCAGAAGGATGCTGCCAATACAAGAAATGCAGCCACAGATGATGCAACCAGACTTCGCAACAATGTGAAGAAGGAGTGCGAGAGCGTAAGCAGATATATGTCAGATCTTCTGTCATCACTGGACAATGTTATTTCTGCATGTGCTTCAACAAAGGATGTTGCCGACAAGGCATTTACCGGACTGAAGAGCGAGGCAACTGCTATGGTTAGTGATGCTGAGGATGCACAGTAGTAATATATGATATATGGTAACATGAAACTTTTCTATGTGATGGGACATAGGAAAGTTTTATGTGCATTAAGGGGTAAATAATATACGGGGTGTATAATAATGGGATAAAACTGCACTTGTGCAGTGGATATATGGAGAGATATTTATGGAGATAAACAGACTTAGTGGTTATTCAGATTTTCTGGGAATAGTTGAATATCCTGCGGTTGTGTTCTGCGAGGATGGTGAAGTCCTCAGCATAAACAATGCCGCAGTTAAGATCGTGGGTTCGGATGTTGAATCCATTGCCATGGAGCCGGATAAGTTTATGGTCAGCGATGAGTTCTGGCCGATACTTGACGACAAGAAGGCTATCATATGGCACAGACTTGGACTTATAGTTAACGACAAGGACAGATATGTAGTCAGTGGATTTGTCAACCAGTTTGAATATGGTGACAAGAAGGCGTATATGGTATTGTTTGAGCTTCGATCAGACGTTACGATAGGAAGCGTGAGTCTTGAGAGGATCATAAACCATATAGGCGTTATAGCTCTGTATCTGTATAAGCCGGAGGGTGTATGGAGAACGAGATACGTATCTAAGAACATATCTGAGTATGGATATACAGATGGCAATTTCTACAGTGGGCTGGTGGGACTCAGCGACCTGCTCCCTAAGAGTGATTATGACCTTCTGATCGGACAGCTCTACAAGGTTCAGAATACCGGAGTGGATGATTTTGAGATGGAGACTAGGATCGTATCAGCTCACAGAGATATAAATAAGATGAGACTTAAGTGTCACATCGTGAGAACCACAGATGGCGACATGGATGGAATAGAGCTCCTGTTCATAAAGGACAAGGAGACCGGATACAATGAGGATCAGGCGGCGTATATATTATCTGCCATGTCTAAGATCAAGAGCTTTGTCATGGTACAGCAGTACGAGAATGGCAGACCGATCTTCAAGTATATAACCCCGAACGCCAAGCAGATGGGAATAAATGTGGATGCCATCAAGCTTGGTGACAGACTCATAGAGGATTATATCCATCCGAAGGACAGAAGCAGGGTTATGGCGAATGTCAGAAACGCCACGAAGCGCGAGGACAAGGACTACGAGGAAGAGTTCAGGATAGTCAATGACAGAGGCGAGGTTATCTGGGTGAAGTCCCAGAGCTCTGTGACACAGGCGGCTGATAACACATACACGGTTGAGTATTTTATATCTGATATTACGGACAAGAAGGCTCTTGAGAACAGTGTTGAGCGCGCTAAGAAGGAGTTCGATGACAAGCTCTCATACATTATGAAGACAAATACTCAGTCGGATGAGGAAAGGAATCAGATAGATATCGAGAAGTGGACTCTGATAACGAAGGCGTTCTCTGCACTCACAGGACTTTATACAACTATCATAGATCCTGTGGGCAAGAAGATGGTTGAGCCGGCCGGCCCTCAGAAGCATATGGGTTATTTCTATGATATGTTTGAGAAGCCTCAGTATAAGCAGATATATATGAAGTTAAATGAGGTAGTTCTCAGGAACAATGTTCCGGTTATGATGGAAATGGACGATGACATCACGGGAAGTATGATCTGTGGTGCACCGATCATGATAGATGGCAAGCATGTGGCAACATGGATATGCTGCTCATATGATGACGAGGATGCGAAGAAAATGGAGAGCGTATACAAGGTGCAGTGGCAGCTTGGACGCATTTTCTCCGAATACGCATTCAGCTCTCAGATCCTGGCAAAGGAGGCGATCCGTGCCAAGTCAGAGGAGGTCATAATGGAGAACAAGCTGCAGTGGCAGAAGATTCTGCTTGATGCCCTGAACACTTCAGATAAGAGCTCCCAGCAGGTTATCAATGACGTGATAGCACAGGTGGGCGAGGCCTTAAATGCTGACGTGGCAGCCCTGTATGTGAAGGACAAGCAGGGAGATCTGGATTGCCAGTATATCTGGTCCAAGAATCAGAGCATGTCTGCGGAGGAGTATGTGACAGAGTGGCAGCGCGCCAACATGAAGTTCAGATCATGGCAGAATGGTCAGGGCTCGGGCAAGCTGGTGGACAAGGGATACCTTGTGATAGATGCAAAGCATATGGATGAAGCAGCTAAGAAGATCATGTCAGGGGGGCCTGTTAAGAGCTTTACCGCAGTTCCTGTGTATGTCAATGGCAATTATGGAGCGGTATTTGTGCTGGCGAATACCTCTATCAACAAATTGTGGACCACAGAGGAGATTGAATTTGTAAAGCAGACAGGTGATGTACTCAGAAGTGCCCTTGAGAAGATAGAGAGCGATGACAGCGTTAAACGCATAAACAGTGTTCTCCTCGATACATATAACTATATTGATGAGGGTATATTTATTAGAGAAGTTGATACTGGAAGAGTGCTGTTCTCGAACAGGACTCTGAACGATATGCTTGGATATGATTTTACAGACAAGGACAGTAAGCTCCTTATAGAGAATCTCAGAGATAAGTACAAGCTCATGGGAGGTCCGGATCAGCATCTGGCTACGGACAGCAAGGAGGTCAACTGGAGAAGCTATATAAGAAGTCTCGACAAGATCATGGATTTGACTGAAGTTAGCATGAAATGGCTTGACGGCAGCAATGCATCTCTTGTAATATTAAGGGACGTGAACGAATAGAAGGGAGACTTGTGATGGCAAGCGCAGATATTGGTATAGATTTAGGTACAGCCAGTATACTGGTGTATGTGAAAGGCAAAGGAGTCGTACTCAAGGAGCCTTCAGTAGTTGCATACGACAGGGATACTAATAAGATAGTGGCTATTGGTGAAGAGGCGAGACTTATGCTTGGGAGAACTCCGGGTAATATAGTGGCCATCAGACCTCTCAGGCAGGGCGTAATCTCTGATTATACGATAACAGAGAAGATGCTCAAGTATTTCATACAGAAGGCTGTCGGAAGGAGTTATTTTGGAAGACGACCTAGGATCAGCGTATGTGTACCTTCTCAGGTTACAGAGGTTGAGAAGAAGGCAGTTGAGGACGCTACCTATCAGGCGGGCGCGCGCGGGGTCTCCATCATTGAGGAGCCGGTGGCAGCAGCCATTGGCGCAGGAATAGATATATACAGACCATGTGGTAACATGATAGTTGATATAGGTGGTGGAACTGCCGATATAGCAGTCATCTCTCTCGGAGGCCCTGTTGTCAGTGCATCCATTAAGGTGGCCGGAGATGATTTTGATGAGGCAGTTGTCAGATTCATGAGAAAGAAGCATAACCTTCTCATAGGAGAGAGAACCGCCGAGGAGATCAAGATCAAGATAGGTACATGTTACAGAAGACCTGAGAATATAACGTTGGATATACGAGGCAGAAACCTTGTAACCGGTCTTCCGAAGACTGTTACGGTCACATCGGATGAGACGGAGGAGGCACTTCGTGAGCCTGCGTCCCAGATATGTGAAGCTGTTCATTCAGTTCTGGAGAGAACTCCTCCTGAGCTTGCTGCTGATATTGCAGATCGTGGTATAGTTCTGACTGGTGGTGGTGCGCTGCTCCACGGACTTGAGGAGCTGCTTGAGGAGAAGACAGGAATAACCACCATGACAGCGGAGGATCCACTCAGAGCGGTGGCCATTGGTACAGGAAAGTACATCGAGCTTCTCAGCGAGAAGAACAATTAAGACAGGAGCTGAGGACTCAGTCTTCAGAGGAGAGAAAACTTGGTAAGAGAAGGTTACGTAGAGAAAGTTATATATAAGAATGAAGACAATGGGTACGCCGTCTTCGCCGTTGAGGGCGAGGACGGCGAAGATATTTTTGTGGGGAATCTTCACGGCGTTGCAGAGGGAATCTATGTATCGGCGGAGGGGGATTATGTAGAGCATCCAACTTATGATTTGCAGTTCAAATTCACCTCATGTGAGATCAAGATGCCGGATGATGTGCTCAGTATTGAGAAGTACCTCGGTTCGGGCATCATAAAGGGTGTCGGAGAGGCTCTGGCAAAACGTATAGTGAAGAAGTTCCGCATGGACTCACTCAGGATAATCGAGGAAGAGCCGGAGCGCCTTGCGGAGATACGTGGAATATCAGAGAGGAAGGCCAGAGACATTGCCGTGTCATACAACGAGAAGAAAGAGATGCAGGATGCGCTCATGTTCCTGACCGGTCTCAATATCCCGGTGAACCTCGCTGTAAAGATCTACAATGAATACGGTGACGAAGTGTACGACATAGTGAGGACAAATCCCTATAAGATAGCAGAGGATATAACGGGCGTTGGATTCAGGACAGCGGACGAGATTGCGGACAGACTTGGTATCGGAAGAGATTCGGATTTCAGGGTAAGAGCCGCTATTATGTATGCCCTATCCGGTGCAAATGGACTTGGTCATATGTATATTCCCCAGAAGATGCTGGTAGACAAGACATATTCATTGCTGATGAATGAGTACATGCCATATGATCCGGAGCTTGAGATGTCTATATGCAATCAGATACTTGAGCTCAGCGTTGCCGGCAAGATAATCATAAAGGAGTTGAAGGACGATCCAGATTCAGGGGAGCTCCCAGATGTGAGCCTTGATGATCCGGTGGCTGACATAGACATGGATTTGCTGGATACGGAGTCAGAGTCAAACGTGACAAATGCCGTGTATGCAGCACCTAATTATTATATGGAGCTCAATTCGGCAAGACTTCTGTGTGAGCTCAACATAGATTTCTCAAAGGCAAAGCTCAAGATAGACAAGGTTGTTGAGACGGTAGAAAAGTCAGAGAATATGAAGCTGGCTGATGCCCAGAGACTTGCCATAAGAAATGCCGTGGATCACGGCGTTGCGGTCATAACCGGAGGCCCCGGAACCGGAAAGACAACGATCATAAATGTACTTATCAAGATATACGAGAGCTTCAGGATGAAGATAGTTCTTGCTGCGCCTACAGGACGTGCAGCCAAGAGGATAACCGAGGCCACAGGATACGGAGCACAGACCATACACAGAATGCTCGAGCTTACGGGCGGAGTGGAAGGAGAAGAGACTTCTGCGTATACATTTATGCGGAATGAGAGCAATCCACTTGAGGCCGATGTTATCATAATAGATGAGATGTCCATGGTTGACAGCAGCATTTTCTACAGTCTGCTCAAGGCTGTGGCTCCGGGCACAAGACTTGTGCTTGTGGGTGATTCGGATCAGCTTCCGTCAGTTGGCCCGGGAAATGTGCTCAAGGATATCATAGCGTCCGGTGTGTTCAGCGTGTCGGTGCTGGACAGGATATACAGACAGGGCGAGGACAGCGATATCATAGGCAATGCCCACAGGATAAAGGATGGAGAGCATGTGGAGATCAAGAACAAGAGCAGGGATTTCTTCTTTGTTCCAAGGAATGGCTACAATGAGATCGTGGCAGAGCTCAAGGTGCTTCTGACAAAGCAGCTTCCATCATATTTTGGTGTGGATAAATCGGATATACAGGTGCTGACACCTATGCGTAAGTATGATATGGGTGTTGAGAACCTCAACAAGCAGCTTCAGGATGTCCTCAATCCGGAGGGACACGGAAAACCCGAGCATGACCGGGGCGATGTGGTGTTCAGACAGGGCGATAAGGTCATGCAGGTCAAGAACAATTACAAGCAGGAGTGGAAGATACTGGATCCGTCGGGCAGATTTGCCAAGGAGGAAGGAGTCGGAGTGTTCAACGGCGATATTGGATTTGTAAAGGCTGTTGACGACTACGAGCAGAGGATCGTGGTGGAATTTGACGATGGAAGACAGACTGAGTATCCATACAACCAGCTTGAGGAGCTTGAGCATGCATTTGCGATAACCATACATAAGTCGCAGGGAAGTGAGTATCCCGTGGTTGTGATCCCGCTTCTCAGATGCCCACCTAAGCTTTTGAACAGAAACCTGCTGTATACGGCGGTGACGAGAGCCAGAAGAAGCGTGGTCATAGTGGGCAATATAGGACTGGTAAATACGATGATAGACAATGAGGATGAACAGAAGAGATACACCTCATTTGCACTGAGACTCAGGGAGATGGAGAGAAGATGAAACGATGCGCAGATAAGTTCGGGTTCGGACGACTGCTCACGGATCTCCTGTATCCCCGCCGGTGTGCGATATGTGACGAGGTGCTTCCGATGGGAGAAGGGCTGATATGCAGAGGGCATAACAGCCTTCCCTATGTGAAGCCTCCGTCATGTATGGTGTGCGGCAAGGAGGTCGACAGTGAAGAGCGGGAGCTCTGTCTGGACTGTGAAAAACATTCAAGAAATTTCGAAAGAGGTTTCCCCGTATTTAATTACATGGAACCCGTCAAAGCCAGTGTTCTGGCGATAAAATACCATAACAAAAAAGAATATTGTGATTTCTACGGAGCTCAGATGGCGGAGAAGGTGCGCCCGTATGTCAGAAGGTATGAAATAGATGCGGTCACCTGTGTACCTTTGCACAGGAGAAAGCAGAGACAGCGCGGCTACAAT
>ERZ780226.2345-NODE-2345-length-13167-cov-2.923353_pt1 | contig 13167 bp, 8 predicted proteins | sample MGYA00511165_ERZ780226 | MGnify/ENA primary metagenome ERZ780226 (study PRJEB29588, sample SAMEA2152373) | human gut metagenome | biome: human gut; feature: human-associated habitat; material: faeces | place: Denmark | collected 2008/2010 ...
GCCACGAACGCGAACAGGCAGCCGAGCGCCGCCTCGCCACCCATCGCGCCAAAGCTCGTTCCCCCGATAACCGCGCCCGCGCACAGGCAGATGAGAATGCCGACCACCTTGTGGGCGCCCAGCTCCTGCTTGAAAAGGACACGCCCCAGCACCGCGCCGATGGCGCAGTTGAGCGCCGCAATCGGGACGATGACGCCCGGGTTTCCCGCGGCGGTCGCGGAGTTGAGGCCGATGACGTAGGCAGTGGTCGCGAGCGGCCCGCCCACGACCGCGCACACGATCATGATGCGGCCAGGCCTCGTCTTGACGGTCTTGACCAGATCGCCGAGCTGGCCGTTTTTCGCGCACAGCGCAATCGACCAGATGCCGCTGAAGCAGTCGTTGAGGCCGGCGGCGAGCGCGGCGAGCACGAACGTGATCGCGAACGCGCTCAGCGGTGGATTGTCCGCACCCCAGGATTCGCCCGCAAACCAGGGACCCCACACGCCCTGTGTCTCGCCCAGCGTGAGAAAGCCGGTGTAGAGCCCATAGCAGATGCCCGACGCGATGGCGAAGGCGACTCCGCGCACAAAGTACCGCTTGCGCCGCTGCGCGCGCAGGCGCTCGATATCTGCTGTTCCAGTCCCCATATTCCTCGCCCTCCAACGTCCCGCATCGCGCTCTCTCGTTATCGTGTTCATATGTTATACTTTGTTCACGATTTTTGAACATTGTATCAGCATTAAACATGACAAGGAACCACATGCTCGACAAAAAGGAATTCGACGCCCTGCTCGCCTTCAAGAACAACCCCGGCCTCACCCAGCGCGAACTTGCCGAATCCATGGGCGTCTCGCTCGGCTCGGCAAACAAGACCGCCCGCCAACTCGCCAGCGCAAAGCTCGTGGAAGATGGCGCCCTCACCGAACGCGGGCTGGCCGAGCTCGCTCCCTACCGGGTCGACAACGCGGTCATCATGGCCGCTGGCATGTCGACGCGCTTCGCCCCCATCTCGTACGAAAAGCCCAAGGGCCTGCTCAACGTGCGCGGAGAGGTACTCATCGAGCGGCAGATACGCCAGCTCCACGAAGCCGGCATCACCGACATCGCCGTCGTCGTGGGCTACAAGAAGGAGCTCTTCTTCTACCTGGAGCAAAAGCTCGGCGTGAAGATCGTCGTCAACCAGGAATTCGCGTCGCGCAACAACAACTCGACGCTCATGCGCGTGCGCGAGATGCTCGGCAACACCTACATCTGCTCGTCGGACGACTACTTCACCCAAAACCCCTTCGAGCCGTACGTGTGGAAGGCATACTACGCCGCCGAGTTCTCGGAAGGCCCCACCAAGGAATGGTGCCTGGAGTTCGATTCCAAGCAGCGCATCACCGGCGTGCACATCGGCGGCAGCGGCGCCTGGTACATGATCGGCCACGCGTATTTCGACCGCGCGTTCTCCGAGCGCTTCGGCGAGATCCTCGTGGCGGAATACGACGACCCGCGCACGACGGACAAGCTGTGGGAAGAGCTGTTCATCGACCATGTAGACGAGCTCGACATGGAGGTCAGACGTTACGACACGGGCACGATCTTCGAGTTTGACTCGCTCGACGAGCTGAAGGAGTTCGACCCCCTGTTTCTCGAGAACGTCGACTCGAAGATCTTCGACAACATCTGCCGCGTGCTCGACTGCACCAAGTCCGAGATTCACGACGTCTACCCGCTCAAGAAGGGCCTCACGAACCTTTCCTGCCATTTCTCCACCAACAGCGGCTCGTACGTGTACCGCCACCCCGGCGTGGGCACCGACCAGATGATCGACCGCACCGCAGAGGTCCAGGCGCTTGAGCTCGCCAAGTCGATCGGCATCGACGGCACCTACATCTACGAGGACCCCGCGCAGGGCTGGAAGATCTCGCGCTTCATCATCGACTGCCGCGAGCTCGACCCGCATGACGAGGCGCAGGTGGCCGACGCGATGAGCATCGCACGCAAGCTGCACGCGCAGACCGCGCGGCTCGACCGACACTTCGACTACCTGGAGGAGGGCCTGAAGTACGAGAAGCTGCTGCTCGAGAAGGGGCCCATCGACATCACGGGCTACGAGGAACTAAAGGCCCAGGCCATCGAGGCCAAGCGGCTTGCGGACCACGACGGCGCGCGTGTCTGCCTGACGCACAACGACTTCTTCAACCTGAACCTGCTCTACGACAAGGCGGGCAATCTCTCGCTCATCGACTGGGAATACGCGGGCATGTCCGACTACGCGAGTGACTACGGCACCTTCGTCGTCACGTGCATGCTCGACGAGGACGAGGCCGAGCGCGCGCTGGAGAGCTACTTCGGCCGCACGCCGACGCTCGAGGAACTGCGCCACAACTTCGTGTACGTGGGCCTGGCGGGCTGGTGCTGGTACGTCTGGGCGCTGCAGAAGGAGTCCGAAGGCGACTACGTCGGCGATTGGCTGTACACCTACTACAAGTACGCCATCAAGTACCTTCCCCTGGCGATCGGCCTCTACCGCGACTAGCCGACGGTCTGGCAATGGCGCGAAGGGGGTGGGGTGTCCCCTCGCGCCAAGTTGGCACGATACCCACGGCCCCTCGCGTCATCTGCTCCCTCGTGTCGCCTGCGGGGCGAAACACATTCGAAACATTGACAGACGTACAAGAGCGTCATAATGGTGCGGTCTTTGTAACCACAGACAAGAAATGAGAATGTAACCGTGAGCAAAGTGAGAATCACCCCAAACGCTGGTGTGGATGCGCGCATCGCCACGTTCATGGAGAAATTCGACCGCCGCATCGGCGCGACGCCAACCGGCATGTGCCCGATCGCGTTCCAGGTCACCTTGACCGAGGCGAGCGCAGCACAGACCTGCGGCAAGTGCATCCCCTGCCGCGACGGGCTGCCGCAGCTCAACAGGATGCTCTGCAAGATCCGCGACTGCGAGGCAGACGCTTCCCTGCTCGACGACGTCAGAGACCTCGCGACCATGATCCGCGACACCTCCGATTGCGCCATCGGCTGGGAAGCGGCCACGGCCGTGCTCGAGAGCCTCGACGTCTTTGCCGACGAATACGAGAGCCACCTCGTCGAGCATTCCTGCAAGCCGGAAATCGAGATGAACCTCCCGTGCGAGGCGATGTGCCCCGCGCACGTCAACATCCCCGCCTACATCGCGCTCGTGGGCGAAGGCGACTACGCGGGCGCCATCAAGATGATCCGCAAGGACAACCCCTTCCCCACCTCCTGCGCGTTCATCTGCGAGAACCCCTGCGAAATCCGCTGCCGCCGCCAGATCGTCGACGCGCCCGTCAACATCCGCGGCATCAAGCGCTTCGCGGTCGACCAGATTGCAGCCGACAAGGTGGACGTGCCCGAGCGCGCGCCGCGCACCAACCGCAAGATCGCCGTCATCGGCGGCGGCCCCTCGGGCCTGACCTGCGCGTATTTCTCCGCGCTCATGGGCCACGACGTAACGGTGTTCGAATCGCGCAAGCAACTCGGCGGCATGATGCGCTACGGCATCCCCGCCTACCGCTTCCCGCGCGAGCGGCTCGACGAGGACATCCGCGCGGTGCTCTCCGTCGGCGGCATCGACGTCAAGCTCGAGACGGAAGTCGACGCAGGGACGATGCAGCAGATCGTCGACAGCTACGATGCGGTCTACCTCTCCATCGGCGCTCACGGCGGCAAAATCTTGAAGATGGACAACGCGCAGGCGGGCAACGTCATGTCTGCCGTGCAGCTGCTCCGCGGTATCGGCGATGGCGAGACGCCCGACTTCACCGGCAAGAAGGTCGCTGTGGTCGGCGGCGGCAACGTCGCCATGGACTGCGCACGCACAGCCGTGCGCGCCGGCGCCGAAGAGGTGAGCATCGTCTACCGCAGGCGCCGCGACGACATGACGGCGCTGCCAAGCGAAATCGAGGCCGCCGTCGCCGAGGGCGTCGAGCTGCTCACGCTCCAATCGCCCGCCGGCATCGAGGTCGATGAGGACGGCAACTGCTGCGCGCTGCTGGTCCAGCCGCAGATGGCGGGCCCCATCCGCGGTGGCCGACCCACCCCCGTCGACGCATCCAAGCCCCAGGTGTGCCTCGACGTCGATATCATCCTCATGGCCATCGGCCAGAGCATCGAGAGCGCGGAGTTCGCCAAGTTCGGCCTCGAGACCGACCGCGACCGCCTCGTCTCCAACGACTTCCTCGAGGGCGCCGGCTACGAGGGCAAGGGGCTGTTCGTCGGCGGCGAGTGCCAGACCGGCCCCGCGACCGTCATCCGCGCCATCGGCGCCGGCAAGGTGGCAGCGCGCAACATCGACGAGTACCTCGGCTACCACCACAAGCTCGACTGCGGCGCGACCGCACCCGCAGCCAAGCTCAACAACCGCGTCCCCACCGGCCGCGCCAACATCACGGAACGGCCGGCGCGCGAGCGCAAGCACGACTTTTTGTGCACCGAAAACGAGATGAGCCTCGAGGAGATCGAGCAGGAGTGCGGACGCTGCCTGCGCTGCGACCACTATGGCTGCGGCAATCTCGAAGGAGGGAGGATCCAGTATGCTTAACCTCACCATCAACGGCCAGGCCGTCACGGCGCGCGAGGGGATGACGATCCTCGCCGCCGCCAGCAAGGCCGGCTTCAAGATTCCCACGCTGTGCTTTCTGCGCGGCGCAAACGCCATCGGCTCGTGCCGCATGTGCTCGGTCGAGCTCGAGGGCCAAGACGCGCTCGTCACGGCCTGCAACACGCAGGCCCAAGACGGGATGCGCATCCTTACCGACTCTCCGCGCGTCATCGCGCAGCGCAAGGGCATCTTGCAGCTGCTCATCGCCGACCACGGTCTGTCCACGACGGACTTCTGCTTCTCGTGCGCCAAAAACGGCGCCTGCCAGCTGCAGGACCTCTGCCGTGACTACGATGTGACAGAGACCCCCTACCCGCGCGCGGAGAAAAACGAGCCCATCCTCGACAGCAACCCGTTCCTCTCCTACAACGCCAACCTGTGCATCCGCTGCCAGCGCTGCATCGGCGCGTGCAACAAGCTCGCGTGCAACCATACCTTGCGCGCCGGCAACCGCGGCATGCGCACGACCATCCTGGCGCCGTTCGGCGAGGACTGGAAGGCGACGATGTGCGAGTCGTGCGGCAACTGCGCGCAGGCGTGCCCGACGGGCGCCCTCACCGTCAAGCGCCGCCGGCACTACCGCGCCTGGGAGACGCACCGCGTGCGCACCACCTGCCCGCACTGCGGCACGGGCTGCCAGCTCGACCTCATCGTGAAGGACAACCAGATCGTCGACGTCGAGGGCGCCAAAGGTCCCTCCAACAACGGCCTGACCTGCGTCAAGGGCCGTAGCGGAAGCTTCGACTTCATCGACGCGCCCGACCGTCTGCGCACCCCGATGATTCGCAACGAGAAGACTGGCGAGCTCGAGCCCGCGAGCTGGGACGAGGCGCTCGACCTGGTCGCTTCCAAGTTCTCCGAGCTCAAGGCCACCTACGGCGGCAGCGCACTCGCGGCATTCGCCTGCTCGCGTTCCACGAACGAGGACGTCTACATGCTCCAGAAGATGGCGCGCGTGGCGTTTGGCACCAACAACGTCGACAACTGCGCCCGCGTCTGCCACTCCTCCACCGTGTCCGGGCTCGCCATCACGCTCGGCTCCGGCGCCATGACCAACACGATTGCCGACATCACGCGCGACGCCGAGACCATCATGCTCGTCGGCTCCAACATCGAGGAGGCGCACCCGGTCATCGGCATGCAGGTCCGCCAGGCAGTCGAGCGCGGCGCGCGCCTCATCGTGGTCGACCCGCGCGACATCTGGCTCTCCTCCAAAGCCGACATACACCTCAAGCTGCGCCCTGGCACCAACGTCGCCTTCGCCAACGGCATGGCGCACGTCATCATCGAGAAGAGACTCGCCGACCAGCAGTTCATCGAGCAGCGCACCGAGGGCTACGAGAAGCTCGCCGAGCTCGTCAAGGACTACACGCCCGAGCGCGTGGCGGAAATCTGCCACATCGACGCCGACGACCTCGTGGCCGCCGCCGAGATGTACGCGCGCGCCAAGACCGCCCCGATCATCTACTGCCTGGGCGTGACCGAGCACTCGACCGGCACCGAAGGCGTCATGGGGCTTTCGAACCTCGCCATGCTCACGGGCAAGCTCGGCCGCAAGGGCTGCGGCGTCAACCCCATCCGCGGGCAGAACAACGTGCAGGGCGCCTGCGACATGGGCGCGCAGCCCGTCGACTTCCCCGGCTATCAGAAGCTCGCGCGCCCCGAGGTCAGGGAGAAGTTCGAGAAGGCCTGGGGCGTCGCCTTGCCCAAGGAGCCCGGCATCACCGCGACGGAATGCTTCCCTGCGGCCATCGAGGGCAAAATCAAGGGCATGTTCATCTTTGGCGAGGACCCGGTACGCACCGACGCCGACACGCACCATATCATCCGCGCGCTCGAGAACCTCGAGTTCCTGGTCGTCGACGACCTGTTCTTGACCGAGACCACCAAATACGCCGACGTCGTGCTGCCCGGTCGCAGCTTTGCGGAGAAGGAGGGCACGTTCACCAACACCGAGCGCCGCGTGCAGCGCGTGCGCAAGGCCATCGAGGTGGCAGGTGACGAGAAACTCGACACGTGGATCTTCACGCAGATCATGAACCGCATGGGATACGCGCAGCCCGACCTTACGAGCGCCCAGATCATGGACGAGATCGCCTCGGTCACCCCGTCGTTCGCGGGCATCAGCCACGCGCGCCTCGACAGCAAGGAGGTCCACGGAAACGGCCTGCAGTGGCCATGCACCGGCCCCGACCATCCGGGCACGCCCATCATGCACGTGGGCGAGTTCGCGCGCGGCAAGGGTCTGTTCTCCGCCGCCGAGTACCGCCCGTCTGCGGAGCTGCCCGACGCCGAGTACCCGCTCGGGCTCACCACCGGCCGCATCATCAACCAGTACAACGCCTGTGCGATGACGGCACGCACCGAGGGTCTGAACGAGATCCAGGGCACGTCCTTCATCGAGATCAACACCCAAGACGCGCAGCAGCGCGGCATCGCCGACGGCGATCGCGTCAGGGTCTGGTCGCGACGCGGGCAGATCGAGTCGACCGCACGTGTCTCCGGCAAGACCTGCGTCGGCGAGACCTGGATGCCGTTCCACTTCCAGGACGGCAACAGCAACTGGCTCACCAACCCGGCGCTCGACGAGATCAGCCACGCGCCGGAATACAAGGTCTGCGCCATCCAGGTGGCAAAGCTCTAGCGGTCTTACGCGCCGCACGGTTGTCAAAGCCGCACGTCATGCGCGATGGGCAGGTCCCATATGCCGTGACGTGCGGCTTTTCGTTTGCCCGTGCTTCTCGAGCGCCGGCATCGCGATGGAAACGCCGTGCGAGCAGACGCTTCGGGAGCAGCGTACGCATAAAATTATTTTGATATGACCTTGACTCGGCAGAAGCTGTCAGTATCATCAACGTATAAAAATAATTCGATTTGACTGGAGGCAGCATGGACGAGCAGATCAACGCGGACGCCGCTGTGTTCAAGGCGTTCTGCAACGAGTACCGCCTCCAGGCGCTCGAGCGCCTGCGCACAGGCGAGAAGTGCGCATGCGACCTGCTCGAGCACATCCAGGTCAGCCAGTCCAACCTCTCGCACCACATGAAGATCTTGGTCGAGTCGGGGGTCGTCAACGCACGTCAAGAGGGCAAGTGGACGTATTACTCCATCAACCCCGACGGCGCGGCACATGCCGTCGCACGGCTTGCAGAGCTCACGAAGGTCGAGGGTGCAGCAACGCACAACCCCGCATGCGACTAGGCGCGAAGGCATCATAACCGCGGTTTTTCTGGATTCGATATATCAAAATTTTTTGATGGGAAAGGGCAATAAGCCATGAAAATCGAGATCAAGGGCTACCAAAACGGAGACGCTGGCTGGCTCTTCGAGCGCGTCATCGCCGCAGCGCAGTACGCGGGCATCGGCGCCGACGTCACCAAGAGCATCGAGCCGGGCGGCGGCGGAATCTCCGGCCCCCGTCCGTCGCGCCTGTTCATCGATGGCGAGGAAGTCAATCTCCATGACCTCGAGTACGAACTCCGCCTTGCCCGGGTATTGCAGGCCCTAAGCCGCTAAACGCACCACCGACGGGTTCGGGCCGCCATCGCGATCCGCCGATGGCCGCTTGGCATGCCGACCCGTTCGTGGCCGATTCCGCGCCACCGCAAACCGCCGATGGCCGTTTGGCACGCCATGCCGCCAATAGCCGCCCGCCTTGGCGCGAAATCGACCAGGAGGCGGTCGCGGTGTCACCGCAAGCCGCCTCCCTCGAACGTCTAAAACACGACCCGCTTAGATGATTTCACGATCGGGACTCGCGTAGATGACGTTTTCCTTCGAATGTTCCCACGCCGGAAGTCGGTAGATGCGTGCACCGCGCTTGCGCGCCGCCTCAATCTTCTCGACCGCGTCGGGACCAAAGGCAAGGGCCTTGTTGGGGCAACTCTTCACGCAGTACGGAAGCTCGCCAGCATCGGTGCGGGGCTTACACTTGATGCACGCATGCGTGTAGTACGGCATCCACGACATGTGCAGGTCGGGCCACACGCCCGCCGGACGGTCGATGCCCTCGCCGCTGCCGAGCGTGCGCACGTTGACGAAATACTGCCCGTCTTTGAGCTTGTTGCCCGTCATGCACGACAACGCGCACGTCCAGCAACCCGTGCAACGCAGCAGGTCGACGAAGATCGTATCGTCGGTCACTTCGTCTTGAGCGGGCGAATGCGCCCAGATGTTGTTCTTGTCAGCCATTGTCATCTCCCTCCTATGCTTCGATCTTGCGGATGTCGCACGCGCAGTCCCAGATGGTGTCCCACGCGCCCGCCATCGCGGAATACGAGGTGCCACCCAAGATGTAGCCGACGGCACCATCCTCGCGCACGCACTGATACCAGTACTGTGCCGCCTCGTCGAGCGTGTCATTGTCGCCCAGCGGAACGAGCAGCTCGGAGTACATGCCGCTGCCCTTGCCCTCGTTGGCGTCGAACTGGCGCTTGCGCCAGCCAAACCACACCTGCACCGTTCCCGGCGGAATCGCCTGGTCAAGGCGCATCTCAATCACCACGTGCCCGCGCTCGTTGAAGACCTCGCATCTATCGCCGTCGACGATGCCCTCGGCCTTCGCATCGACTGGGTTGATGCGCCCGGTGGGCTTGCCGCCCGAGAGCTCGGCCATCACAGGGTCATCCGTGAACATCGACTGCATGAAGAAGCGCTGGCGTCCGCTGAAGAACTGGTAACGATGCTTGGCGGTGCCGTTTGCCAAGCTCGCGTTGGTGGGAACCTCATAGGGCTCGTGATACGTGGCCATGGGCAGCCCGATGGTGTTCAGACGTTCCGAGTAGAACTCCATATGGCCTGTCTGCGTGGCGAACTTCATGCCGAAGAACGGATCCCACGGGATGGGCGGGACGGCTGCACGGATGATCTTTTCCTCCTTCAGGCGCTCGTAGGTGAGCGGCGGATCGATCTTTGTCAGGAACGGCTGCGGAGAATTCAGGCGCATGCGAATCCAGTCGGCCGCCACCATCGGCTCGCCGGCCTCGTTGCGGAAGTACTCTCCCAGTCCGATGCGCTCGGCCAGGCCGCCGTAGATGAACGACGGGTCCTTGCACTCGCCGCGCGGCTCGACGGCCGGCTCCTGCAACACCACATGGTTGTACTGCGCTGCTGCGATGAGTTCCTCGCGCTCGAACGGCATGCACGCCGGAAGGACGTAGTCGGAATACTCGCCCGTGTCGGTCATCCACACGTCCACGTCGACGACGAGCTCCATCTGCGGGAAGGTGTCCTCGATCCAACGGCTGCGGTTGGGGCAGTTATGTACGGGATTGCCCGCCACTTTGATGAAGCCCTTGTACTTGCCTTCCTTGGCCGCCTCGAAGAAGTCGCCGTTCTTGACGAAGACGGTCTTGTCCGCCTCGCGGCCGTCGGGGAAGATGACCGCGGGGTTGTTGAAGCCGAGCGGCCAGCCGCACGGCTGGATTTCGCTCGTGACGCCGCCAGCGGCGCTGCCCAGGTTGCCCGTGAGCATGCCGAGCAGGTAGAACGCGCGATAGGCGTCGCCCTGGTTCTGGTAGCGCATGCCGAGGGCGCCGACGATGAACGCCGGGCGATGCGACGAGTACTCCTCGCCGAGCTTGACCGCATCTGCCGCGGGAACGCCCGTAATCGTCTCCTGGTACTCGGGCGTATAGGGCGCGACGTGCTCTTTGAGCAACTGGAATGCAGGCTTGTAAGTGCGCCCGTCGAGCTCGTAGCTGCCCTCGAACGCCGGTGTGCCCTCGTATTCCTCGGCGCCCTTCGCCGTCGGCTTGACGGAGCCGGACTCCTCGTCCCAGTAGTAAAACCAGCCCTCGTTGCTGGCGAACTTGCCCGTCTCGACGTCAACGAGCAGCGGGGCCACCGTGTACTGCTGCATGAACGCGCGGTCGTACTCGCCGCGCTCGATGATCTGGCGTGCCATGCACAGCGCGAGCGCCGTATCGCTGCCGGGCTTGACCGGGATAAACCAGTCGGCATAACCCGCAGAGGCGTCGAACAGCAAGCCGACGTCTACGATTTTTGCCCCACGCGACTTGGCCTCGACGATGTGCTTCGCCACGCGCTGCTGGTTTTCCACTGGATTGCCGCCCCAGATGATGAGGTAGCTTGTCGCATCGAACTTGACGGGGTCGATCATCATGTACTTGTAGAAGTCGCCCAAGTCGAAGTAAGACGCGTAATACGGGCCGTTATCGAGACCGTAGGCGTTGAGCGGGTCGGTGCCGCCCCACAGGCCACACAGCCGGTTGCCCAGCAGCGTGTCGAGCCCCTGCGACGGCGGAAGCGAGGTTGTGATGTTCCAAAACGCGATGGTGTCATGGCCGTACTTCTCGCCAAGCTCGAGCATCTTGGCGCCAATCTCGTCGAGCGCCTGATCCCAGCTGATACGCTCCCATTTGCCCTCGCCACGTTCGCCGGCACGCTTGAGCGGGTACAGCAGCCGGTCGTCAGCGTACACCTGACGCCACGATGCGGTGCCCTTCTGGCAGCAATGTCCCTCGCCGGCTTCCGCGCCGGTGTAGTCGACCGCCTCGGTACGAATGATCTTGCCATCGGAAACGATGGTCTTGATCGCACAAAACTCATGGTCGCCCCACCCGGGACATGCCGTGCATACCCATTTTTCCTCAGACATTTGGCCCCCTTCCACGAACATTTTGTCCACTCGCGCCTCAAGCGCGCTTTCTCACTGTCCATTGTGGGGTCTCGCCTGCGGCTTCGTGCTCGAAAAGAAGCTCGTTCGACGTAGTAGAATTTCATAGAATTAGTAATTGTCAAAACTAATGGTCGGAGCATGCTGTGATCGCGAACGAGGGCCATGACAACTGGATAACCGTCACCATCTTGCTCGCCCGGCAAGCGGGCGAGCTCGTCACGGAATATGCGGGCATTTCGCTCACGCAGTACCGGTTGCTGCTGCGTCTGCTCGCAACCGATGGCGGGGCGCATACCGCCAAGGCGCTTTCCGAGGCGCTCGGGCTCTCGCCCTCCTCGGTGACAAGTGCCCTGAACGACCTGGAGGCCTTGGGTGCCATCGAGCGCTCCGAAGACGCGTCGGACCGCCGCGTCGTGCACGTCTCCATTACCCCGGCGGGTTCCGAGCTCATCGCCAACGTCGATCCAGTGCTCTGCCAGCTCGCACACGAGTTTTGGTCCGTCTACAACGAAAACGAGCTCGCCATGACCAAGCGCGACTCGGCGAGCACTGTCTTGGAGCGCAGACTCGACTACATGAAGATCGACGGCATCAGCGTGGAGCACGCCTACATTGACTCTTCGCTCGTGACTCTAAGCTCACTTACCACGCATATGCGCCGCGCGAACATCAGCCTGAACGAGTACCGCATCCTGCACCTACTCTCGCGCAACTCGCAGGGCATGCGGGTCAAGGAGCTGTCACGTCAGTTGCTGCTTAGGAGCAACGAGGTATGCGTCGCCACCTCCAAGCTCGTGAGCCACGGGCGTCTCGAGCGCCTCAAGCTCCCGCACGACCGGCGTGCCACTTGCTTCAAGATCACAGAACTTGGAGTGTCCAAGCTCGAGAAGATGACGCCGGCAATTATCGACAGTCTGCAAAACGACATCACCGAGCTCTCCGAAAACGCCTTTGACGTTTACGATTCCATCGCGAATAAGATTCTCTCCTCGTACCGCTCGAGTCATTTGCTCGGGTGATGTGAGTACGGGGAGCGTGATGCGAATGGCACGCCAACCCGCCAATGGTCGATTCCGGGCCACCGCGAACCGCCGATGGCCGTTTGGCACGCCGCGTCGTTGATGGCCGCCTGCCTTGGCGCGAAATCGACCATATACGTCCCGCGGTGCCACGTGGCCCGGGAGCGCCGTCACCCCCGTCGCGCGGACGCCTCCCGCGGGCCCAGAATGGACAAGAACATGCCCGCAACCAGGAACACCATGCCCGTCCACACGAACGAGATGAGCCGATTCACGCGGACGTCGAGGTGGAGGCCCGCGTTATCCATGCCGACGCCGCGATACACCACGAACAAATCCTCGAACGGCAGTCCGACGACGCCCGCCGTGTACTTTTGCTGCTGAGTCGCCGTGACGAGCGTAATCGCGGGCCGCACCTGCTCGATGCGCGTCCCATCGCGATATACGTCCAAGTCGACGGCATAATCGACGTCCTTGAGGTTGTCCGCCATACCCGCATACGCATCTGCAAGTTCGAGCTCGTAGGCGTCGATCGCGAAGCGCTCGCTGCTGGTGTTGGTCTGCTCGTCGTACGGGAGATAGCCATTCGCCTCGGTCACGTACATTGCGCTGCCCACCAGACCGATGAGGATGACCCCAACTGCCAGATGGCTGACGCAGCTCCCCAGACGCGAGACGACCCTTCTGTCCGACGCCCGCGCCACGCAGACCAGCTGGTAGCAGCTGTTGAAGATGAGCAGCGAGGCCACGAGGAACGCGACAAGCGCAAGGCCGTTGTAATACCACGCGGGTCCCTGCTCCATGACCAGCTCGGCATGTTCGTCTGCCGCCGAGACGATGCCGTCGTACGCGGGCAGCAGCACGCCGCCCCAGTAGACGGCCAAAATCGCGAACAGCACCGC
>ERZ780226.2347-NODE-2347-length-13157-cov-3.657533_pt1 | contig 13157 bp, 14 predicted proteins | sample MGYA00511165_ERZ780226 | MGnify/ENA primary metagenome ERZ780226 (study PRJEB29588, sample SAMEA2152373) | human gut metagenome | biome: human gut; feature: human-associated habitat; material: faeces | place: Denmark | collected 2008/2010 ...
CGCGAGAGCCGCCTCTCGCGACGCTCAAGACTGGGCCGCCGCCCCATCTTTCTTTGCGACGAGCGCCTTCATTGGATGCACCAGACCGATAACCGCACACGCGAGGGCGATCACCAGAAGCACCGGGAAAACCGCGTTCAGGCCCATCGCCGGCATTGCCGCCATGGACGCCGCGAAGACGTAGGGGCCGATGAAGGGCCCAAGGTTCATCATCGAGGTCATGACGCCCGACACAAACGGAACACGCGTCTTGGGGGCAAGGTTGCCGGTGGCATCTTGCGCCGCCGTGAAAAACGCCGACCCGCCAAAGCCGAGCAGGAACACGCCGATTGCGTACACGATGGTGTTGCCGGCAAAGAACACGGGCAGAATGCCAAGCGCCGTGATCAGCGCGCCCACACCAAACAGCCGTGCCTTGAACACGCGCACCAGGTACGGGAAGAGCAGACCGCACACGATGGTGCCGATGCCACAGCAGTTAATGACGAGCGCCGCCTCGCCGGGGCCTGCCAGCTGACGGGCGTCGAGGACGCTCGAGGTGACGATCTGCACGGTGACCACACAGGTCCAGCAGGCAAGTGCGAACAGGGCATAACCCCAGATGGCGCGCGGGACCTTCTCCTTGGGCCCCTTCGCCGCAGCGGTGGGAATCCCCCTGTCCGCCTTGTCGAGCACGTGCCATTTGGCCTCGGGCATCCAGATGGCCGCGATAACGAGTGGCACGAGGCCGATCAGATACGCGAGAAACGAGTAGTTCCAGCCGAGCTCGGTCAGATACCCCGCAAGCGTGGTGTAGATCAGGTTGAACACGAATTGGATGGTGATGCCGAAGCCGAGAAGCCGCTCGCGGCGCTCACCGTCGAAAAAAGCGATTATGGTGGCGTTGCCCACCGGGAACATGATGCCAAGCCCAACGCCCACGATGATGCGCGAGACGATGACGTACGTGTAATCGGTGATGCCGGGCATCAGAAACGGGAAGGCTCCACCCAGCGACATGATCAAGACGCCGAGCAGCCCCGCGGGCTTGAAGCCCACCTTGTGGAGCGCACTGCCGGAGATGATGCCGACGGGGACGGAAACGACCCCGGTGATGCTGTTGGCGAACATGATGGTGGTGATGTCCGTGCCTGCAAAATGTTGCGAGAACGCTGCGATGGACGGCGTCAGAATGGCAAATTCCGACATGCAGCAGAACAGGGCGAGGATGCCCACGACATTTGCCGTGCTGAGCTCGTCTCCTGACATGTACTTCCTTCGGTACATGATTCCCCCTCCTTGTCTTCGGGCAAAACACTGGCGGCAACCCCTTTGCATCGGGACTGCCGCCAGATGTCTCGCCCTCGGTTATTCGGGCGCTACAGGCTTACAGCTCGATATCGGTTGGAGCCCACAGGACCTGTTTGGGTTTCTTGGCGAGCTCTGCGTTCAGCTCCTCGAGGGTGCCAAACTTCATGCAGGCGCCCAGGCAGTTGTGCACGCAGACCGGCTCACGGTTGCGGCCGAGACGCTCCTTGCACAGGTCGCACAGGTCGGTCGGAACCGGGATGTGGTTGAAGTTGAAGGAGTGGCCCTGATCGTCCGCGTCGTCTTTCTGCCAGGGGCCGTCGTCGAAGACGCGGATACCCCACTTGCCAACGCCAAAGCCGTGCTCTTCCTTGCAGGCCACTTCGCAGGAGTGGCAACCAGTGCAGTACTGATAGTCGATGAGTAGTCCGTACTGAGGCATGGTCTCTACTCCCCTTCCTTTACGACGATCGAGTCGGTGTACTCGTCGTTCAAACCGAATTCCTTGTAGAACGCGTTGATGTCCACGTCGAGGTTCTCGTTGATGGGCTCGACGTTGCAGCAGTTGCTCTTGTACGGAGCGCCCAGACCGAGGTTGTTGTTGTGATGCTCGGGAACCAGGTCGTTGCAGTTGGACTGGAACACGCCGAACAGCGAGGGCTCGGAGCCGTCCTGCTCGGGGAACCACCAGCCATGCTCTGCCTCGAGATGACCCGGGCGCACCTTCTGGGAAACAAGCGCCTTGTACTTTGCCTGGCCGTACTGGTTCCAGATGCGCACCCACTGGCCGTCGGAGATGTGCTTGGCCGCGGCGTCTGCCGGGTTGATCTCCAGACGCGGGTTCTGGTCGATCTCGCGCAGGATGGCGACCTCGCGGTGCTCGGAGTGGAACGAGGTGAAGCGGCGGGCACCCGTGGAGAGGATGAAGGGGTACTTCTCCATGATCTCCTCATGCGTCAGGTCGCGCTCGTGCCACTTGGCAAGATGCTCGGGCTCGATGAACGGCGACGCCGGAATCTCCTTCTTGAGCTGCTCGGTGCGCTCGTCGGTCGGACGCGGCGACTGGTCGGGCTCGTAGTAGTAGGGCAGCGGATCCATGCCGTTCGTGTTGTACATGGTCGACCACAGCTCGATACGGCCCGTCGGGGTCAGGAAACCGGGGTTGCCGTCGGGACGGAGCTTGCCGGTCTCGTATTTCTTGTAGTAGACCTTGCGCTTGAACTTGACGACCTCTTTGACCTCGTCGAACTTGTGACGGCCCTCGAGGCGGTTCTTGTTGAGGTAGTCATGGTAATCCGGGTACTTGTTGTACGCGAACTGGGCCTTGGGGTCGTCGGGATGACGCTCGGCCATGCGCTTGGCGAGCATGCAGTAGATCTCGAGGTCAGCCTTGGCCTCGCCGACGGTGATGGCCTTGTTGCCGACGCCGGTGGTGATGGATGCCGCGCCGTAGTGGGTGCGGTTGACGCCATCATGCTCGACGACGGTGCTGATGGGCAGGAAGACGTCGCAGCAGCACTGGATGGTCGGGGTAATCATCACGTCGGTGCCAAACGCGAATCCGTCGGGTGCACCGTAGGAGCGAACCAGCGCATCATGCCACCTGCTGGGCTCTGCGGAGTTCGTCGGGGCGAGCAGGTTGGTGTTCGCGATCCAGCCGAAGCGGACCGGATAGGGGTCGTCGGTCTCCATGGTGTCGAGGATGCAGTCTGCCTGGCAGCCGGTGATCTGGTTGCAGTACAGCGGGAACTCGTCCATGCCGATGCACTCTGCGCGTTCCTCGTCGGTCATCTGGTACCAGCCCTCGGTGATGAACGAGCGGGTATCGGTGTCGTTGCCAGCCTGGCCGGCAGCGGCCTCGGCCGTGAGGTCCTCGGGCATGGAGAGGTCGGCGATGATGTTGCCGCCGGGGACGTCGAGGTTGCCGCACATGGCAATCATGGCCAGGACGCAGTGGCCGGCCTGCATGCCGTTGGTGTTCTGGTCAAACGCCAGGCCCCAGGCGATGGAGGCGGGCTTTGCCTTGGCGTACTCGCGGGCGAAGGTGTAGATGTCCTCGACCGGGACCTCGCAGATCTCTGCGGCCTTCTCCGGCGTCATGGCGCTGACGCGTTCCTTGAACTCGTCGAAGCCGTAGGTCCACTTCTCGACGAAGTCGGCATCGTAGAGGCCCTCGTTGATGATGATGTTGCAGCAGGCCATGGCAAGGGCGGCGTCCGTGCCGTTGCGCACGCGCAGCTGCAGCTCGGAGCGGCTGTTCAGCCAGTTGACGCGCGGGTCGACGGAGAACAGGCGCGCACCGCGCTTCATCAGGTCGATGATGCTGTGGCCGAAGAAGCCGTCGGGGTTGGACTCGAGCGGAGCCTTGCCCCAGATGACCATCAGCTCGGGAACCTGGTACTGCGGATCATCGTAGCCGCCCTCGAGGCCGCCGGCTTAGTCGAGCTCGGGGTACAGGGCGCCCAGCACCATCTGGGAGGCCATCATGCGCGGCTGGTAGCACGCGTAGCCGGACTGCGTGTAGGCCAGGTTGGGCGTGCGGAAGATGGAGAGCTGGAAGTCCTGGGAGAGCATGCCGTCGCGGCCCGTGCCAACGTGGATCGCCATCGTCTTGCGGCCGTACTTGCCGGTGATCTCGTCCCACTTGTCCATGATGAGGTCGAGGGCCTCGTCCCAGCTGCAGCGCTCCCAGGCGTCGGCGTCGCCGATCTTGTCGTGCGGGCGCTTCATGGGATAGACCTCGCGGTGCGGGTTGTAGACGTAGTCCTTCATCGCGAGGCACCTCGGGCACAGGCGGCCCTGGGTGATCGGGTCGTTCTCGTCGCCCTCGATGTGGTCGAGTTTGCCGTTCTTGTCGACATAGACCTTGATGCCGCATCCTACCGGGTGGCAGCCCGGGGGAGACCAGACCGAAGAACGCACGACTGTGAAGTCGCCTTCCTGGTACTTCCAGGGTTTACCGAGGTCGTTTTCAAACTCCATAGCGGTACTCCAAACTTGTAGACGTAACTTCCCCATCGGGCGGGCCGGATCTGCATCAAGTCCGCCCGAGTAGAACCAATTGAGCGTGGAGCGTTTAGGCTTGCTCCACTTCGGCGCGCTTTCTCGCGCGAGCCTTGAGGATGATCAGAAGCGCGATAGAACCGAGTGCCAAGACGATGCCAGCTGCGGCGAGGATGCCGGTGGCAGCGCCCCACCCAGAGGCGACGATGACGCCGACGACGCCGAACAGTATGCCGCCAACGCACTGGCCGAGCGACATGAGCGTCGCGGAGACGGAGGCGAGCTCGGGCTTGGGTGCGATCTCTGCGACCATCGTGAAGAAGATGGCGGGGACGATGCCGTTGGACAGGCCGAAGACGATCGCCCAGAGCGTGAAGCTGCCCGCGGTGACGGTGTAGGCGGTGGTGAACGAGACGCCCAAGACGATGGAGGCGACGACGAGGATGATCAGGCGCGGACCGGTCTTGGTGACGGCGTTCATGACAAAGCCGATGACGATGCCGCCGATGATGACGGCGATGTTGACGATGTTGAACGTGCCGTTGGCAGCGCCCTGGTCCATGCCCATGGTCTGGACCATGTAGGTGGTCTCGAAATTCATGACGCAGGCGGTGCCCAGGGAGAACGCGGCGAAGGCGATCATGGCAACCCACACGGACAGGCTCTTGAAGCCCTCGGAGACCTTAGCCGGCTCGGAGCTGTCGCCTTCCGCCTCGAGATAGTTGTGCTCGGGCTGGTGAACGGCGAGAACCCACACGACGGTGATGACGGCCAGCAGCACGACGACGAACCAGAACACGTTATGGTACGTGGAGGGATCGCCGACGTTGAAGAAGAAGCCGGAGGTGCCCATGATGAACAGCGAGCCGAGCGGGACCCACACGGAGAAGATGCCGTTGGGAACGCCGCGCTTGCTGGGCGGGAACCACTCGGAGAACAACACGGGGATAACCGTGCCGATGCACGAATAGCCGACGCCCTCGATGAGGCGCCCGACGACGAGCAGCTCGTAGGTTTGCGCGAAGGCGCTGATCACAGCACCGACCAGTGCGCAAATCAGGACCATCAGCGTCGCCTTCTTGGTACCGAACTTGACGATGATGCTCGCTGCGAAGAATGCCAGGACAAACCCGACATAGCCGTTCAGAGACATCAGGAAGCTCATCTGGCCCGTATCCATCCCGAGAGCCGGGAGGACGAGCGTTGCCGTTGCCGGCAGCTTGTTGTTGTTGACCGAGATGAGAATCGATGCCAGGATCGCGACAATCGCGACGACCCATGCGCGCGCCGAGGAGTTAATCTCGGCTTTCTTTTCTTCTGCGCTCATACCCTTCCTTCTTTCCATTGTGACAAGCCCCAAAACTTGTCTGCTCGCGTGGAACGCTGCACGGCTCCGCATCGATATCGCCGTGCAGCATTCCCCTCTCTGCGCGCCGCGCGTCTCACTCGCACGGCATTTTGGCGGCATATGGTTTCGCCACTAATGACTTTACGAGCGACCTGGCAGAACAGCAGCGACGCTTCTGATGCACGTAGGGAGCGCTGTCTCGTTGCTGAGACACATCGGGTCGATATGTCACGCATCTTGCTATTTGGAAGAAAATAAAGAAGGGCATAAATAATGCCCGCCTGCGTTTCTGCAGGCGGGCGATGCCCTGAAGAGGAGGAGGCGCTTAATACCCGAGCTCGCCCAGGAGGACCTCGAGGCGGGCGATGACCACGCTCGTGTCCGCGAGCGGGTTTTTCATGCCACCGGCAGGAGCTTCTTCGAACATCGTCAGGCGCTCGGTCATGTTCTCGATATGGTCCGAATAACGCTCGACCATCTCGCTGACCCACTCCATACACAACACGGGGTTGCCGACTTTCAGCCTGACCCTGCCGTTTTGCGCATCGGCGACGATTTGCGCCCTCGTAATCTCTGCAACTGCCATAGCCTGCTCATCTCCCATTGCCGACGTGTTATCAGATACGCTCTAACGGCAATCATAGGATGTGAACACACGGCTTTCCGTGCCGTTGAGACAGTACGGCCGAGCTGTCTTACGCTTGCGCGGGGTCCTCTGAAGCGCCGGGCAGGTCGTATTCAAGGACGTAGTCGTTCATCTGGATACCCTCGCCCACCTGGGCATCGACCTTCTTGACCTTCTTGAAGCCCATATGGTCGTAGCGGTCGAGGCTCGCGATGTTCTCGCGTGCACAGTTGAGGCGGATCTTGTCGAGCCCGTGCGCGCGGGCACGCTGCTTGACGAACTGCAGTTCCTGCCTGCCGTACCCCTTGCCGCGGTTGCCCTTCGTCAGGTAGAGCTTGCTCAGGTACAGATGGTCGTCTTTGGGGGCAACGGCGACAAAGCCCACATGCGCGCCGTCGGCATCGGCAAAGTAGTACTCGTAGTCCTCGTCGGCGATCTCGCGCGTGATGGTCTCGGTACCCAGCAGGTACTGGACCAGGTAATCGACTTTGTTCTGGGGAAGGATCTGAGAGAAGTACTCCTCGAAGATGTCTCCGGCAAAATTTGCCAGCTCGGCTATGTGCTCAGGTTCATCGACTTTCACGAACGTCAGTTCGCTCATTCGGCTCACCCATCCTTTTCTGCTCAGCTGTCAACACGTCGAGTCGACGTATTTCTCTTACCAAGAAGATAGAGCAAAGCACGACCGATAGGATATCCGCCACAGGAAAAGCAAAACAAAACCCGAGCAGGGGCGTGACGCCGGGAACAAGATGCGGGACGATCATCGGGCCCAAGAAGTACATGGGCAGCACGAAGATGAGCTGCCTGGTGAGCGACAGAATCGTCGACTTGACGGGCTGGCCCGTCGCCTGGAAATAGTTGGAGCCGATTATCTGCACGCCGATGATGGGAATGAAGAAGGTCTGGATCTGCAGGGCGACGATGGAGAAGTCCATCAGGTGCTGCTCGACGCCGAACAGGCTCACGAGCTGCACGGGGAACAGGTGGATAATCGCGAAGAAGAACACGAGGATCACCGTCGAGACGATAATCGCGTCGTACAAGGCGCGCTTGACGCGATCGAACTTGCGCGCGCCGATGTTGAAGCCGAGAATCGGCTGCGCGGCGATAGAGACGCCGATAGCCGGGAACACGGCGAACATGACGATCTTCACGACGACGCCGATGCTGGCCAATGCGCCGTCCGTTCCGAGCACGTCCATGGAACCCAAGTACGCGAGCGTGGAGTTGGCGATGACCTGCGTGATGGCCGCGGCAGCCTGCAGGGCAAACGGCGCCATGCCCATGGTGACGATGCGCCCACAGAGCTTCCAGTCGGGCGCGAGGTTTTTGGCACGGAGCTTGAACGGCGCCTTCTTGTCGAAGATGAAGTACCAGAGCACCCACACCGACGAGACGACCTGGCCAAGCACCGTGGCGCTGGCAGAACCTGCCACGCCCCAACCGAAGACGAGCACGAACAGGTAGTTGAGCACGATGCACGCCACCGTGCCCACACCCGCTGTCGCGAGCGCCAGATACGGGGCGCCGGCGGTCCTGATGAAATTGTTGATGCCGAACGAGATGTTGTTGAACACGAAGCCGAACGCGATGATCTGCATGAACAGACGCGCATACGGAAGCGTCGTGTCCGTCGCGCCCACGACACGCAAGATGGGGGCGAGGCAGAACAGCGCAATGAGGGCGATGGGCACCGCCTCGAGCAGGACGATCGTCATCGCGTTGCCGAGCGTCTTTTCCGCCAGGTCCTTCTTGCCCTCGCCGAGCATGATGGCGGCAAGCGCGTTGCCGCCGGCGCCGGCGATGACGCTGATGGCGATCAAGACGGTCATGACGGGCGCGGCGACGGTAGTCGCCGCCAGGCCGACCTCGCCCATGGCCTGACCGAGAAAGATCGTGTCGATGATGTTGTAGAGGGCGTTGAAGACGACGGCGGCGACCGCGGGGACGCCAAATTCAAACATGAGCTTGCCGATGGGCGCCGTGCCCATGCGCATTACCTTGGGGCTGGGAGCACCTTGTGCAACCTGCCCCTTAGACGCTTCGTCTTGCTTCGCCTCTTCTGACACGTATTCTCCTCTACAGACAGCAAGAGCTGGAAGTCATGACCTCCAGCCCTTGCATTGGATGGTACCTGATACTGTTGTTCTACGCAGCAGCTTTCTTCGCAACCTCGCAAAGCTGGGCAAAGCCCTCGGGGTCCTTGATTGCCATATCGGACAGGACCTTGCGGTCGAGCTCGATGCCGGCGGTCTTCAGACCATGCATGAACACAGAATAAGACAGACCGTTGATGCGGCAAGCAGCGTTGATGCGGGTAATCCACAGACGGCGAATCTCGCGCTTCTTGTTGCGGCGATCGCGGTATGCGTACTGCCCAGAGTGCTGGACCTGCTCTTTAGCAGCCTTGTACTGACGGGATTTCGCGCCGTAGTAACCCTTGGCTGCCTTGAGTACGGTGCGATGGTGCTTCCTGGCGTTAACGCCGCGCTTGACACGTGCCATTTATCTATCAACTCCTACTAGTAAACTAACGAATGACGGCGCGTGATTAGCCACGGCCCAGGTTCTTCTTGACGACCTTGAGGTCAGCAGGCGCCAGCTCGGTCTCGTGACGGAAGTTGCGCTTGCGCTTCTGGGACTTCTTGGTCATGATGTGGCTCTTGTACGCCTTGGCGCGCATGATCTTGCCGGAACCGGTGACGCGGAAGCGCTTTGCGGTGCCCTTGTGGGTCTTCATCTTAGGCATTGTCTTTTTCTCCTTTATCAGTGTCCGTACTCTCTGATTTTTTCTTTGCATCCTTGGGGAGCGGCGCAACGAGCATGTGCATGTTGCGACCCTCCATCTTGGGCTGCGACTCGACCACAGCAAGGTCCTTGAGGTCGTCTGCAAGACGCTCGAGAATGCTCAGACCTTGCTCGGGGTGGGCCATCTCACGTCCGCGGAACATGATGGTGATCTTGACCTTGTTGCCCTTGTTGAGGAAGCGAAGGACATGCCCCTTCTTGGTCTCGTAGTCGCCGACGTCGATTTTGGGGCGGAACTTCATTTCCTTGACCTCGATCTTGGTCTGCTTCTTGCGAGCCTTCTTTGCCTTGACTGCCTGGTCGTACTTGAACTTGCCGTAGTCCATGATGCGGCATACCGGCGGCTCGGCATTCGGGGCGATCTCCACCAGGTCGAGATTCTGGTCCTCGGCGATGCGCTGGGCGTCAGCATTGCCGTAAATGCCAAGCTGGCTGCCGTCGACACCGATGAGACGCACCTTGGGCGCGCGAATCTCGCCGTTAATCCGTGACTCTTGAGCGGCTATGGCGCTCACCTCCAAATAAAAAAGCCTGTCGAGCTGCATAGCTGACAGGCGCACAAAGACAGACCGCCGCGAAGGCGGTATGTGTAAGTGGAACCAGACAACTAAGCAGATGCTCGTCGAAAGGTGGAAGGCTCACGAAACGCCTTCACTTGGAAACATACGCGCGATAGTTTACACGCACTCACACGGACGCGCAAGGGGTTTTTACCACAGCTCGACGAGCGCCGTGCGCATGACGCTGTTGTCGCCCAGGGTCTTTCCCACCGCATGGTCGTAGGTCTCGGTGAGCTTGTAGCTGGTCGGAGCCGCGTCCATACCCGTGCTGCCCTTGAACTGAGCCTGCTCCTTGGCGGACTTGTCACTCGCCACGATGGCGCTTGGGTCCTTGGAGACATCGAGCGTCAGGGCGTCGACCTTGTCTTGGGGAAGACCGAGCGCGGTCAGAAGTGACGATGCGATGACGTTGCTGTCGGCGAGCTCTTCGAAGGTCGAGCCCGACACGCTGAGCGCATCCAAGTCGAACGCCGCGTACACGTAGACGATGTGCCCGTCTTTGTCGAGGCCGAGCGCGATGCTCGCGATGACGACGCCATTCGTGTCTTTGAGGGTGCCGTTGACGAGCTGTGTGAGCGCGGGAATCTCCGGGTCGGTGGCGGCAGACGGGTCGCCGGAAAGTGAGAGCTGCCCGTTGCAGGCCGCGACCGCCTCGTCGGTGGTCTTACCGAACACGCTCGCCAGATCAGGCACCGCGTCGGCGTCGACGGGGTGGAACGTTGCCGTGTGGGTGCCCGCCGTGCCCGTGTTGAGCGCCTCGGTGTCGGACTGCGTGACGTTGGACGAGATGCTGTTGCGCCACATGAACAGCCCGATCGTGCCCGCGAGCACGAGCAAGACGATGACCCCCAAGATCAAGAAGTTGCGCAGACGGCGGCGATGATGCTCGTCGTTCTCGGCGCGCATCTCCTCGTCGACTTCTTCTTGTTCGGGCTCCTCCATCTCGACGTCGTCGCTTACCTCGAGCGCCTCGGGCAGCTCGTCGACCGCGTCCTGCTCGGCGAGGTCGGCATCCACCAGGTCTGCCACGTCATCGTCGGCGAGGTCGTCGGGGTGGATGTCGTCGGGATTGAGGTCGTCTGCCTCGGGCTCGGTGCGCAGCGCATAGGCGCTGCTGCCGTTGAGCTCGATATCGCGCAGCAGCTCATCGACCTGCGCGTCTATGTCATGCGCCGCCTCGGGCTGCGTGCCGTCTGTCACGTCGGAAGGCTCGGATGGGGCCTGTTCGTCTTTTTCGTCGAAAGCCATGTGCTTCCCCTAGATGAAGTGAATCCAGCTGTTGAGTATGTAGAGTATCGCAGCCACGAATACCACGATTGCCGCGGCGACGAGCACCCCCTGGCCGACTCCCATGGAATCTCCAGAGCCAAGGCCGTGGAAGTCCTCCTCTTCCTGCGCGGTCATGGGCGCGCGCCCCTGCGGGGCCCGCTGGAACCCAGCGTGACGCGAGGGGCCGGGGGCATCGGACCGCCTTTGCGCCTCCGCCTGCTCCGGCGCTTCGTCTTTCCGCGTTGGTTGAGGCTCGGGAGCGGTTGCAGGCTCGGGCTCGCGCGCGGGCGAAGACGCGGGCGCGCCGTCCTGACGTTGCGCCGCGATCAGCTCCTGCGCTGCGGCCATCTCGTCGGAATCGTCGTCGATATGAGTGAGTTTGCCCACGTGCTCCCCCTTCGAAATTTAGTGATTGTGAGTATAACGCCCCGCACGGGCCAGTTTCCTAGCAGCATATATTCATTTGCATTACAATACTCGAATCACCTTGCCGTCCTCGCCCGATTGCCCATGACGATGGGGCAATCGGGCAGGCGGCGCTATCTGTTCCCCGACCATTGGAGGTAGGAAAGGAACATGACGACCTTCGTCAGCACGTTCAACCTTTTCCTCTTCTTCGTCTTCAGCCTCTGCTATATGTACCAGCTCGTCTACGCGCTGGTCGTGCTCGTGAAGGACCACCGCCGCAAGGTGCCCGAGCCCACCGCGGGCAAGCTCAACCGCTATGCCGTGCTCATCTCGGGCCGAAACGAGGAGAAGGTCATCGGCGAGCTCGTGAAGAGCATCAAGAACCAGGACTACCCCTCCGAGCTCATCGACGTCTTCGTCATCGCCGACAACTGCACCGACAACACCGCAGAAGTCGCGCGCGAGGCGGGCGCGGAGGTCTTCGTCCGCAACGACAAGCTCGTCGTGGGCAAAAGCCACGCCCTCGACTTCGCGCTCAACAAGATCCGCATCCTCTACGGCGACGAGGACGGCCGCACCAACTACGACGGCTACTTCGTCTTCGACGCCGACAACGTCTTGGACCCGGGATTCGTCGCCGCCATGAACCGCGGCTTCAACCGCGGCTACCAGGTGCTCACGAGCTACCGCAACTCCAAGAACTACGATTCCAACTGGGTCTCTGCCGGCAGCGCGCTGTGGTTCTTGCGCGAGGCGAAGTTCCTGAGCAACGCGCGCTCCATCCTTGGCACGTCGTGCGCCATCAGCGGCACGGGCTTTCTGATCGACGCGGACATCCTCGAGTCCAACGGCGGCTGGATCCACCACCTCATGACCGAGGACATCGAGTTTTCCACCGACTGCATCACCAACGGCATCCGCATCGGGTACTGCGGCGATGCCTACATCTACGACGAGCAGCCCACCACGTTCAAGGATTCGTGGAGCCAGCGCATGCGCTGGGCAAAGGGCTTTTACCAGGTGCTCCTCAAGTACGGCAAGAACCTCTTCAAGGGCATCTTCCACGGCGACCACGGCAAGTTCGCGCGCTACGACATGTTCATGACCATCGCCCCGGCAATGCTCCTCACCATCACGGGCTTCTTCGTCAACTTCATCTTCTGCCTGACCGGCATCATCCAGCTGGCAAGCATCGCCGCCTCGGTCGAGACCGTCGCCGCGGGCACCACGGCAGGGCTTGCCGGCGGCACGCCCGCCGACACGAACTTCTTCACGAACAGCATCGCGCTGCTCACCGGCTCGCTGTTCCAAGGCGACGCCCTGAGCACGTTCAACACGAGCCAGGTCGCCGTCATGCTGAGCTACGCCGAGGCGCGTGCGACCATCATCACGTCCGTCGTCTCGCTGGCCTCCTGCTTCATCAGCTTCGGCGTGGTCATGCTGTTCTTCGGCATCCTCACCACGGTCACCGAGTGGAAGCACATCCACGCCAAGACCTCGGACAAGATCAAGTACATCTTCACGTTCCCGATCTTCATGATGACCTACATCCCGATCGCGCTGATCGCCGTGTTCAAGAAGGTCAAGTGGACGCCGATCAAGCACGACGTCGTCCGCTCCGTCTCCGACGTCATCAGCAAGGGCAACTAGGCGCCGTAGGCACAGACGCTCCGCGCAAGCCATCGCATCACGACGAGGGGGCAGCATCCGCACGGGTGCTGCCCCCTCGTTTCCTTCTCTTGTCAGTAGGCTGCCCGCTTACGGGCGGCCCGCCCGTTCGAGCTCGAGCAACGCGCGCCCGAGCTCGAGATAGTGCTCGACCGTGAGCGTCTCGCCGCGCACGGTC
>ERZ780226.2350-NODE-2350-length-13151-cov-3.267563_pt1 | contig 13151 bp, 13 predicted proteins | sample MGYA00511165_ERZ780226 | MGnify/ENA primary metagenome ERZ780226 (study PRJEB29588, sample SAMEA2152373) | human gut metagenome | biome: human gut; feature: human-associated habitat; material: faeces | place: Denmark | collected 2008/2010 ...
TACCTCTTCTTTCCCATGCGAACTCCAAACTGTCTCATTCTGAGTCCGCACATCCCGGCCCCTCGTGCCATTTGCGCCGCCGCGCATCGACGTCGAACCGCAAGCGTTACGGAACCGTCGTGTCCCGCGTTGTGATTCAAACAGACCGATAGTTTCCCGTATGCAACATTGGCAGCAACACAAACACACCCATCGTCAACAGGAAAGAGGACCGCATGGAACAACTCCGCAGCAAAAGCGGCTTCATCTGCGATATGGACGGCGTCATCTACCATGGGGACCGTTTGCTCCCCGGCGCCAGGGAATTCATCGAGTGGCTCAAGACGAGCGGGAAGAAGTTCCTCTTCCTCACCAATTCGAGCGAGAAGACCCCGCAGGACCTGCACGACAAGCTCGCGCGCATGGGCGTCGACGTAGGCGCCGACCACTTCTACACGAGCGCGCTCTCGATGGCGCGCTTCTTGTCGAGCCAGATGCCCGGCTGCAAGGCCTACGTGATCGGCGCGCACGGCCTCACGACCGCGCTTGCCCAAGCGGGAATCACCATGACCAGCGAGAACCCCGACTTCGTGGTGGTGGGTGAAACGCCCAGCTACGACTACGAGAGCATCGTGACCGCATCGATCCTGGTGAGCAACGGGGCGCGCCTGGTAGCAACGAACAGCGACGTTTCGGCGCCTTTCGAAGGCGGCATCAGGCCGTCTTGCGGCGCGCTCGTCGCACCCATCGAAGAGGCCACCGGCAAGAAGGCGTACTTCGTGGGCAAGCCCAACCCGCTCATGATGCGCACGGGGCTGCAGCTGCTCGGCGTGCACTCGTCCGAGGCCGCCATCGTGGGCGACCGCATGGACACCGACGTCATCGCCGGCATCGAGACGGGCCTCGACACCTGCCTGGTGCTCTCAGGCGTCACGAGCGAAGAGGACCTTGCGAGCTTCCCCTACCGGCCACGCTTGATTGCCGCCGGCGTGGGCGACATCGTGCCGGCGTAAGGAGTGCACGACGGGGGGGGCAGGCCGGAGCGTCCTCCCCTCGCGCCAAAATGGCACGATGCCCACGGCCCCTCGTGTCACCGGGCCCCTGGTGTCATGCGTCCGCCGCGCACAGCTCGAGCTGATGAATCACGTCGATATGCTGCGGACAGGCGCGCTCGCACTGCCCGCACGCGATGCAGGCGTCTGCCACACTGCCCTTGTCCGCCAGCTCGGCATAGGCAGCACGGAACCCCTCTGCATCGCCTTGCTGGTAGCGCAGGTTTGCCGCCGAAAAGATCTCTGGGATGGGAATCTGCTTTGGGCAGCCCTTCGTGCAGTAATGACATGCAGTGCAGGGAATGCCCGATTCCTTGCCCATGATGCGCTGCGCTTCGATGATGACACTCCGCTCACGCTCGTCAAGCGGGGCGAAGTCACGCATGTACGAGACGTTGTCGTGCATCTGGGCGAGGTTCGACATACCCGAAAGCACGGTGAGCACGCCCTCGAGCGAGGCTGCAAACCGAATTGCCCACGACGCGTAGGAAGCATTCGGAGCCGTCTGGTCGAACAGATTGCGTACCACGCGCGGCGGCTTGGCGAGCGAGCCGCCCTTCACCGGTTCCATGACGATGACGGGCTTACCGTGGGCCCGCGCCACCTCGTAGTTGGCGCGCGAGGCGATGCGTTTGCTCTCCCAGTCGGCATAGTTGATCTGCAGCTGCACGAAGTCCATCTCGGGATGGACGTTCAAGATTTCCTCGAGCAGCTCCGGCCCGCCGTGGAAGGAGAAACCCGCCTGCTTGACGAGCCCCCTGCTCTTGAGTTCCGCCACGTACTCCCAGATGTGGTAGCGGTCGTAGCTTCGGTAATTCTGCCCCATGAGCCCATGGAGCAGGTAATAGTCGAAATACTCGAGACCGGTCCGCTTGAGGCTCGTGTAGAACTGCTTTTTCGCTGACTTCTCGTTGCGCACGAGCATCCAGGCGTTGAGCTTGGTCGCGAGCTCGAACTCTTCGCGCGCGTGCCGGCTCACCAGGGCTTTGCGGGTGGCCTCTTCCGAGCCCGGGTAGACATAGGCGGTATCGAAATAGCGGAAGCCCGACTCCAAGAAGAGGTCGACCATCTGCTTGGTCTGCTCGATGTCGGTTTTCAGGCCTTTGCGGGGCAGTCTCATAAGCCCGAACCCGAGCTTGGGGTAGTTCCGCAGTTCCTCAGCATTCATGAGCTCCGCCTTCCATCGCCTTGCCGTTCGATTCGAATGGTGGAGCACAGGATACCGCGTGCATAGCGTGCATGGAGCGGAGGGACCGAGGCCAATGCCCCGTCGGCCCTGTCGTGACAGACCGGCGAGGCATTGGCCATATACGTGACAGACCGGCTAGCTGCTGGCCAAAAATTGCCAGAGCCTTGCCGGTTTGTCATGTATGTGGTCAGGGGCTTACCGGTTTGTCACGCAGACGGGCGCGCGGCACGGCGCGGCACGGCGCGTCATGGGCTATACTGCAGCAGCACATCACCGAATTCAGGAGCACGTGGAAGACAACGCACATAGCCCGCACCCAAATGAGCACCGCTGCGTGCCCGCGTGGGTGCGCGCCGTTGCGGTCCTTGCTTGCGGATGGGTGGTCATCTGGGTCGCGCGCATGATGTTCACGCCGGTCTACCCCGAGTTGAGCGCGTTTTTCGGCGGCGCAACGAGCGCCGAACTCGGCGCCATCTCCAGCTGGTACTTCCTCGGCTACGCGCTCATGCAGATACCCTCGGGCCTGCTCGTGGATCGCATCGGCATGCGGCGCGTCGTCATCCCGGGCTTTGTGCTGTTCGCCCTCGGGACCGCCATCATGGCCGGCGCGCACAGCCTGTCCATGCTCTACTTGGGAAATGTGCTCGCCGGTGTGGGCAGCGGCACGTTCTACGGCATCGCCTACACGATCACCAACACGCGCGTCCCCGCACGGCGCAAGAGCCTCGCCACCGCAATCGTCAACAGCGGCACGGCGGTGGGCAGCGGGCTGGGCATCGCATCTGCGAGCTCGCTCGTGAGCACGGGCCTCATCAACTGGCAGATGCTTGCGGGGATCACCGGCGCCCTCGCACTCGCCATGGTCGCCATGTTCGCGAAGAGCCTTCCGAAGGAGCACGGAGCAGGCGCCAAGACGTCAGACGCGCCCGCGGGCAAGACGTTAACCGTCCACCTTGCCGCCGCGTGCGTGCTCTACTTTGCCACCCTGTACCTGTACTACCTGATAAGCACCTGGCTGCCTGACTTTCTGCACGTCGAGCGCGCATTTGATGCCTCGTTTGCGGGGGCGGCGAGCATTGCGGTCTTTCTTGCCGGCATTCCCGGGGCGCTTGTGGCGGGACGTATTGCCGACCGGCACCCCAAGCGGCAGATTGCCCTGATTGTCGCGCTCGAGATTGCCGCTGCGCTCGCGCTGCTGCCGCTCATCTTCGGACAGGTCATGCCAATTGCCGCGATTGGCGCCATCGCGTATGGCTTCTTCGGGAAGCTCGCCGTCGAGCCCCTCATCATCTCGTGGCTGGGCGCGCGCCCCAGCGCCGCGCGCATGACCACGACCTTTGGCATCTTCAACTTCTTCGGGATGAGCGCATCCGTTTTCGCGCCGCTCGTCACCGGCATCCTCGCCGACGCGACGAGATCCGATATCCCCGGCTTCCTGACCGCGCTCGCCATCCTCGCGTTGGGAACCATCGCGTTTCTGGTCATTCTCGCCGCGCACGGGAGACGGGCAGGCTCACACCACACGCAGGCTCGCAACTCCCGCTAGCTGTTGTGTGCCATGACGTTGTTTACACCGACGATGCGTGACATCGGCGGGGGAAGGCCGTCGCAGGCGCTGTGGGGCCTGGCGTGCTTGCGCTCGATGCCCGCCGCCTCCAGCCAGCCGTTGAACGGCCGCGAGCGGTACCCCGGCCCGTCGTCGGTCACCACACGCTCGACCTCGACGCCGAGCCCGCGGTAGAAGTCCCGAGCGCGCCCCATGAACGCGACGCAGGTCTCCTTGCACTCGTCACCGAGCAGCTCGGCGTAGGCCACGCGGCTGCGGTCGTCGAGCCTCTGCCGCCCGCGGGGCGTGAGCCATGAGTTAGGATGCTGGAACAAGGAGGGCTCCTCTCGCTGCAACCTTCGACAAGTCACAGCTTGGAGGAGTCCTCCCCTTTTGTCACGTCATGTGTCAACAACCTGTTGGCACACAACAGCTAGCTTTCAGCAGCAAGAAGCGCCGCGCTCTCCTCACTCCGCCAGGTTTCCCTCGGAATCGAACGCCATGGGCTTGGGCTCGCCCAATAGCGAGATGCCCTTGACATCCTTAATCGACTCGTAGAGCGGCACGGACACCTCAATCCGATTCAGGTCGAGGGTGTTCTTGATGTGTACGATGCGCGCCTGTTGGTAATCGAGTTGGTAAATGGTGCGCAGGCAGAGCTTGATGCATTCCTCGTCGTTGTTCATGTACAGGGGCATCTCGCCGGCGCGCATGAGGCCGGTCGTCAGCACGTTCGTCCACGTTGCCTGCCAGTCGATATCGCGCATCACCGCGCGCGTCGTCACGTCTGCGGCAGAAATCCCCGCGCCGTTGTGGTGCGCCTCCGGCGTGATTCCGCGGATGAACAGCTTTTTCAGGTCGAGCACGTCGCCAAACGTTCCAGTGATGTTTCTTCCCGTCACGTTTGGGTCGTGTCCGTTGCCGCTGATGTTCTTGCCGACCTCGTCGATGATGAGCAGATCGATATGGTCGAATAGGAATTTGGCCATCCGCCGCTTTGCCACCTCGAGCAGGCGGGCGTCGGTTTCCAACAGCTTGTCGGGCGTGCAGACCTCGAGGTCGCAGATGTCGTCATAGGCGTTTTGCACGAGTCCGACCCCAAATACCACGGGGCACTTCTGCACGAAGATCTCGGCAACGCGAGGTATCAACTCTGCAAAGCGGTGAAACCCAAACGAGTGGAACATCGCAGCGCCCTTGTGCTTGGCGATGCCGATGGCAATCATCTTTGCCAGGCCGCTCTCGTGCGGGCCCCGAAAGTCGGTATGGGGCTTTACCTTGTTGAAGATGACGATGCCATCAGACTCCATGGCGTTCTTATCGCAGTACAGCGGTATACCGTCCAGCTCGCCATACTGGACCACCTCCATGGAAGACAAGATGGGCACGCCCATGCTCTCTTCCGTGACGTTGTACCCGGCAAGCATCTCGAGCTGCCCTTGTGCCGTGGCACCGGCATGGCTCCCCATCGCGGGGATGATGAACGGGCGGGCGCCCCATTCCTTGAGCACGTCGCACATGGTACGCAGCAGGTGGTCAAAGTAGGGTATGCCGCGACTGCCGGCGGTAATGCAAATGCGTTTGCCAGCATACGAGCCATGATTGGGGAGCTTCTCCATCTGCATGCGCAGATGCGCGCACGGATCCCCAATTTTCGAAGCGTCGTACGATTCTCCGATTTTCACCATCGGTGGGATCGTCACATCCTCGATGCCCTGCACGGTGATGTCGACCTCGGGAAAATCGATGAACATTGCCATAGAAGATGCTCCCTTCAAATACCTGCGAACTCTTGCCGGCGCGCTACGAGCCTATAAAGAACGAGGAAACGTAGGCGATCACCACGAGAGCGACAAAAAACGCGATAACGCATCCACATCCGCAGCCCGACCCGTCGTCGCCGCCACCGTCTGGGTCTCCCTCGCCGCCCAGGTAGCCCGCCGATTGCCATCGATACCGCGTCATCGAGTCCATCTTCATTTGGCTTGCGCCCCCTCGTGATTATCCGCTGCCGGCATCTACGATATTAGAACAGCGGTGAGACACGAAAATGAAAACTTGCCTGATGCAGTCGCGCCAGCTGCCGCAAGCACTTCCATTCCTCGAGATGGACTCTCCCTTCCAGAGCCCTCGTCCAGATCGGCGCCACAAAGAGTTTACAAACCCACGCTCCATCAGAGATTGAAAGATGTGGCCGAAGTAGATATTATAGTGATATCACTTTGAGACCACTCGGCCTCGAACCGACAGCGGGGCCGGCGAGGAAAGGAGACCTGATGGCATCCGAGAAAATCATCCAGGCAAAGTCGGGCTGGGCAATGCTCGCAGCCAACGTCATCGTCTACACCGCGAGCTGCGCTGGCCTCGTGTACTCCATCGTGCTCCTCGCCTCGGCAGACGATGCGGGCATCGAGGCACCGGACTTTGCGGTTCCCCTGATGATTGCTGGATTCGTCCTGCTCGCGCTGGGCATCGTCATGAGCTCGGGGTTCATCACCCTCAAGCCGGGTGAGGCCAAGGTCTGCCTCCTCTTCGGAAACTACATCGGCACCATCCGCGAGTCCGGTTTCTTCTGGGCCAACCCCTTCTACAGCCGCCAAATGGGCACGGCCAGCCTCGACGAGGAGACTGTCGAAGAGACCGGCAAGAAGGGGCTGCGGGCATCCAAGACGCCCGCCGGCATCTCGACCAAGATTTCGCTCCGTGCGCGCACCCACAACGGCGAGCGCATCAAGGTCAACGACAAGCAGGGCAACCCCATCGAGATTGCGACCGTCGTGGTATGGCACGTGTCCGACACCGCCAAGGCGCTCTTCGACGTGGACAACTACGTCTCCTACGTCTCGATGCAGACCGAGACCGCGCTGCGCCACGTGGCGAGCATCTACGCATACGACCACATGGAGGAAAGCGACGAGTCCAACGCGAGCATCACGCTGCGCTCCAACATCGAGGAAGTATCGAACAGCCTGAAAGAAGAGCTGGGGTTGCGCCTTGCCCCCGCCGGCGTCGAGGTCGATGACGCGCGTCTCACGCACCTGGCCTACGCGCCCGAGATTGCCCCCGCCATGCTGCGCCGCCAGCAGGCCGAGGCCATCATCGCCGCCCGCAAGAAGATCGTCGAGGGCGCTGTCTCGATGGTGGGCATGGCGCTCTCCGAGCTCTCGGACGGCAGCATCGTCGACTTCGACGAGGACCGCAAGGCAACCATGGCCTCCAACCTGATGGTGGTGCTCTGCGGAGACTCCGAGGCGCAGCCGGTGCTCAACACCGGGTCGCTGTACTAGCACTCGCAGGAGCACACGTTCGTGGCGCGGCGCAAACAATATCCCCTCCGCATCGACCCGAAGATCTGGGCCGCGGTAGAGCGCTGGGCAGAAGACGACATGCGGAGCGCGAACGCGCAGGTGGAGTGGATTTTGCGGGATGCGCTCAAGCGCGCGGGAAGACTGAAGGATGGCAGCAGCGGAGACGACGAGGACGAGTAGGTACCGCGGGAGGCCCCGAGGGAGAAGGATTCAGGCGGAGCGCCGTCACCCTTGGGGTGTTCCGCGCCACGCGTGTCACAGAATGGCCCGAGGGCGAAAGCCTCTCCGTTCGGGGAATTCTCCCTTGGGATGTTTTGTGCCGCGCGTGTCACGGGGAGGCCCGAAGGCGAAAGCCCCGTCATTCGCAGATTCTCCCTTGGGCTGTTCCGCGGCGTAGGACGTCTCCCTCGGCAGGCTTCACGCCACTTGCGGGACGCAGCTGCCGCGGGAGGCCCCGAGGGAGACGGAATCGAAGCCGAAAACGTCTCCCTCGGCCCGTTCCGCGGCGAAAAGCGTCGCCCTTGGCTCGTTCCGTGGCACCTAACGCGTGGCACCTGGCACGCAGCCCCGCATCACTGAGCGCCGGTCGCCTTCCTGAATTCGCTTGGTAGCATCCCGACTTCGCGCTTGAACAGTGCCGAAAAGTGGCTTGGACACGAGTAGCCTACCGCGCGCGCCACCTTCCCTATGGAAAGGTCACTCTGCCGAAGCAGCAGCTCTGCCTGGCTCACGCGTCTCGCCTGCACGTACCGTGTAACCGTCATTCCATTGACGCGCTTGAATGTCTCCTTGAACTTGGTGGGGCTCATGCAGGCGATGGCCGCCAGCTCGGCAATGCGCAGCTCGGCGGAACAATGGTCGTCGATGTAGCACACCACTTCGTGAATGCTGCTGCGATCGGCGGGGCTTACTGCCTTGCCCTCGTCCGGCACCGTCGCCCTCGACCTCTCCACGATAAGCCCCATCGCCTCGAGTACCTTGCCGTGGTAATACAGCTTGGTGCGGCTTTCGTCGCCCGGTTGTGGCCAGAGCTGGGAGAGCAGCGTCTTCATCTCGGGGAATTCGTCATCGCGCCCTAACGAGAAGAAGGCTTTCTCGACATTTCGAAACTCTCCCCCATACTCCCTTTCGAGAAACTGAGCTGAGAACTCCGGCGATATCTCAATCGAGACGCCCTGCACCGGCACACCTCCATGAGCCACTCCTCGCCATAGGCCGCCGCCGACGCTCTGTCCCAACACGCTGTTGGACTTGAGTCTTCGGTAGGGATTGAATACCTCGCCAGAAATCGATTTGAACCAGGTGACGGCAAGATACCCTGGCGATTTCAAGTTCAAGATGAAGTCGTCGCGCACGGTAAGGTCATGGACGATGATGCCCCAAGGTTCATCATCCGGAAAAAGATAGTGACACCAGCCCCAGCAGCGCTCGTTCTGTGCTCGGTACGAGTGCCACAGCGAGCCAAAACCTGCTGGTGACGGCTCTCTTGCAAACCCTGCGTCTGCCAGGCTCTGCTCTTTGAACGCGCTGATCATTTGCGTGTCCTTTCATCGTAGTATGACAAGACGCAGGTCAGTGCGAGATGAGCAGGCTCCTTTCCATGGCAAACAACGCGAACCTGCCGTTTTCATATACTTGATAGTCGGGTTTATTATCTGGCTCCGCGGGCTTCCTACTTCTTCAGATGGCGAGCGTGCCCCGTCAATCGGCGGCGTTCTGCCGACGCCCTTCGCCAGCCAGCAGCACCAGCCGCACATGCCGCGAGCGCAGCTATCAGCAAAACAGCCGGCACGGTAGCGTCATCGCCGGTTTTTGGCAGAGAAGGAGAAGCCGTACTCGTCTTGTCTTGGGGATTGTCTGGCCCGTCTTGAGAGCTGCTCGAATTGTCTTGAGGGTCTCCCGGCGTGCCGGGCACGTCTTCCTTGGTGTTGGTTACTGTAAAACCAGAAACTGCATCGCCGGTGACGCTGGCCGTATAGCCTTCGGCAACGTCAATTTCCTGCACGGAGTAGACGATTTCGTGTCCGTCACTCGCATCGTACTTTGCCAGGCCATCAAAACTGCACGTCCAGCCATCGTCGGAGGTGATGGCCTTCTCGGCGACATCCCTGCCATCGGCGAGCAGACTCACGGTGACGGACGCGGGGCGCGTGCCGTCGCGGTCATTGCCGTCATCCCATGCCTTGATGCAGGGGATCGAGACGGTCTCGATCTTCCTGTCGGCGATGGTCAGGGTCGCGGTCTTCGCGTCGTTGCTGAGGTCGTCTGCGCTCACGTGCACGTCCGCCGCCGCCATGTAGCCCTCGGGCGGCGTGGTCTCGCGGACCGTGTATGCGTCGCGCAACAGCCCGCCCAGGCTGCCCGCCCCGTCGGCGCCCGTGGTGATGGTGCCCACTTCAGCCCCGGAGGAGTCACGCACGACCGAGAACACGGCTCCGGCGAGCGGGGCACCCGTTTCGTCGGTCTTGTTGATTGCGATGGAATAGTTGTAACCGTTGGCCTCGCCCGAGGCGGTCTGCCACACGACGGTGTTGGTGTAGCTGTTGTCGACAGTGCCGTTACTACCGGACAGGGCCACCGTGTTCTGGAACTTCTCCTGGTTGACGGGGTCGTGGTTGAGCTTGACTTTGTAGCGCACGTAGAACCCGTCGGTCCCGATGTCGCCCAGGTTGATGCTGAAAGAGGACTTGTCAGAGCTGAACTCGACGGGGAACTGGTCCGTGACGTCCCGGCCGCCGGACATTTCGTAGGAGCCGGAATCGGGGTTGAGGCTTATGGTGCCGCGCGTGACGGTGAAGCTGCCCTCGACGTAGCTCATGCCGGGGCTCTTCAGGGCATCCGAGACAACGGCGCTGGAGATGTTATCTCCTTTCCCGTTCACGCGGATCGTGTAGGAGATGGTCCCGTCGGCGGAGTTGGAGGCGTTGCCCCACTTGGCGATCACCTCGTTGGGGTTGTCGCCCTTCCACTTCTCGTAGACTACCTCGCCGACGGGGACGATAGTTCCGTCGACGTTCAGGTTGAACTGCTTCTTGCCGAAGTCGCCGATCGTCTCCCTGTTGGTGGTGACCGACGCCGTGATGCTGCCGGTGACGCCGGAGTGGGACTCGACGTAGTTGGTGTAGGTGAGCGTCATGGTCCCGGCCTGCGCGTCAATGTGGGCGCGTGCCACCATCGCGCCGTCGGAAGACTTCACGTCAAAGTCGTAGTCCGCGACGAACTTGAACCCTACCGGAAGCTGGATCGTGCTGATGTCGCCCGAGTAGAACTCCCCGTCGGGGAGGGCGAAGTCCATCGCAAGCTGGGCGGACGAGTAGCTGCTGTTGAAGTGAGTGGTCGAGAGCGAGGCCGATGTGATGATGCTTCCGGAGACAGGGGCGCGCAAGATCGCCTTTGCTATTGCGGCGGCAAGGTTGTTGACGGCCGGCTCTTCGGCGGGGCTGCCTCTGGTCACGTCCGCCTGGGTGCTCTCGAGACCTGTCTCTTCGTCATCAGCCTGGCCGGAGGCAGGCTGCGCCTCCTCGTCCGAGTTGACGGCGCCTTCACTCAAGCTCTGTGTTTGGCTTACTTGAGGAGAGTCCTCCGAAACGCTTGCCGTCTGTTCGGCATTGGCCGCCTGCGACGGTGACTGCGCGGCAGTCTGCGCGGCGGGCTCGGCGGCAACCGCCTGTACCACCCCTCCGGGAACGCAGATGCAAAGAACAAGCAACGCGCTCATGATGCAGCACAGCTTCTTTTTCATTTTGACTCCCCCCTGCCCTTTCGCCGCCTTGGGCGAATCTTCGGCAGTAACTTGCTAGCAAGGCACGACTTTAGGAGAAGTTGAAGCTGCGTCAGTTCCGGCAGGGACGGATATGTCCTTTTCGCACTGATATTCGTCTGTTTGTCATAGCTAGTATCGAGATGCGCATACTAGTTCGCCGCGGCACGTGTGGGGAACGGATGCCACGAAAGGGCTTGAGGGAGACGGAATCGGGCCCGAAGGCGTCGCCCTTGGCCCTCGACGCGGCAAAAGGCGTCGCCCTTGGCTCGTTCCGTGGCACCTGGACGGCGCACATGCGCCGCTCGCTTGCAGCGCCCCCACAGGCTCGATATCGCTCGCGTGCCAATCGTCCAAATAACGCCTCGAGAACTACCGAGGGCGGTTGCGTTGCCTGACGTGCGCAAACTAGTTCGGCACAGGAACAATATACTGGAGCTGAGCGCATGCCCGGCCTTAGACGACACCACGAAAGGAAGCCCATGAAAACCGTCATCCTCAACGGCAGCCCCCGGAAAAACTGGAACACCGCGCAGATTCTGAAGGAGGCGCAGCGAGGAGTGGAGTCGGCTGGCGACGAGGTTTCGTACATCGACCTGTACAGCCTGGACTACAACGGCTGCCGTGGCTGCATGGCCTGCAAACGCAAGGGGGTTGCCGAACCCTTCAAGTGCCACTTCAAAGACGGGCTCACGCCGGTGCTCGAATCTATTTTGCAAGCCGACCGGCTCATAGCCGGTGCGCCCATCTACTTTGACAATATTCCAGGAGGCTTCCACTCGCTCGTCGAGCGCATCTCCTTCCCCGCGCTGTCCTACAACGACTACACCAGCACGTTTCCCGGCAAGGTGGACATCGACATGTTCTTTACCATGAACGCCAACGAGAAGAGATGGGAACAGGTTACAAAAGCCCGGGTGGGCAGCTGCCTGGAGCCGCTGCACTTGCTGCGCGGCGAGCAGCGCATGTTCCCCGTGTTCAACACCCTGCAGGTGAAGGACTACTCCAAATACGAGATGGCGTCATTTTCGGAAGAGGACAAACGGGCAGCTCGCAAAACCGAGTTCCCCAAGGCGCTCGAGCACGCATTCAAGGTGGGTGCGCGAACCGACCGCTAGGAGTGGCAGGCTCACGTTTTCGCCGTCAAGCCCCCAAGAGCAATCCCTATTCTTCAAGCAACAAAGGAAAACAGGATGTACGAAAAACCCTTCATCGGAACGCCAACCGACTACTCAGACCCCGACAACTGGCTCGCGTCTGCTCGGGATGGTGCTCGGCGAGTACATAGCCGGGCACCCCGACTATTATGCCCGCATGATCTGCGCCTACCACATCGGCGATGGAGGCCACGTTTGGCCCCGAATGCTTCCACACCTGCGATTACGGGTTCTTCTTCTACAACATCCGCGAGAACGCTGCGAACCGCGTCCAGAAGTGGCTCGCGGCCAATCCGGCTGCAGGACGCGAGTAGCCGCAGGTCAGAGGAAAGTTAGGGTCAGGCTCTCGAGATACTCGAGCGCCTGACCTGCTGGTCGGACGTGCCCAGACCCACGCGGGCACGTCCGCCCCTGCTTGATCTTGTGAGCTGAGCCCGCGGCTCCAGGCTGGCCCTACAGCAGCTTCGTGCGTTTGACGGCCTCGATGTCCTTCGTGCCCGCAAGCTGCATGGTGATGGAAAGCTCCATGTTGAGGTGGTCGAACACGGACTTCACGCCCTCGGCGCCGCCGAGGTTCAAGCCCCAGATGACGGGACGGCCGATCGCCACGAGGTCCGCGCCGCTTGCCAGCGCCTTGAAGACGTGCTCGCCGCGACGTACACCGCTGTCGAACACGACGGGGACGCGATGGTCCACCGCCGCCGCGATCGAGGGAAGCACCTCGAAAGACGCGGGGCCGCCGTCGAGCTGGCGCCCGCCGTGGTTGGAAACCCACACGCCATCGGCGCCGGCTTCGATCGAAGTCACGGCATCTTCCGGGGACTGGATGCCCTTCACGATTACGGGAAGACCGGACATCTGCTTGATTTTCGCAATGTCCGCGGGCACGAAGTCCTGCTTGGCCGCAGCGTAAATCTCGCTGATCCCCTTGCCGACCCCGTCGCTGTCGCTGTAGGCGGCGAGGTTGGGCATTGGCAGCGGGAACTGGAACTTCGAGGCCACGTTCTCTTCGCGATATCCGCCAAGCGTTGAGTCGACCGTCATGATGATCGCCTTCACGCCGGCTTTCACAGCCTTCTTAACCAGGAACTCGTTGAACCCGTCGTCCTTGCTCATGTAGAGCTAGAAGAACTGGGGTGCGCCGGGCGCAGCCTCGGCTG
>ERZ780226.2352-NODE-2352-length-13147-cov-3.018637_pt1 | contig 13147 bp, 9 predicted proteins | sample MGYA00511165_ERZ780226 | MGnify/ENA primary metagenome ERZ780226 (study PRJEB29588, sample SAMEA2152373) | human gut metagenome | biome: human gut; feature: human-associated habitat; material: faeces | place: Denmark | collected 2008/2010 ...
CTTTTTGTACGGTTCCGGCATTTGTCATCCAAGCCCACAAAACAGGGTCAAAATTCCGCCGACAATCAGCCCAGCCGCCAGCAGAAACAAACAGCCCTCCAGTAAGTAGGGAAGCATTGCCCAGACCACCCGGCGAATCAGCAGCTTCCGGCGAAAATCCTCCGGCGAGGCTGCATGCTTGGGCATGGGGACGGTGAATAGATCGCTGACATATACGTGATTTGTGGCTTTCATGATACATTCCTCCTGCAAATTTACTTTCTGGAAAGAGTATAGCAGAGGCAATGTACCATAAGTGGGACTTTACAAAGAGTATGAAGAAAACCGCAGACAGCTTTCCACTGCCTGCGGTTTTTATAGTTGGTTCAGTTGACAAACAGGTCTGCGCGCTTTTTATAATAGATGTTGGTCAGAATCATCATGACTGCGATTGTGAGCAGGGTGCTTACCGCAGAGCTTACCGCATAAATCTCGGTACCGATGGCATTGACCAGATTCAGAGCATTGAGCGCACAGTTGACACAAAGGAATGCCAAGTAAGCCTTCGGACCGTTCTGCCGGAAGCCAGCCAGACGGAACCGCGCATAAATTGCCAGCACCGCCGTCACAGCATACGCAACACCATAGAAGATGTAAATAGCGCTCCATGCGCCAAAGCCATCCGGATCACTGAAGAGTCCGGCAAAATACTGTACGGCGTTGAATGCGTTGAGAATTGCCGCCAGAAACAGCTGAAAATAGATCAGGAATTTGTGCCACTTCATGGGGTGAGTGTTCCGTGGCAGCGTAGCCGGATCGGCAGGCAGCGGCGGCGTATTCTCCACCTGTGCGCCGCAGACGGTGCAGAACGCCGCGTCCTCCGGAAGCTTGGTACCGCAGTTTTTACAATACATGATGCATTCTCCCTTCCTGTTAAAATTGCACGGTAACAGGCAGCTTTTATTCTCCCTTCAGTCCGTATTCCTTCGCCAGCTCCTGAAAATAGGGGAGACTATGGAGAATCGTCTCATAGCTGACGCAGTAGGCGATCCGCACATAGCCCGGGCAGGCAAAGCTGGAGCCGGGCACCACCAGAATATGATACTTCTTTGCCCGCTGGACGAACTCCGCTTCGTCTGCCGTGGGCGTTTTTACAAACAGATAGAACGCGCCCTGGGGCTTAATGCATTCAAACCCGCAGGCTTTGAGCCCCTGATACAGCGCCTCCCGGTTCCGATTATAGGCTTCGACATCCGTCTGGGCATCCAGACAGCGGGCAACGGCACGCTGCATGAGAGACGGTGCATTCACAAAGCCGGACACACGGGGGGCAATTCCCGCCGCCGCATATACCAGCTCATAATCGCTCAGCTCATTTGGAATCACCAGATAACCAATTCGCTCGCCGGGCAGGGACAGGGACTTGGACCAGCTGTAGCAGACCACGGTGTTGACGTAATACTCCGTGAGATAGGGCACCTCCACGCCGTCATAGGCAAGCTCCCGATAGGGCTCGTCGGAAATCAGATAGATATCCGTGCCGAGTTCATGCTGCTTTTCGCGGAGGATCCGGCTCATCTCCCGGCAGGTTTCCGCAGAATAGACCACGCCGGTGGGGTTGTTGGGGTTATTGACAATCACTGCCTTGGTTCTGGGGGTGATTTTTTCCGCAAACTCCCGGAGATTGGGCTGGAAATCCACGGTGTTGGGGGACACCACCACCAGCTTACCGTCGTAATTTGCCACATAGTTACCGTATTCCGTGAAATACGGGGCAAAGGTCAATACCTCGTCTCCGGGATTTAAGAGGGTTTTGAGGATGACATTCAGACCGCCGGCAGCGCCTACGGTCATAATGATGTTGTTCTCGTGAAAATCGGTGCCGAACCGGCGATTGAGACTCTCTGCCACCGCCTGCCGTACGTCTTGATAGCCCACATTGGACATATAGCCGTGGACCATCAGGGAATCCTCCTGGTCAAGGATCTCCCGAATGGCGTCCTTCACCGCTTCAGGCGCCGGTACGGAAGGATTGCCCAGAGAGAAATCATAAACATTCTCCGCGCCATATTCCCGTGCCATATTCTGTCCTTCCTCAAACATGGCGCGAATCACAGAATTGTTGCTGGCAAGCTGTTTCATTTTTTCCGAAATCATTTCAGGTTCTCCTTTCGGGTGGCAGCGTGACCCCACGCCATGGAAAGCTCAATGGCAGTCCGCCACAGGCTGCGCAGCTCCATTCTGGTTTCCGGCGCCATATTGGGGGTGAAAATCCGGTCCGTTTTCTGAAGGGAGGAAAGCTCCTCCGTGCCGCTCCATACGCCGGTGGCAAGTCCCGCCAAGAATGCTGCGCCTGCCGCCGTTGTTTCTACCATTTGCGGACGAATCACCGGGATTTCCAGCAAATCCGACTGGAACTGCATCATAAAATCGCTGACCGATGCACCTCCGTCTACCCGAAGCTCTGCCATGGGTGTCCGGGACTCCATTGCCATGGTGTCCACCAAATCGCCCACCTCATATGCGATGGACTCCAATACCGCGCGGCACATGTGGGCTTTTCCGGTGCCTCGGGTCAGACCGAAGAAGCTGCCCCGGGCGTCCACATCCCAATATGGGGCACCAAGACCCGTAAAGGCAGGAACAAAATAGACACCGTCGTTGCTGCTGAGGGATTCCGCCTGCAAATCGCACTCGGGGGCTGCGGCAATGATGTGGCACTCGTCCCGAAGCCACTGAATTGCGGAGCCGGCGTTAAAGGCGCTGCCCTCCAGCGCATAGGTGGTTTTACCGTCCAGACTCCATGCGACAGAGGTCAGAAGCCCGCGGCTGGAACGGACGCTTTCGGTGCCCGTGTTCATCAGCACGAACCAGCCGGTGCCATAGGTGTTCTTCGCCTGGCCCGGCTTGAAGCAGCCCTGACCAAACAGCGCCGCCGCCTGATCGCCTGCGGAGCCGGAAATGGGCGTGCCCTCCAGCATTTCAAGGCCCTTCAGATGCCGGTCTACCGTGCCATATACCATGGAAGACGGCACCGGCTCCGGCAGCATGCACATGGGGATATTCAAAAGCCGGCAAAGCTCCGGATCCCAGCTGAGCTTGTCGATGTCAAACAGCATGGTACGGGAGGCGTTGGAATAGTCGGTGACATGGGCTTTTCCGCCGGTGAGGTTCCAAATCAGCCAGGAATCCACATTGCCAAACAGAATTTCGCCGTTTTCCGCCCGTTTCTGGAGGGTGGGGTCCTGATCCAGCAGCCAGCGGATTTTGGTACCGGAGAAATAGGGATCAATGAGCAGACCCGTCCGGCTCAGCACCAGATTGGCAGCTCCGTCCGCAGTGAGCCGGTCACAGATGGACGCGGTTCGGCGGCACTGCCACACAATGGCGTTGGACACGGGCTTTCCGGTGGTTTTATCCCACAAAATCGTGGTTTCCCGCTGGTTGGTGATGCCGATGGCAGCGATATCCGTGGGGCTTAGACCGCTGCGCTCAAAGGCTTCTGCCATTGCCAAAAGCTCGGTGGAGAGAATCTCCATGGGATCATGCTCCACCCAGCCGGGCTTGGGATAGTGCTGGGTCAGGGGATACTGCGCCTTTGTGACAATATCGCCGGATTTATCAAAAATAATGGCACGGGATGATGTGGTGCCCTGGTCTACTGCCAGTACGTAGCCATTCATAGCTGCACTTCCTTTCCTATGGCTATAGTTTCTCCGATTTTACCGAGATTGTCAATGGGAACCGCCGATATTTCTTCGATTTCGAAAAGATAATCGTCATTCTCAACGAAAATGATCGGTGTTTCTTGTATGTTCTCAATTATCTGGTATAATAGATGGCATTCTATTGGAGCGGAGTGATACCCTATGAAAAGCGCACTGCGGAAAGAAAGTATCCATCATCTGCTGCCCCGCATCATCATCTGCGGCGTGCTGGCGGTGATTTTGTTTGGTCTGTCCGGAAAAGGTCTGGTTTCCATGTTAATTGGACCCAAAAGCCTTTCGGATGCAGCACCGGAAAAGGGCGAATATGTGTCCTTTGACGCCAGCGAGGTCATTGTTGCCTTTGCCAATCTCACGGCAAAGTCCGACAGCGGCACCGACACCCTGAAAACCTATTACCTTCTGCCCGCAGGCGACGGCACCTATCTTGCGGTGATGGACCGGAAGGAGCACCATAGCAACGTCATGGACAAAGCCATGGACCAGAGCCACGAATACTATCTGGGCGATTTGGAAACACTCACAATGCTGGGCACCGTTCAGGGCACCGTTACCGCGCTGGAGGATGATATGACCAGCTATATGGTGGACTGTATTGAAAAATACAATCTGCCCGGCTATGAAGAGGGCGACGATACCAGTGCGCTGATTCTTCCGCTGCAAATCGATCTGGACCGGGTAGGACTGTTTTCCAAAACCGTTACGCTGATTCTGGGCGGCGCAGGGCTGGTGTTCCTGATTCTCATGCTGCTATTCCTGATTCCTGCCCTCGCCGGAGCCTATCAGAAGAAGGCAATGGAAGCGGTTCTGAAGGATCACACCCCTGAGGAAACCGAAAGCCTGTTTACCTCCGCCGAAAAGCTGGAACGGGTTCGGGTTGGCGAATATCTCTGGTATCAGAAGGGCGCCACCACCCACGCCGTGAAAACCGCCGACCTCATTTGGGGCTATCCCATGCCCGAGCCGCTGGTTATCAGCAAATACCGCTGGGTGGTTGCCCTGTATGATCTGGAGCAGAACATGATTCAGGTGTGCTTCCAGAACCAGGGGGACTGCCAGAAGCTGCTGGATGCCGTAAAGGCGCAGGGTCATCCCTTCGTCTCCGGCTATACCAGCGAGCTTTCTCAGAAGTTCCAGCAGAACTTCAAGGGCTTTGTCCGGGACGCGGAAAAGGCAGCAAAAGAATAACGAACAAAGAGGATGTGCCAATCACGACACATCCTCTTTTTGAATTAAAATGTCAGGCGCATATCATACCACACCGCGCCGCCGTGCTCCGAGGCGCTTTCTCCCTGGCATACGTAGCCCATGGATTCGTAAAAACCGATTTTCTCCTTTTTGCAGGTGAGAATTACGCCCTTTTGCCCGCCGCTTTTTGCCCGAGTGACCAGCGCCTCCATCAGCTTTTTGGCAATGCCATGATGCTGATAGCTTGGGTCTACCGCCAAGCCGAACACCGTTTGCCATGGATTTTCGAGACTGTGGGGGCAATCCGGCTCATACAGCTCGTCGCCCAGCACCGGCGTATCGGTGCAGCAGCCGTTAATCAGTCCAATCACGCCCGCAGTGGGATGCTCCGCCACCAAAAAGCGCTCCGGAAACAGGGAGATTCTTGTCCGAAAGGCTTCTCTGGTGGCAGCCTCCGCCGCAGGAAAGCAGCGATTTTCCACCCGGCACACCGCATCCAGATCCGCCGGGGTAACTGTACGAATGATGTAGTCCATTTGTAAAAACTCCAAACCATATTGAATTGATTTCCCGGTTATTTTATCAGCTTTTTCCGGGAATTGCAAGGTACCCCATTGCATAATTCCCCGTCGGATGATATAATCCAGGCATCAATCCTTTGCTTTGCGAGGAAAAATCAGCAAAGCAGTCAGGAGGTATTATGAAATTTACAAAGATGCACGGCATCGGCAATGATTACGTCTATGTGAACTGCTTTCAGGAGCAGATTCCCAATCCTGCCGCCCTGGCAAAAAGAATTTCGGACCGGCATTTTGGCGTAGGGTCCGACGGGCTGATCCTCATCTGCCCCTCAGAGACTGCCGATTTTCAGATGGTGATGTACAATTCCGACGGCTCCCGGGCACAGATGTGCGGCAACGGCGTCCGCTGTGTGGGAAAATATGTCCACGACAAGGGGCTCACCGATAAAACCACCGTTACCGTAGAAACTCTGGCAGGGATCAAAACATTAAAGCTCCACCTGCGGGAAAACGGCACCGTGGAAACCGTCACCGTGGATATGGGCGCGCCGATTCTTACCCCCAAGGACATTCCGGTAGACGGCAGCGGTGACCGGTTTATTGAGCAGCCGCTGATGGTAGACGGCAATCGCTGGCTGGTGACTGCCGTTTCCATGGGCAATCCCCATGCTATTGTCTATGTGGAGCATACGGACGCGCTGAATCTTCCTGCCATTGGACCTTCTTTTGAGTGTCATCCCGCTTTTCCGGAGCGCACCAATACGGAGTTTTTAGAGGTGCTGGACCGGCATACCATTAAAATGCGAGTGTGGGAACGCGGTGCAGGGGAGACGCTTGCCTGCGGAACCGGCGCTTGTGCCAGTCTGGTGGCGTCGGTGCTCACGGGTCGTACCGAGCGAACCGCAACGCTGAAGCTGCTGGGCGGCAATTTGGAGATTCAATGGGATGCGGAAACCGACCATGTTTTTATGACCGGTCCGGCAGATTTTGTGTTCGACGGCGATTATCCCCTTTGAGAAAGGAGCTCCTTTATGGCAAATATCAACGAAAATTATCAAAAGCTCCCTGGCAGCTATCTGTTTGCGGAAATCGCCCGTCGTGTCAGCGCCTATACGGCAGCGCATCCTGAAAAGAAGCTCATTAAGCTGGGCATCGGCGATGTAACCCAGCCCCTTTGCCCCGCGGTCATAGAAGCCATGCACAAGGCAGTGGACGAGATGGGAAAGAAGGAGACGTTCCGGGGCTACGGTCCAGAGCAGGGCTATGATTTCCTTCGAACCGCCATTCTGAAACACGATTTTCTTGCCCGCGGCGTGGATTTATCCATGGACGAGATTTTTGTCTCCGACGGCGCAAAAAGCGACTGCGGCAACATCGGCGATATTTTCTCCCGAGACAATATCGTTGCGGTCTGCGACCCGGTGTATCCTGTTTATGTAGACACCAACGCCATGGCAGGCAGGGCAGGGGAGTACCTGCAGGACCGGGAAATGTGGTCGAACATCTATTATATGCCCACCACTGCGGAAAACGGCTTTGTGCCCGAGCTGCCCAGGACCCACGTGGACCTGATCTATCTCTGCTCGCCCAACAATCCCACGGGCACTGCGCTGAATCGGGAGCAGCTGAAGGTCTGGGTGGATTATGCCAATGAAAATGACGCGGTGATTCTGTTTGACGCCGCCTATGAGGCATTCATCACCGAAGATGGCATCCCCCATAGTATTTATGAGATTCCCGGCGCAAGAACATGCGCCATTGAGTTCCACAGCTTCTCCAAAACCGCAGGATTTACCGGCAACCGCTGCGCCTATACGGTGGTGCCCAAGGAACTGATCCGTCAGGGGCAGAGCCTCAACGCCATGTGGAACCGCCGTCACACCACCAAGTTCAACGGCGTGCCCTATGTGGTGCAGCGCGGCGCCGAAGCGGTGTATTCTCCTCAGGGGCAGCAGCAGGTGAAGGCTACCATCGCCTTCTATCAGGAAAACGCCCGAGTGATTCGGGAGGGACTGACCGCAGCGGGACTGGAGGTCTACGGCGGGGTCAATTCCCCCTATGTCTGGTTTAAAACTCCCACGGATTCCTGGAGCTTTTTTGACCGGCTGCTGACCGAGGCCGGTGTTGTCACCACCCCCGGCGCAGGCTTTGGTCCCAGCGGCGAAGGGTATATCCGCGTCACCGCCTTCGGCGGCGCAGAGGATACCAAAGCGGCGGTGGAACAGATTCTCGCACTGCTGAAATAATCCATATGCATTCTGCATTTTCCCGGGCGGCTTTTTCGGCTGTCCGGGATTTTTTTGGAGATTTTCCCATGGATTTTTGCATTTCGCCGTGCAATTTCTCCAAAATGCAAAAGCCGATGCATTTTCGCATGCTTTTGATATGATTTATGAAAGCCACATGTAAAAAAGCACGCTTTTTGAATCTTCACATTCATTTTCTTTCATTCACTTTTTTGAAAAATGCAATTTATGAATTATGAACCATCATTTATCCTGTATTTAACCCTATTTTATCACTTTTTTCTGTTGACAGATGCAAGAAGGCAATATATAATGTGCAATACAACACATTAAATTGCAAGAGAACACGTCGTCCGCCGTTCAAATTTCAGTTCGGCTCACTTCGTTTTTTCACTTACCACAAAGAGGTGTTATCTATGTTAGAGCAACGGAAACCAACTCCACCCCTTTATGACCCCTCCTTCGAGCATGATAACTGCGGCATCGGCGCCATTGTCAACATCGACGGCATCAAGGATTATGCCACGGTAGACAATGCCCTTGCCATTGTAGAGCGTCTGGAGCACCGTGCCGGCAAGGACGCTGCCGGTGAAACAGGCGACGGCGTTGGCATTATGCTCCAGGTGCCCCATGCCTTTTTCCATGAAATCATGGCAGAGCAGGGGATCGAGCTGGGCGGCGAACGGGACTACGGCGTTGGCATGTTCTTTCTGCCCCAGGACGAGCTGCCCAGAAATCAGGCAAAGAAAATGCTGGAGACCATCTGCGTCAAAAAGGGCGTTACCCTGCTTGCCTGGCGTCAGGTTCCCACCAATCCCGATGTGCTGGGCAAAAAGGCGCTGGACTGCATGCCCTGCATTATGCAGGCGTTCTTTGGTCGTCCCGCCGACTGCGAGAAGGGGCTGGACTTTGACCGGAAGCTCTATGTGATCCGCCGTGAGTTTGAGCAGAGCCACGAGGACACCTATGTATGTTCCATGTCCAGCCGCACCATTGTCTATAAGGGCATGTTCCTGGTCAAGCAGCTGCGGCAGTTCTATCTGGACCTCCAGGATACCCGGGTGAAATCCGCCATCGCCATGGTGCACTCCCGGTTCTCTACCAACACAAATCCCTCCTGGCAGCGCGCCCATCCCAACCGCTTCATTGTCCACAACGGCGAAATCAACACCATTCAGGGCAACGCCGACCGGATGCTGGCACGGGAGGAAACCATGGAAACCTCGGTCTTCTCCGAGGATGATCTGGGCAAGGTGTTCCCGGTGATTAACGCCTCAGGTTCCGACTCCGCCATGCTGGACAACACACTGGAGTTTCTGGTTATGAGCGGCATGGACCTTCCCAAAGCCGTGATGATTACCATTCCAGAGCCCTGGGTCAACAACCGTGCCATGAGCCAGAAGCGGAAGGATTTTTATCAGTATTACGCCACCATGATGGAGCCCTGGGACGGTCCTGCCTCCATTCTGTTCTCTGACGGCGATCAGATGGGTGCGGTATTGGATCGAAACGGTCTGCGTCCCTCCCGCTACTATATCACCAACGACGGGCGGCTGATTCTCGCCTCTGAGGTTGGCGTATTGGATATTCCCAACGACAAAATCATCAAAAAAGCGCGGCTGACCCCCGGCAAAATGCTGCTGGTGGATACCGTAAAGGGCTGCGTGGTAGAGGATGACGAGCTGAAGGACCGCTATGCCAGCGCTGCCACCTACGGTCAGTGGCTGGACAATCAGCTGGTGTATCTCGCTGATCTTCCCATTCCCAACCACTCCGTGCCCAAGTATACGCCGCTGGAACGCGCCAGAATGATGAAAGCGTTCGGCTATACCTATGAGGACCTGAAGCTGTCTATCGCTCCTATGGCGCTCACGGGCTCCGAGCAGCCCACCGCCATGGGCATTGATGCACCGCTGGCATGTCTTTCCGATAAGCATCAGCCCCTGTTCAACTATTTCAAGCAGCATTTTGCCCAGGTCACCAACCCGCCCATTGACTCCATCCGGGAGGAAATTGTCACCGCCACCAACGTCTATGTGGGCACCGACGGCAACCTTTTGGAGGAGAAAGAGGACAACTGCCACGTCCTTCGGATCAACAATCCCATTCTCACCAGCCTGGATATGCTGAAAATCCGCAATATGAAGAAGCCCGGCTTCAAAGTCCACACCGTCTCTATCCTTTGCTATAAGAACACCAGCTTCGAAAAGGCGCTGGATCAGATTTGCAACTCCGTGGACCGGGCATACCGTGAGGGCTACAACATCATTATTCTGTCGGATCGCGGTGTGGATGAAAACCATGTGGCAATTCCGTCGCTGCTGGCAGTTTCCGCGGTGGCAAAGCACTGCGTCCGGACGAAAAAGCGCACGGCATTGGGTCTGATTCTCGAAACTGCCGAGCCCCGTGAGGTCCATCATTTTGCAACCCTTCTGGGCTATGGCGCCTCTGCCATCAACCCCTATCTGGCGCTGGAGAGCATTCAGGGTATGATTCAGGACGGACTGCTGGACAAGGATTATTACGCCGCCGAAAAGGACTATACCAAAGCAATTCTCTCCGGCATTGTGAAAATTGCTTCGAAAATGGGCGTTTCCACCATTCAGTCCTATCAGGGCAGCCAGATATTTGAGGCAATCGGCATCAATCAGGAGGTCATTGACCACTACTTTACCGGCACCGTCAGCCGGGTGGGCGGCGTTGGTCTGGAGGAGATTCAGGCGGACGTCCATGCCCTCCACGACAAGGCGTTCGATCCCCTGGAGCTCTATACCGACGAATCCGTAGAGTCCGCAGGTATCCATAAATACCGGGCAGGGAAGGAGCGGCACCTGTACAGCCCCATGGTCATTCATCTGCTTCAGCGCTCCTCCATGACCGGCGATTATGAAAAGTATAAGGAATACGCCAAGCTGGTCAACGATCCCGGCAATATTGTAAACCTTCGCGGCGCCATGGAAATCCGGTTCCCCGAGGGTGCCGAAATTCCCATCGACGAGGTAGAAAGCGTTGAGAGCATCGTAAAGCGCTTCCAGACCGGCGCCATGAGCTTTGGCTCTCTGTCTCAGGAAGCTCACGAATGCATGGCAATTGCCATGAACTCCATGGGCGCCAAGTCCAACACCGGTGAAGGCGGCGAGCTGGAGTCCCGCTATACCATCGGTCCCGACGGACTCAATCGCAATTCCGCAGTAAAGCAGGTGGCATCCGCCCGCTTTGGAGTGGACTCCAAATATCTGGTTTCCGCTCAGGAAATTCAAATTAAAATGGCGCAGGGCGCAAAGCCCGGCGAGGGCGGCAATCTGCCCGGCAAAAAGGTCTATCCCTGGGTGGCAAAAACCCGGTATTCCACCCCCGGCGTCTCTCTGATTTCCCCGCCGCCGCATCACGACATCTATTCCATTGAGGATCTTGCACAGCTGATCTATGACCTCAAAAACGCCAACCGTGACGCCAGAATCTCCGTGAAGCTGGTATCCGAAGCGGGTGTCGGCACCGTAGCCGCAGGCGTTGCCAAGGCAGGCGCACAGCTGATCCTGATTTCCGGCTTTGACGGCGGCACCGGCGCAGCCCCCAAGACCTCCGTGCAGAACGCAGGTCTGCCCTGGGAGCTGGGCGTTGCCGAAACCCATCAGACGCTGATTATGAACGGGCTCCGCAGCCGCGTGATCGTGGAAGCGGACGGCAAGATCATGACCGGTCGTGACGTTGCCATTGCCTGCATGCTGGGTGCGGATGAATTTGGCTTCGGCACCACGGCGCTTGTCTGCATGGGCTGCATTATGATGCGGGTCTGCAACAAGGATACCTGTCCCATGGGCATCGCCACCCAGAATCCCGAGCTGCGGAAGCGGTTCATCGGCAAGCCCGAGTATATCGTGAACTTTATGCATTTCGTTGCCCAGGAGCTTCGTGAGATCATGGCAAAGCTGGGCATCCGCACGGTAGCGGAGCTGGTGGGACGCAGCGATTTCCTCAAGGTTCGGGATGACCTCAAGGGCACCCGGGCAGGGCTACTGGATCTCCATCAGATTCTCGACAACCCCTATGTCGCCCAGCGGGAGGGGAACACCTATAATCCCGCCGACCACTTTGATTTCAAGCTGGAAAATACACTGGATATGCAGGTGCTGCTGAAGGAATTCAAGAAGAACCTGAAAACCGGCGCAAAGAAGCAGGTTTCCCTGAAGGTCACCAGCACAGACCGCTCTCTGGGCACCATTCTGGGCAGCGAAATCACCAAGAGCTTCGGTGAAACCCTGCCGGAGGACACGTTCATCGTCCACTGCACTGGCGGCGGCGGACAGAGCTTCGGCGCCTTTGTACCAAAGGGTCTGACCCTGACGCTGGAGGGTGACAGCAACGACTACTTCGGCAAGGGACTGTCCGGCGGCAAGCTGATTCTCTATCCTCCAAAGGACAGCGTATTCCAGGCGGACGAAAACATCATCGTGGGCAACGTTGCGCTGTACGGCGCCACCTCTGGCAAGGCATTCATTGCAGGTGTGGCAGGCGAACGGTTTGCGGTTCGAAACTCCGGCGTTTATGCCGTGGTGGAGGGCGTCGGCGACCACGGCTGCGAATATATGACCGGCGGCAGAGTGGTAGTGCTGGGCGGCACCGGCAAGAACTTTGCGGCAGGCATGTCCGGCGGTATTGCCTATGTACTGGATGAGAATTCTGACCTGTATCTCCGCGCCAATAAGGAGATCGTTGCGCTGGAATCCGTCACCAGCAAGGCAGACGTCATGGAGCTCAAAGCCATGATTACCGAGCATGTGGAAGCCACCGGCAGCGAAAAGGGCAAGAAGGTACTGGCGCATTTCTCCGAATACCTGCCCAAGTTTAAGAAGGTCATTCCCAACGACTACAAGCTCATGCAGAACATGATCGTGCGCATGGAGGAAAAGGGCTTTAACAGCGAGGAAGCCCAGATCGAAGCCTTCTATGCCGCCACCAAGAACGCCTAAGGAGGGATTACAAATGGGAAAACCCACTGGATTTATGGAATATCAGCGTCAGGATTGCCATGTGATCCCCCCGGAGGAGCGCATTGGCAACTGGAACGAGTTTAAGCCCCTGCTGTCCCGGGAGGAGCAGCAAAAGCAGGCGGCGCGGTGTATGGACTGCGGCGTACCCTTCTGCCAGGCAGGCATGATGTTTGGCAATGCAGTGTCCGGCTGCCCACTGCACAATCTGATTCCCGAATGGAACGATCTTATTTATGAGGGAAATTGGGAGCAGGCGTATTACCGGCTGCGCATTACCAACAACTTTCCGGAGTTCACCGGCAGAGTTTGCCCCTCACCCTGCGAAAAGGCATGCTCCTGCAACTTAAACGGCGATCCTGTGACCTGCCACAATAACGAGCTTGCCATCATTGAAAACGCCTTTAACCGCGGACTGGTCAAGCCCCGGATTCCCAAGGTCCGTACCGGCAAGAAAATCGCCGTCATCGGCTCCGGTCCTTCTGGACTGGCGGCGGCGG
>ERZ780226.2355-NODE-2355-length-13140-cov-3.221169_pt1 | contig 13140 bp, 11 predicted proteins | sample MGYA00511165_ERZ780226 | MGnify/ENA primary metagenome ERZ780226 (study PRJEB29588, sample SAMEA2152373) | human gut metagenome | biome: human gut; feature: human-associated habitat; material: faeces | place: Denmark | collected 2008/2010 ...
CGCCCACCCGCCGTTTTAAACTGAGAAGGGAAGTGAAACGCCATGGAACAGTTGGTTAAGCTGGGTTCCGATATTGGAAAGCTCTGGAGCAAATACGGAAGCTCCTATCTCAACGGCGTAAAGAACACCCTGGTGCTGGCGCTGGTGGCAACGCTCATCGGCTGCATCATCGGGTTCATCTGCGGCATTCTACAGACCATCCCCCATGCCAAAACCGATCATCCGATCAAGCGCTTTTTCCTGGCGCTGATTCGTGTGGTTGTGCGGATTTATGTGGAGGTATTCCGGGGCACGCCAATGGTTTTGCAGGCGGTGTTTGTGTATTATGGTCTGCCCTATTTCACCAATCAGCAGGTGCAGTTCACGAATGTGTGGATGGCAGCGATTCTGGTGGTGTCCATCAATACCGGCGCCTATATGGCGGAAACCGTTCGCGGCGGTATTCTCTCTATTGATCCCGGTCAGACCGAGGGCGCAAAGGCAATCGGAATGAACCATTTCCAGACCATGCTCTACGTCATCCTTCCTCAGGCGCTGCGGAATATCATGCCCCAGATTGGCAACAACTTTATTATCAATGTAAAGGATACCTCCGTGATGTTTATCATCTCCTTTACGGATTTCTTTGCGGTACATCGCGGCGTGGTGGGCGCAACCTATCTCTATTTCCCCTCTGCGGCGCTGGAAATGCTGGGCTACCTGTGCATGACCCTGATTGCCTCCCTGCTGCTTCGGATGTGGGAGAAAAAACTGGACGGCAACGACAGCTATGCGCTGGCAACCGGCGATCAGCTGGCTCCCACTGCGGGCATGCTGAACCATCCGGGCAAGGGCAGCAACTTTGATGAGCGCAACCCGGAGCATGACGAAATTCAGATGAAGAGGGGGCGGTAAGCATGTCAGATGTGATTTTAAAGGTAGAGCACCTGTCCAAGTCCTTTGGCGCCAATGCAGTGCTTAAGGATATCGACTTTACCGTGTCCAAGGGCGATGTGACCTGTATCATCGGTGCATCCGGCTCCGGTAAGTCTACGCTGCTCCGGTGCATCAATCTGCTGGAGACGCCCACCAGCGGTGAAATTCTGTTCCATGATAAGAAAATCAACGGCAAGGGCGTGAAGGCGGCGGATTACCGCACCAAGGTTGGCATGGTGTTCCAGTCTTTTAACCTGTTTGCCAATATGACTGTGCTGGAAAACTGCATGGTGGGGCAGACCCGGGTCCTGAAAAAGAATAAGGAAGAGGCAAAGAAAAACGCCATGCGGTATCTGGAAAAGGTGGGAATGGCGCCTTATATCAATGCCCGTCCCCGGCAGCTGTCTGGCGGTCAGAAGCAGCGTGTTGCCATTGCTCGCGCCCTTGCCATGGAGCCGGAGCTGCTGCTGTTTGACGAGCCCACCTCTGCGCTGGACCCGGAGATGGTCGGCGAAGTGCTGGCGGTCATGCGGGATCTGGCAGCCGAGGGAATGACCATGCTGGTGGTCACTCATGAGATGGCATTTGCCAGAGACGTTTGCAGCCACGTGGTGTTTATGTCTGAGGGTGTGATCTGCGAGCAGGGCAACCCCAGGGAAGTGTTTGAGCATCCCCAGCAGGCAAGAACCCGGGAGTTCCTGAGCCGCTTCCTGAATAGCTGAATCGGTTTGTTTTGACGCCGGAGACTGGATTTGTTCCTGTCTTCGGCGTCTCTTTGCGCTGTTTGGGAAAGAGATAGACAAGACAGTGAAAATATGCTAAAATATCATGAAAACCTGTGTGTATCTCAAGGAGAATCATTTATGCGTGTGGAAATCATGGGAATTCCCTTTGACAATGTAACCATGGATGAGGCGCTGGACGCAGCAATGCGGCTGCTGGAGCAGCCCGGTGCAGCCTATGGCGTTACCCCAAACTCGGAGATTGTCTATGAAACCCTCAACGACAGCGCCTTGCGGGAGATGATCTGTCAGGCAGATTTGATTTTGCCCGATGGCGCAGGTGTGGTATTGGGCGCGAAGATTTTGGGCACGCCGCTGAGGGAAAAGGTGGCTGGCATTGATTTTGCCCAGAACCTGATGGCAAGGCTGGAGCATACGGAGAAAAGCTTTTATTTCTTCGGCAGCAAGCCCGGCGTGGCAGAGACGGCGGCGGACAAGCTCCATGAGAAATATCCGGAGCTGACCATCTGTGGAATGCACGACGGCTATTTCCAGGACGAAGCGCCGATTATTGCGAATATCAATGAGAAAAAGCCCGATGTGCTGCTGGTCTGTCTGGGCTCTCCCAAGCAGGAGCAGTTTATGTGGAATCACCGGAAGAATTTGAATGTGGGGCTGATGCTGGGACTGGGCGGCAGTCTCGACGGCTTCGCGGGGAACGTAAAGCGCGCGCCAAAATGGATGATCCGGGGCAATCTGGAGTGGCTGTATCGGCTGATTCAGGAGCCCAGCCGTCTGGGACGAATGATGCGGCTGCCCAAATTCCTCTGGCGGGTGATTGTGCGCCGGATGAAAGGATGATACCATGGGAAAGCTGATTGTGCTGGAGGGAACCGACGGTTCCGGAAAGGCAACCCAAACTGCGGCGCTGCTGGAGCGGCTCCAGCGGGAACATATTGACTGCCGGAAGATTGAGTTTCCGCGGTATCAGGAGGAATCTTCCGCGCTGATCCGGGAATACCTTCGGGGGGATTTTGGCGACAAGCCCTCGGATGTCAATGCATTTGCCGCATCTACGTTTTATGCGGTGGACCGCTACGCCTCCTATCAGCAGGATTGGGGCGCCTATTACCGGCAGGGCGGCTTGGTAATTGCAGACCGCTACACCACCTCTAACGCCGTTCACCAGGGCAGCAAGCTCCAGGGAACGGAGCGGACGGACTTCTTTGATTGGCTGTTTGACTATGAATATCGGCTTTTGGGTCTGCCGAAGCCGGATATGGTGATTTATTTGGATGTGCCGGTGGATCAGACCGAGCAAAATATGCACCGGAGAGAAGCGCAAACCGGCACCACCGCAGACATTCATGAGCGGGATGACGGCTATCTGCGGGCTTGCCGGGAGGCTGCAAAAGAGGCTGCCAAGCGATTTGGCTGGAAGAATATTGCCTGCACAAAGGACGGAGCAATGCGCTCCATTGAGGAAATTCATGAGGATGTTTACCGTGCCGTAAAGGAGGTACTGTGATGATTTATTTGCTGTTGGGCAAGGGCTTTGAAGAAGTGGAAGCCGTGGCAACCTGCGATGTGCTCCGTCGGGCAAGACTGCCGGTGGAGCTGGTGGGCATTGGCGGAAAGCTGATCCCCGGTGCCCATGGAATCTCCGTGGCAGCGGACATTACCGTGGAGGAAATGAAGCTCGATGAGATGGATATGATTGTGTTACCCGGCGGATTGGACGGCGTTGCATCCATCGAAGGCAGCGCTGCTGCCATGGCGGCAGTGGAATATGCCCTGAGCAATGACTGTTATGTAGCTGCCATTTGTGCGGCACCAACGATTCTCGGAAAGCGGGGCTGGCTGGATGGACGGCATGCGGTTTGCTATCCCGGCTGCGAGGCGGGTATGGGCAAGGCAATTGTGCATCCTGACAAGGAAGCCGTGGTGGATGGCAAGCTCATCACCGGCAGAGCCCCCGGTGCAGCCATTGAGTTTGGACTGACCCTGGCTGGCATGCTGCCCGGCGGTGAATTTGATCCGGATACCGTGGCGCAGTATATGGTTTATGACAGAAAGTAAAAAGGAATTTCGCCGTCGGGTCCGGTCTATGCCCAAACAGGCAGACGATGGGGCACTGTGCCGGTATGTGCTGGAATCGGAATGGTTCCGGCAGGCAAATACCGTTATGGCATATGCGGCAATTCCACCGGAGACGGATCTTTCATCGGTGCTGGAGGAAATCCTGACGGCGGGAAAACCACTGGTGCTGCCGCGCTGTGAGCAGGACGGCATCATGACCGCACGGCGGATTGATGATTTACGGCAGCTGATATCCGGAGCCTATGGAATCCCGGAGCCAAAGCCGGATGCCCCTGTGGTATCGGCATCAGAGATTGACCTGATTTTGGTGCCGGGACTGGCATTTGATCGGACCGGCAGAAGGCTGGGCAGAGGAAAGGGCTATTATGACCGCTTCCTTGCGGATTTTCACGGGAAAACCATGGGAATCTGCGGACAGCTGATGCCGGTGGTTCCGGTGGAGCAGCACGATATTACCATGGACGCCGTTGCGACGGATCATGGAATCATTATTTGTAGAATGGAGGGCGAGGCATGAAGAAAAAAGACAAGGCGCCGCAGCAGGAGCCGGAAAAAAAGGACAGCCTCGACTATGCGGAGGAATCGCTTCCCTATGAGGATGCTGAGCCCCAGGAGGACGGAACGGAATACGACGGCGCAGAATATGGCGACGAGTATTACGATGACGAATACTATGATGACGAGTATTACGACGACGAATACTATGAGGATGAATACGGGGATGGTGCTACGGCAGAAAAGAAGCCCAGAAGCCTCAAGCATACGATCGTCTATATGCTGGTGGTGCTGGGGCTGTCTCTGGCGTTGGCTGTGGCAATGTGGTTTGCGGCAGACGATGTGCTGGCGCTGACCAAGGCGGATAATGTAATTACCGTTACCATCCAGGACGGCGATACCCTGGAGGATGTGGCGCAGAACCTGAAGGACCATGGACTGGTGCGCTATAAGTTCCTGTTTATCCTTTACGGCAAGTTCAGTCATGCGGAGGAAAAGTTCAGCGCCGGTACCTTTGAACTGAACCAGCTCTTTGATTACCATGCGCTGGTGAACGGTCTGGCATCCTCCAGCGAAGCCAGAAAGACCGTTACCCTGACCTTCCCCGAGGGCTATTCCTGCGATCAGATATTCTCCATGCTGGCGGATAACGACGTCTGCTCTCTGGAGGACCTGGAGGATACTGCGGCAAATTATGAGTTTGACTTTGATTTCCTCCAGAACCTTTCCTATGGGGATTCCAACCGACTGGAGGGCTATCTGTTCCCGGATACCTATGATTTCTATGTGGATGATAATCCGGAACGGGTCATCAACAAGATGCTGGCAAACTTCGACAGCAAGTTTACCGAAACCATGCAGGCGGATATTGATACGCTCAATGAGTCCATCCGCGCCCGGATGGAGACAGAGGGCAGCTTCTCGGACGAAGAGATCGACAATGCCATGATGGACGTTCGGAAGATCCTTACCGTGGCATCGCTGATCGAGAAGGAAGCCGGCAGCGACCAGGAGCGGAGCCTGATTTCCTCGGTTATCTATAACCGCCTGAATACCCGGGTCCATGAGCTATTACAGATTGACGCAACGGTGGAATATGCCCTGGGTGAGCATAAGACAGAGCTGACTGCCAACGATCTGGCGGTGGACAACCCCTATAACACCTATAAGAATAAGGGACTGCCCCCCGGACCCATTGCCAACCCCGGTCTTGCCAGTATCATGGCGGCAATTCATCCGGATAACACCGATTATTATTTCTACGCCCTCAACGACTCCGGCACCCATAATTTCTTCGAGACGTATATGGACCAGCAGGACTTCCTGAACGGCGTTACCAGTGATACCACGGATGACGAAACAGCCGATGACCAGAACCAGACGGACGGCGAGACTGCGAACAATGACGACAACACAGATGATGAGGAGCCCTATTATCAGGAGACAATTGTAAACGAAGACGGCGAGGAGGAGACGGTCAATGCCCAATAAACCGGAGCTGCTTTCCCCTGCGGGTGATCCCGAGCGGCTGCAAATGGCAGTGCGCTATGGGGCAGATGCGGTGTATCTGGCGGGCAAAGCCTATGGGATGCGCGCCAAATGCGGCAATTTCAGCGATCAGGAGCTGACGGAAGCGGTAAAGTTCTGCCACGAAAACGGCGTTAAGGTTTATGTGACTGCCAATGTGCTGGCGCGAACCGGAGAGATTCGGCAGATGCCCCCGTTTCTTGAGCTGTGCCAGAACATCGGCGTGGATGCGTTTATTCTGGGAGATTTGGGTGTATTCAAAGCAGCGGAGCGTTATGCCCCCAAGGTGGAGCGGCACATTAGCACCCAGATGGGCGTGGTGTCGGCGGATACCGCACGGGCATGGTATGACCTGGGGGCAACCCGGGTGGTGCTGGCGCGGGAACTGACGTTCCCGGAAATCCGTGAAATTCGGGACAATATTCCCAAGGAGCTGGAGATAGAAGCGTTTGTCCACGGGGCAATGTGCGTGAGCTTTTCCGGCAGATGCCTGCTGAGCAACTATCTGGCGGGCAGAGATGCCAACCACGGCGCCTGTGCCCAGCCATGCCGCTGGAAATATGCGCTGATGGAGGAACGCCGTCCCGGAGAGTATTTCCCCATTGAGGAGGACGACGATGGCACCTATATCATGAATTCCCGGGATCTGAACATGATCGACCATATTCCTGAGCTGATAGAAGCGGGAATCGACTCCTTCAAGATTGAGGGACGCGCCAAATCCGCCTACTATGCCGCCTGCGTCACCAATGCCTATCGGCATGGAATTGATGCGGCTGTGGCAGGACAGCCGCTGGACCCCATCTGGCGGGCAGAGGTGGATAAAATCTCCCACCGGCACTATTATCAGGGCTTTTACTACGGTCAGCCGGAAAAGGGGCAGTTCTATGAGGACGCCCGATATATCCGGGATTGGGATGTGGCAGCCTATGTTGTCTCCTGTGACTGCGAAGGAAATGCCGTGCTGACCCAGCGGGGCAGAATCTGGACCGGCGATACGCTGGAGCTTCTGGTGCCTGGCGAAAAGCCCATAGAGTTCCAGGTGGGGGAGATGCGCAATGCGGAGGACGAGGTGGTAACCTACTGCCCACATCCCGAGATGGAAATCCGTATGAAGCTGCCCAAGCAGGTGCCGCCCTATTCCATTCTGCGCCGGCAGGTGGATGAGAAGACGGCAAAATGAATATTTATACGGCGAGGAGCCTGGCTGTTCAGGCTTGGCTCCTCATTTTATACAGAAAATGAATATGTACAACAAAAATATGCGGGACTTATGCCGATTCGTGCAAAATGCACCCTTGCCTTTTCGGGGCGAATCAGGTATGATACAAAGAAGAATTCGTAAGATCAGCAGCAAAATGTAAGAGAAAGGCAGCGTGTCCAAATGAAAGCAACTTTGATTTTGGAAAACGGAATGGTCTTCCATGGTACCAGCATGGGCGCCACCGCAGATTGTATCTGTGAGATGGTATTCAACACGTCTATGGTTGGCTATCAGGAAATCCTGACCGACCCTTCCTATGCAGGACAGGGCGTAGTGATGACTTATCCCCTGATTGGCAACTATGGTGTCAATAAAGAAGATGAGGAGTCCAGAAATCCCTGGGCTGCAGCAATGATCGTCCGGCGTCTTAGCCCCCGTGGAAGCAATTTCCGTAATGAGGGTACGCTGGACGATTATTTAAAGCGCAACCGGATCACCGGCATCTGCGGCGTAGATACCCGCGCCATCACCCGGCTTCTGCGGGATCAGGGCACCATGAACGGCATGATTACCGTGGAGGAGAATCCGGATGTGGAGGCAAAGCTGAAGCTGATTCGGGCATATCGGGTCCAGGGCACGGTGGAAAAAACCTCCCGTTCTCAGATGCAGGTTTATCCCGGCAGCGGTCCCAGAGTTGCGCTTCTGGATTTGGGCGTCAAGGAGAATATGATCCGCAGCCTGCAAAAGCGCGGCTGTGAGGTCACGGTATTCCCGGCACATACGCCGGCAGAGGTGATTCTTGAGGGCGGATTTGACGGCGTGATGCTGTCCAACGGTCCCGGCGATCCGGCGGATAATGTGCAGATCATTGCGGAGCTGAAAAAGATTTATGATTCCGATATGGTGGTGTTTGCGGTGTGTCTTGGGCATCAGCTCATGGCACTTGCCACCGGCGCCACCACCGAGAAGCTGAAATACGGTCATCGCGGCGCCAACCATCCGGTACGGGATATCGATGAGGGCAGAGTTTACATCACCTCTCAGAACCACGGCTATGTGGTCAAGGCGGAGAGCGTCGATCCTGAGATTGCCACGGTCAGCCATATCAATGTCAACGACGGCACCGTTGAGGGGCTGAAGTATAAAAACGGCAGAATCTTTACGGTGCAGTTCCACCCGGAGGCATCCCCCGGACCCAGAGATACCGGATATCTGTTCGATCGTTTTATTGAGAAAATGGAGGCGAAGAAACATGCCGAAGAATGAAAGCATTAAGAAGGTAATGGTCATTGGCTCCGGTCCCATTATCATCGGTCAGGCAGCGGAATTTGACTATGCAGGCACTCAGGCGTGCCGCAGCTTGCGGGAAGAGGGCATTGAGGTCGTTCTGGTGAACTCCAATCCCGCCACCATTATGACCGACAAGGACATTGCCGATCACGTTTATATTGAGCCCCTGAACACGGCTTCTGTCACCCAGATTATTGAGATGGAGCGCCCGGACTCCATTCTGCCCACTCTGGGCGGTCAGACCGGTCTGAACCTTGCCATGGCATTGGCGGAGGACGGCACTCTGGAGAAGTACGGCGTTCGCCTGCTGGGCACCAGCGCCGAGTCCATCCGCAAGGCAGAGGACCGTCAGGGCTTTAAGGACACCATGGAAGCCATTGGTCAGCCCTGCGTTACCTCCAAGGTTGTAGAAAGCGTTGAGGACGCCATGGCATTTGCCAAGGAGATCGGGCTGCCTGTGATTGTCCGTCCTGCCTATACCCTGGGCGGCACCGGCGGCGGTATTGCCTACACCATGAAGGACCTTCATGAGATCGCATCCAATGGCATTCGTCTCAGCCGCGTGGGGCAGGTGCTCATTGAGCGCTGCATTTCCGGCTGGAAGGAAATCGAGTATGAGGTCATCCGCGATGGCGCCGGCAACGTGATTACCGTTTGTAACATGGAGAACATTGACCCCGTTGGCGTCCATACCGGCGACTCTGTTGTGGTTGCGCCCTCTCAGACCTTGGCGGATAAGGAGTATCAGATGCTCCGTACCGCGGCGCTGGATATCATCTCTGCGCTGAAAATTGAGGGCGGCTGCAACGTCCAGTTTGCGTTGAAGCCCGACAGCTTTGAATATGCGGTGATTGAGGTCAACCCCCGTGTGTCCCGTTCCTCTGCGCTGGCATCCAAGGCAACCGGCTATCCCATTGCCAAGGTGGCGGCAAAAATCGCCCTGGGCTATACCCTGGACGAGATTAAGAACAGCGTGACCGGCAAGACCTGCGCCTGCTTTGAGCCTGCGCTGGATTACTGTGTTGTAAAAATCCCCAAGTGGCCCTTTGATAAGTTCGTCACCGCCAGCCGGAAGCTGGGTACCCAGATGAAGGCAACCGGCGAGGTTATGGCAATCGACAACAGCTTTGAGGGCGCACTGATGAAGGCAGTTCGTTCTTTGGAGCAGCATGTGAATTCCCTCCAGCTGGAGAGCCTGAAGGGGCTTTCCGATGAGGAGATTCGCAGCCGCCTGGAGCTGGTGGACGATCAGCGGCTGTTTGTGATGGTGGAAGCCCTGCGCCGCGGCGTAACCCCTGAGGAGATCAACGCCATTACCAAGGTGGACATCTGGTTCCTGGATCGGTTCCAGGATATTGTAAACATGGAGCGCCGGATTGCTTCCGAGCCCCTGGACTATGCCCTGCTTCGGAGCGCCAAGGAATTTGGCTTTACCGATGCGTACATTGGCGAGCTGTGCGGCAAGACCCATTTTGAAATCAAGGCGCTGCGGGATGAGCTGAACATCCATGCGTCCTTTAAAATGGTGGATACCTGCGCGGCGGAGTTTGATGCGGCAACACCTTATTACTATTCCACCTACGACGATGAAAATGAGGCGGAGGGCACCGATGTTCCCAAAAAGGTGCTGGTGCTCGGCTCCGGTCCCATTCGGATTGGTCAGGGCATTGAGTTTGACTTCTGCTCCGTCCACTCGGTTTGGAGCCTGAAGAAGCTGGGCTGCTATACCATCATCGTCAACAATAACCCCGAAACCGTTTCCACGGACTTCGACGTGGCGGATAAGCTGTATTTTGAGCCCCTGACTCCCGAGGACGTGCAGAATATCGTTGAGCTGGAGAAGCCCTGGGGTGCCGTGGTGCAGTTTGGCGGACAGACTGCCATTAAGCTGACTCAGGATCTTACCAATATGGGCGTTCGCATTCTGGGCACCGATGCCGAGGGCGTAGATGCCGCGGAGGATCGGGAGAAGTTTGACGAAATCCTGAAAATTACTCACATCGAGAAGGCGGAGGCGGGCACTTGCTTCACTGCCGAGGAGGGCAAGGAGATTGCCAACCGCATCGGTTATCCGGTTCTGGTGCGTCCTTCCTATGTGCTGGGCGGACAGGGCATGCAGATTGCCTATAACGATAAGGACATCGAGGACTTCATGGCGATCATCAACATGTACTCCCAGGAGCATCCCATTCTGGTGGACAAGTACCTGATGGGTCGGGAACTGGAGGTGGACGCGGTTTGCGACGGCGAGGACATCCTGATTCCCGGCATTATGGAGCATATTGAGCGCGCTGGCATTCACTCCGGCGACTCCATCTCCGTCTATCCGCCCATTAAGATCGAAAAGCGCCATCAGGAGATCATTGCGGACTATTCCCGGCGGCTGGCAACGGCACTGCATGTGGTCGGTCTGGTCAATATTCAGTTTGTTATCTATGACGATAAGGTTTATGTGATCGAGGTGAATCCCCGTTCCTCGCGGACCATTCCCTATATCACCAAGGTGACCGGTGTGCCGATTATTGAGCTGGCAACCCGGGTGATGCTGGGTGAAAAGCTCAAGGATCTGGGCTATGGCACCGGACTGTATCCCGAAGCGCCCTATTATGCCGTGAAGATGCCGGTATTCTCCTTCTCCAAGCTGACGGATGTAGATACTGCTCTCGGACCGGAGATGAAGTCCACCGGCGAGGTACTGGGCATCGATCAGGACTTTAACCAGGCGCTGCTGAAGGCGTTTAAGGGCGTTGGCATGCAGATTCCCAAGAAGGACAGCAATATTCTGCTGACGGTAAAGGATGCGGACAAGCCGGAAATTTTGCCCATTGCCCGCAGCATGGAGGATTTGGGCATGCACCTGTATGCCACCTCTGGCACTTATGCGTATCTGAGAGACCATGACGTTACCTGCCAGAAGGTCAACCGGATTTCCGAGGGCAGCCCCTCCATTCTGGATATGCTGGAAATCGGCATGTTTGACATGGTCATCAACACGCCTGCAAATGACCGGAAGCACAATACCGATGGATTTACCATCCGCCGTTCCGCAACTGAGCGTTCGATTCCTGTGATTACCGCAGTGGACACCGCACGGGCTGTGATTCAGGCAAGAGTGATGGGCCGCGCCAATGAGCTGAGGGCTGTGGACGTGACAAGAATCGGAACGAAACGAGTATAATGGAACCTGGTATGCGGCATCATTTTGGTGCCGCATCGGGTGTTTTCAACAGGCGAAAGGAGAAAGAACAACATGAATCATCAGATGGTCATTGTCCTGGACTTTGGCGGTCAGTATAATCAGCTGATTGCGCGCCGTGTCCGGGAATGCAATGTCTACTGCGAGGTTAAGCCCTATACAACCCCCATTGAAACGCTGAAGGCAATGAACCCCATCGGCATTATCTTCACCGGCGGTCCCGGCAGCGTCTATGAGGAGAATGCACCCCATTACGATCCGGAGATTTTTAAGCTGGGCGTGCCGATTTTGGGTATCTGCTATGGCTGCCAGCTGATGGCACACACCTTGGGCGGACAGGTGACTGCCGCCCAGGAGGATACTGCCCGGGAATATGGCAAGACCAAAACCTATTATGATACCACCTGCAAGCTGTTTCAGGGGCTGCCCCAGGAGGGGATTTCCTGGATGAGCCATGGAGATTATATGGCAAAGGTGCCCGATGGCTTTTCCCTGGTGGCGCATACCGATGCCTGCCCCAATGTTGCAATCTGTGACGAGAGCCGGGGCTTCTATGGCGTACAGTATCATCCTGAGGTCAACCATACCGAGAACGGTGTGAAGATGATCCGGAACTTCCTGTATGAAGTTTGCCATGCGGCTGGCGACTGGACCATGGGGGATTATTGCAAGACCGCCATTGCCTCCATCCGGGAGAAGGTTGGAGACGGCAAGGTGCTGCTGGCGCTGTCCGGCGGCGTGGATTCCTCCGTTGCGGCGGCGCTGCTGGCTGAGGCGGTGGGCAATCAGCTGACCTGCGTGTTTGTTGACCACGGTCTGATGCGGAAAAATGAGGGCGACGAGGTGGAAGCCGCGTTTGCAAAGTGGGACATCAACTTTGTCCGCGTGGATGCCGAGCAGCGGTTCCTTTCTAAGCTGGCTGGGGTTACCGAGCCGGAGCATAAGCGCAAGATCATTGGCGAGGAGTTTATCCGGGTCTTTGAGGAAGAGGGCAAAAAGATCGGCTCCGTGGACTATCTGGTTCAGGGCACCATCTATCCCGACGTCATCGAATCCGGTACCGGCGATGCGGCTGTGATTAAGAGCCACCATAATGTGGGCGGTTTGCCGGATTATGTGGACTTCAAGGAGATCATTGAACCACTGCGGATGCTGTTTAAGGATGAGGTCCGTGCGCTGGGACGGGAGCTGGGTCTTCCCAAGTATCTGGTGCAGCGTCAGCCTTTCCCCGGTCCTGGTCTTGCCATCCGAATCATCGGCGAGATCACCAAGGAGAAGGCGGATACCCTCCGGGATGCAGATGCGATTTTCCGGGAGGAAATCGCCAATGCTGGTCTGGACACTCAGATCAGCCAGTATTTTGCCGTGCTCACCAATATGCGCTCCGTAGGCGTGATGGGAGACGGCAGAACCTATGATTATACGCTGGCGCTCCGCGGCGTCACTACCTCCGACTTTATGACTGCCGACTGGGCACGGATTCCCTATGAGGTGCTGGATAAAATCAGCGTTCGGATCGTCAATGAGGTCAAGGGGATTAACCGGATCGTTTATGATATTACGACGAAGCCGCCGGCAACCATTGAGTGGGAATGATTTCACTCTCGAAAAAGTCCAGTAATACCAAGGCTTTTTTGCCATGAGTGCCCGCTGTGGCAACAGAATGGCAACATTATTTGAATTATTGCGAT
>ERZ780226.2357-NODE-2357-length-13135-cov-4.124235_pt1 | contig 13135 bp, 15 predicted proteins | sample MGYA00511165_ERZ780226 | MGnify/ENA primary metagenome ERZ780226 (study PRJEB29588, sample SAMEA2152373) | human gut metagenome | biome: human gut; feature: human-associated habitat; material: faeces | place: Denmark | collected 2008/2010 ...
CGGCTATGGAAGCGGATACGGAACAGGTATCCGATGAGATGATTGATGTTGCGTTAGACCGTGCGATGTTGGATGATTATTCGTTATACGTCTATCTGAGTGACGCGAGTGTAGAATGATTTATTAAAACAGATTGAATAAGAAAATGAAGAAACTAATCGCTTTAGTCGTTTTGTTATGTGGCTTTATGCCTGTTCTTTGGGCTGCCGATGGATGTGACCAGCATTTGTCCCGTGAGGAATTCCGGAATAAACAGAAAGCGTTTATTATTGAGCAGGCCGGATTGACCAAAGAAGAGGCTGCCAAATTCTTCCCGGTTTATTTTGAACTGCAGGAGAAGAAGAAGAAACTGAACGATGAATCGTGGAGTTTAATGCGTCGAGGTAAAGACGACAAAACAACAGAAGCCCAGTACGAAGAAATTGTAGCAAAGGTATGTGACAACCGTATCGCTGCCGACCGTCTTGATAAGTCTTATCTGGACCGGTTTAAAAAGATACTTTCCAATAAGAAGATATTCCTTGTTCAACGTGCGGAGATGCGTTTCCATCGGGAAATGCTGAAAGGCATGAACCGCAAGGACGGAGGAAATGATCCGAAAAGGAAGAAATAAAACGGAGGCTCTGTTTGGATGAAACGGACGTTCTGTCAGAGTAAATCAGAGGCTCTATCCGCATAGGATAGAGCCTCTGATTTTTGTTTCCGGATGTATCTTTGTTGCTTTACTAAAAGAGTAGACCATTGGAAGTGGGAATAACAGAGTTTGGACAGGTATTATATCCATTCCATAAGGAAGGAGGATGGTGTTACAGTCCTTTTCTCTTAGCTTCGTTCCAAATAGCGTCCATCTCCTCAAGAGACATATCTTTGAGGTTTTTCCCTTCTTTAATCGTATGTTCCTCCAGGTAGTTGAAACGGCGGATGAACTTTTGATTGGTTAGTTCCAAAGCATTGTCCGGATTGATTTTGTAGAGGCGTGCCGCATTGATGAGGCTGAACATGACGTCACCGAATTCGGCTTCTGCTTTCTCTTTGTCCATGTTGGCTACCTCTGCTTGGAATTCTCCGATTTCTTCTTTTACCTTATCCCATACCTGTTCCCGTTCTTCCCAGTCGAAGCCTACATTGCGGGCTTTGTCCTGAATGCGGTAAGCCTTGATGAGTGAAGGGAGTGCAGCGGGAACACCGCTTAATACACTTTTGTTTCCGTCTTTTTCTTTCAGTTTCAGCTGTTCCCAGTTTTCGGATACCTGTCCGGCAGTCTCAGCTTTTACTTCTCCGAATACGTGAGGATGGCGGAAAATCAGTTTGTCGCACAACTTGTCACAGACATCTTTGATGTCGAAGTCTCCTGTCTCCGAACCGATCTTTGCATAGAATGCTACGTGTAGCAGCACATCTCCCAACTCCTTGCAAATATCTTTTTTGTCATCCCTCATCAAGGCATCACAAAGCTCGTAAGTCTCTTCTATAGTGTTGGGGCGCAGACTTTCATTCGTCTGCTTGCGGTCCCACGGACATTTAACCCGAAGCTCGTCGAGGATGTCCAGAAAGCGGCCGAAGGCTTCCATCTGTTCTTCTCTTGTATGTATCATTCCTTTGATTTTTTTATAAATAATGTTGCAAAGATAATGCTTCCTTGTCTTTTATAGCCTTAATCGGTACGAAAACAGAAGCAAGGGCGCTAATAAAAGTCTTTTTATTGGTCTGATGCGGTTTTCGCTTTCCATACTTGATACGAAATCAACAGCCCGATCACTTCCGAATAGTTTTTTCTTCCGCTTTCTATTTTGTTTCCTTTCAGGTAGAGGTCGTATATCCAGTTTTGAACATCACCGATCAACGGACTGTATTTAGCCATCCAGTATTCCTGATTCTTTTTCGCCAGTTCTATAATCTCCGGTCGGATACGGTTGATTATATCGGCGTATTCTTTTTCACTCAACAGTCGTCGGGCATTCCCCAATACATGATTCAGAATCGAGAAGTAGCCGCTGAAACGGATTCCCTTTATTTGTGAACGGGTACAAACCTGATAGGCATAGAAATTGGCCTCTGCCTCGCTCGAAATTCCCAGCAGATGAGCCAGTTCGTGAGTGTACGTTGCCGGATAGTTGATGGGGAGCAAGTCTCCGTTTAAGGTGAATTCGCAGAAGAAAGGCCCCATGCTTCCTGTCACTCCGACCATTGATATGAATGGGGTGAAAACCATCGTCTTGACCCGTGGGTTGGGAAATGGAGGGTGGTGTACTCCCAGGCTGTCGCTTATGTAAAGTTTGACAGCTTCGTCACGTACCTGTTCCTCATGGATTCCTTTTACGGGAACAAACGAACTGTTCAGTGAGTCGATATAGTTATCCACAAACTCTTGAAAAATCTCCGGTGTGTAAGCTGTATAAGGAATATGCGTACGCTGGTAAAAGTTTGGCTGCGAATAGTTTAACCCCCACGCAAGGTAGAACCATACGTAAACCCATAACAGATATTCTCCGTCACGTAGCAGAATCCTTTTCCACGGCAGTTTCTTGCGGATACGGGCATAAAAAGGATAAACGATGACTCCCGTGATACTCCCAAAAATAAATAGATCCCCTATGGCAAAAGGAAATAAGTTGGAGAAGAATGACAAAACGCGGGAGATGACAGGATAAACGGTTTGTGAATACAGGTTTCCCAACGCGGGAATCGACTGTGTCATCCATACCAGAAGCAGCAGTACTCCCAGGAGTATATATCTAATTATCAGTTTCCGTTTCATCATCCGTTCAGATTTTAGTCAACAAAAATATGCATTAAATAAACGTCACGCGAAAAAATACCTCTATATTTGCAAAAAAACTGTTAAACGAAAGATGGCTACCGTAGAAGAAATTGAAAAGTATTGCCGGAATTGCGTGTCACGTGATTTCGTGAATGGGAAAGGGCTTGTTTGCAAACGTACCAGAGAGCTTCCTGACTTTGACGAAGAATGCGAAAACTTCGAGAAGGATGAAGAACTGTTGAAGATGGCTCCTCCCAAGCCCGACGACTTTCCGGTGTCAATGACGGAAGAAGAACTTCTCGCCGAAGAAAATCTTCCCAAAGGAGTGCTGTATGCATCCGTCGCGTGTATCTTGGGGGCGGTGGCATGGAGTCTTATCTCCGTTTCTACAGGTCTTCAGATGGGATATATGGCTATCGGAGTCGGATTCCTGGTCGGTTTCGCCATGCGGCAGGGGAAGGGGATACGTCCCGTCTTCGGTATTTTGGGAGCGGTACTGGCATTGATCAGTTGTGTGTTGGGTGATTTCTTATCCATCATCGGCTTTGCTGCCAAGGATTATGATATGACGTTTTTCGAAGTGCTGACGGGAGTCGATTATGGCGAAATCTTTTCTGTCATGGTGAAGAATGTGGTGTCGATGTCCGCCTTATTTTATGGAATTGCTGTTTATGAGGGATATAAATTCTCATTCCGTGCACAGAATCAGCCCGAGGGTGGTAAGATTTGAATTTAAATTATTAATATAATTTATAAAATCATTACTTAAAAAAGTTAAACTATTAATATCTGTTACAAGATATATTAATATAACTGTAATACTCATAACAATTGTCTTAATCTTACCAATTTTTGATGTTTTAACATTGATATTTTTTTGAAACTTTATAAATTGAATTAAAACAACAGCAAGTTCAAAAATAATCGAAGCAATTGAGTATTTAGTTACTTTAAATAGAATTATTAAATTACTGCAAGAAAAAAGTTTATCTGCTACACCATCAAACATACTCCCAAAAAATGTAGCAACATGAAATTTTCTTGCTAGAAAACCATCAATACAGTCTGTAAGATAACAACATATTGAAAGAATAGCAGCATATAATCCTCCATAATTAAAGTATACAGGAATCATCATAAAAACACCTATTATTCTTACCATTGTAAGTAGGTTAACAAATATTAACATAAACTTTTTCATAATCTTTCCTTTCTATTTTATATTATCAAATTCAAGTAAATAATTATCATTATTATCTTTTATATTGATAGATAAAATATTTTGTTCATCTATTTTAAATTTTATTCCTATATTATCATTTTCATAAATTATTTCATTTTCTTCTTCATTTATATTTTCCGTTAATGTAGAGGCTAAATCATATATTTTTTGAATATCTAAATAATTTTCATTTAAACCTAAATATAAATTTTCTAAAGGAATTTTTTCATCCATATTTATTTGAAATATACCTTCATTATTAATTTCATATTTAATAAGTCCTTCACTATTTTCTCTATAACCAATAATATTTTCTTTTGTTTTAGTTCCCGTATAAACAGTTTTACCTAAGGAAGTATTTACTGTATATTTATAATTATATTCACTATTAAGTAGTTTTTCTTTCATACTAGCAAATGTAATAGTATTTTCTGTTTCATTATTTTTAGGTAAATTTTTTAAAGCATTATTGTAAGGAATTACTACGATTAAAAAGACAAATATGAAAAATATAAACCATAATCCCAAACACACTAATGCATGATATCTTTTATTTTCCAAAAGTTTAACAAAAGTATTATCTGGATCTTTCTTTTTCAACATTTTAATTATTAACATATAAATTTTCCTTATCAATACCATTTAAAAATGCTTTTATATTCATTTCATTTTTACCCATTGGTTTTACTATCTCAAGACTTATTACTCCATCTTTGCAACCAATTTCTAAATTATTTTTACTTGCATATACTTTACCTACTTCACTATTTTTTTTAATAAATAAAGCTTTACATACTTTTATCTCTTTATCATTTAAAATAAAGTTTGCATAAGGTGATGGAGCAAAAGCTCTTATTTGATTTATAATATCTTTTCCATCTTTATTAAAATCTATTTTTTCATCTTCCCTAGTTATAAGTCCTACATAAGTGGCTTCTTCATCATTTTGAGGGATACTTTCATTCTCTCTTTTCACAATTAATGGTAATGTTTTTTCAAGAAGTTTAGCCCCCAAAATAGATAATTTATTTGATAATGTTTCAAGATTATCATTATCATCAATATTGATACTTTCCATTGAAATTATATTTCCAGTGTCCATACCTTTGTCCATATACATAATAGTTACGCCTGTTTTAGTTTCACCATTTAAAATAGCACTTTGTATTGGAGATGCACCCCTATATTTTGGTAAAAGAGAAGCATGAACATTAATGCATCCTAGTTTTGGAATACTTAAAATACATTCAGGTACTATTTTTCCATAAGCACAAGTTATGATAATATCTGGATTAATTTCACTAATTTCTTCGAACGCATCTTTTATTTTATCTGGAGTTATTACATCAATGTTATTTTCCAAAGCACATTTTTTAACTGGAGAATAAGTAAGTACTCTTTTTCTTCCTTCATAAGTATCTTTTTTAGTTATCACTAAAACAAGATTAGTATTTTTTATTAAATATTCAAGTACTGGAACAGCAAATATAGGTGTTCCCATAAATATTACTTTTAAGTCTTTCATGTAGCCTCCATATAAATAGATTATACACTATTTTTCCATAAAATAAAAGAAATTTATTCATTAAAAAAAATTTCCAATATAGGAAATTATTTTTTAAATGGTGTCTTGTTGGAGATTCGAACTCCAGACCCTTTGATTAAAAGTCAAATGCTCTACCGACTGAGCTAACAAGACATAATATTGAAATGGCTGCCTCGGATGGATTCGAACCATCGGAATGTCAGAGTCAAAGTCTGATGCCTTGCCACTTGGCTACGAGGCAATATTTGAAATGGTGGAAGGAGATGGATTTGAACCATCGAACCCGAAGGAACAGATTTACAGTCTGCCGCGTTTGGCCACTTCGCTATCCTTCCGTCATTAAGAAAGTTCTTTTCTTTCTTCAAAGACAATATAGATTTTACCATATATTTTTGCGTTTGTGAACACTTTTTTTGAAATTTGTTAAAAAAAATTGCGTTTTTTTTGTTTTTAAAGGATTTTATGCTTATTTTCTTTAATTTTTTTTAAATAAATTCTATATACTTCATCAACTTTCTTATCCCAAGTTACATATAAATCTATAAAAGCATTTTCTTTTACTTTATTTAAAAGTTTGTCATCATTCATAACTTCAATAATTTTATCTGAATATGCTCCAATAGTATTTTCACTTATAAAACCATTTACATTATCAGTTACTGTAGCACTTGTCGCACTTCCCTTTAAGAATACTCCAGGTGTTTTTTGAGAGGCTGACTCTATCTGTACAATTGAGGATGCATCATAAAGTGATGGAAATAAAAATAAATCTGCTCTTGCATAATATTTTGCAAGTTCCTCTCTATCGGTAATTTTACCTGCCATTATAACATTATCACTAATTCCTAGTTCATTTATATAATTTAATAAATCATTTTCATCTTGACCAGTACCAACAAAAATCATTTTAAATTTTAATTTTTTATCTTTTTCTTTAACTGCTTTTAAAGCATCTGCAATAAAAAATATATTTTTTAATTTATTAATTCTACCCACAAATAAAAATACTTTTTCATTATTTTTAATATTATGTTTTTTATTTATATAATTAAAAGCTTCTTTTTCACTTTTTACAGGTAGCATCTCTGTAGCATTATTCATAACTTTAGGTAAGCATTTATAATGATAATCTTCATAATAAATTCTTGCAACTTCACTATTTACAGCCCAGCATTCATCACATTTATTAAAAAATTTCATTAAATTATTATTAAGTTTAGTGGCAAGTATATCAGATTTTACTGCTCTTTGAAAATCTTGTTTAAATTGTGAGTGCATTGTGGCAATGCAAGGTACATGATGTTTTTTTGCATAAGCAAATCCTGCCCTTCCTAAGGTAAAAGGTGAATGTACGTGTACAATATCAAGTTTATATTTATTAAGTTTTCTCATAAACTTTGCATCAAGTTTAGGTATAGATACTGAATAATCTAAAAATGGCACCTTTACAGAGTGACACCTTACAACCTTATAAGGAAAAATACTATCATCATATTTTTTAGTTAAATACTCTGGTACAAATACAATTACATTTGCATATTTACAAAGTCTTCGTGCATAATTGTCCATAACCATAATTACCCCATCTGCCATAGGGAAAAACGAATCACCAAAAAGTCCAATTGTTATTTTTTTATTATTTTCTTGTTTCATAATATGATTATATCACACATTTTTAAATTATTCACTTTAACCTATCTAATATAGATAATTTTCTAATATAAAGATTATTATTTTTACCAGTACCTAAACTAACATCTGGTTTTGCACTACCGTGAAAATCACTACCACCACTTACTAGTAAATTATATCTATTTGCTATTTCTAAATAATATGCCATTTCTTCTTTAGTAAAACTACTGTGATAGCATTCCATTCCCATAAGACCACTTTTTAACATATCTTTTAATAAAATTAAAAATTCTTTTTCATTTAATTTTAAAGTTTTAGGATGAGCAAGTACAGGAATACCTCCACTACTTAAAATTAAATTTATACATTCTTCATAAGTTAAACCTTTATTAATAGTTCTTACTTTTTCATAAGCACTTACTAAATATTTTTCAAAAACCTCGGGAATATTTTTAGCATACCCTCTTTTCACTAAAAGATGCGCAACATCCACTCTTCCTAGATTATGATTAACATTTATAAGTGATTTAATATCTTCATAGCTAAAAGTAATATTATAATCTTTTTTTAGTACCTCCAAAATACTTAAAACTTTATTTATACAATTGGATTTAATATCATTTAACTTTTTGTTTAAAGTTTCATTATAAATATCTATTCCATAACCTAAAATATGCATTTGGCCTATAGTTCTTTTAACAGAAAATTCTATACCATTAATAATTTTTATACCACTGTCAGATATTAAAGGACTATCAATGTTTTTAAGTCCCTCAACTGTATTGTGATCTGTTATAGCAAGAACTTCAATCTTTTTAGCAATTGCCAGTTGAATTAACTCTAAAGAAGTTAAATCTCCATCCGAGGCATTTGTATGAGCATGCATATCAATTATTTTCTCACTTTCTTTATATGGTTTAATAATATTATTAAAATATATTTTATTTAAAGTTTCTACGCCTACATTATTTTCATATTCTTCCATTTCATTATAATCAATATTTTTCATATGCTACCTTCTTTCTAAATGTCATTAGTCCAACTTTTATCATAATTAAAATTTTCTATAAATCTGCATATTCCTTCTTTAACATGTGGACTATACATAATTTTTCTCCTTTCACTTGTATTATAAAGCAAAATTATATATAATAAAAATACATATTTGTTATGCTTATCATAACTGGAGGTTATTATGAATATTAATTTAGAATACTACAAAATATTTTATGAAGTTGCTAAAGAGCAAAATATTACTAAAGCTAGTGAAAACTTACATATATCACAACCGGCTATCAGTAAAACTATAAAACTTCTCGAAGAAAAACTCGGAGGAACTTTATTTGTAAGAACTAAAAAAGGCGTTATTCTTACCGAAGAAGGAAAAGAATTTTACAGTTATATTACCAAAGCCATGGAATATATAAATAGTGCAGAAAATAAATTTAGTGATTTAATTAATTTAGAAACTGGAGTTATAAAAATTGGCATTAATTCAACTTTAACCAAAGAATTTCTTCTTCCATATCTAGAAAAATTTAATAAATTATACCCTAAAATAGATATTCAAATTACTAATGGTATGACTCTACATCTTATTAATGAATTAAAAAATGGATTAATTGACATTGTATTTTTAAATTTAAATGATAAAGATTATGGAAATGATATTGATATAATAAAATGCAAAAAAATCCATGATATTTTTATAGCAAGTAAAAAATATAGTGAACTTAATGATAAAGTTATTTCTTTAAATGAACTTAAAAATTACCCTTTAATATTTCAAGCAAAAGGTTCCAACACAAGAAACTTTTTAGATAATTTTTTGAAAGAAAAAAACATAACCTTAAAACCAAACATCGAACTTGCAAGTTACTCTCTTGTAACAGAATTTTGTAAAGCTGGTTTTGGTATTGGTTATGCGGTAAAAGAATTTATCCAAAAAGACTTAAATGAAGGCAAAATATTTTCCCTTAAAATAAAAGAAACTATTCCCGAAAGATATATTGGCTTTGCTATTTCTAATAAACATTTGCCTAGTTTTAGTACAAAAAAATTAATGGAAATCATTAATAAAAAATAAAATTTATTTCTTTTTAAAACCTTTAATGAATAAATATATTTGAAAAATTAAACACATTGGCAATAACAATATAATTGTATAAGAGTACAATCCTCCGACTACACCAATCATAAATCCAGGTAATCCATAACTAGTTTTATCAAAAAATTTCACTCCCAAAATAGCATGATATAAACCTAACAAAAGAATAAATAAACATGGTATAAAAGAACAAAGTAATAATTTTTTTCTATTATTTCTAAATTTATAACACATTTGATAAGTAAAACACATTGGGATAATGGGAATAGAAAATAAATAATAATAAATATATGTTTTTAAATTAGTTAATAATCTTTGAATGCCTTGCAACTCTACTCCATTTAAATAATATTTTCCAGATAAAATTACATATATAACAAATGCATATCCTAAAAATGATAAATAATATAGTACTTTTAATATTTTTACTTTCATAATAATTTCTACCTCATACTAATTTTATCATACAATAATGCCTTATAACAACAGCTTAAATTCCCGCTACTTGAAATTTAAATATTGTTACTTTATAATATGTTTTAAAAGAAAGAGAGATATAATGATAAATAACACGATAATAGAAAAAGTTAACGAATTAATAAAAAAATTAAATATTAAAAACTATACAGGTATTATAGTTTACGGAAGTTATGTAGGAGAAAGAAATAATAGTTTATCAGATTTAGATGTAATGATAATTAAAGAAAATTACCATACATTAGACTGTGGTAGTATGATGATTGATAATGTTAGAGTGGAATTTTTTATAAATGATTTACAAAGATTATATTCTTTAGTGGATAATGAAATTAATAATAATGATCCCTCTCACTTAACAAAATTTGCTACTTGTGAAATAATCTCTGATACAAATGATAAAGTAAAAGATTTTGTTAATTATGCTAAACATTTATATAATCAGAAAATACAATGTTTTTTTACCGAAGAAGATAAATTTTCTATATTTTCTATCAACAATCGTATTGAAGATTTAGAATCACTTATAAATCAAGATAGTTTTTATGCAGTTTATTTTATTGTTTTAGAGAAAATAAGAGTATTATATTCCAAAATAAATGGTATAATTGATTTACCTTTAATGAAAATTGAAAGGATTTACATAGATAAAGAGTATGCTAATAACTATATAAATTCCAGCATTCACACATTACCAAATGAGACATTTATTTCCCTATATTTAAATTGTTTAAATATCAATGATAAAAATGTAATGCTTGATAATTTAGAAAAGTTGTATAATTATTCTTTTGCAAATCTTGATTTTAATCCTCAAAATTTTTGCTTAAAATTTACGAAAAAAGCTCCATTTAAGATTTAATCATATTTACATTGACTTTACATTTTTTGAAATTTATGATATAATTACACCAGTTAAGGGGGATAAAATGAAAAAAATATTTTTAGAGTATTTAAATGAACTTATTTATATGTTAAAAGAATATGAAAATAGTTGGTGGGCAGAATGGATGGAAAAAGCCTACACAAAATATCGTGATGAAAATGACATTGAAAAGTTTTTAGGTGCTTTTGGCGGTATGGGAAGTTTCAGTGATTCTATCTTTAAAAATGACTGTACACAGTTAATTAAAACCATAACATCAAATATGGGTTATGAAATAAACAAAAATGGTTATACTGATGTTTATGAAATATTAGACAGAATTGTAAAATACGACATTAGTTGGATTAAAGAATGCACCGAAAATAATAGAGATATAAGTTATTATCAAGAAAATGAAAAAAGACTTGCCTTCTATAGTTACCTACTTGAAAACTATGTTCCTGGTAACTTACATGAAATTAATACTGCTTATTTAAAGCAATCTCAAAATAAATCAAGATAGTTTCTTAATTGAAACTATTTTTTTGTTCATTAAAAATACCAGTAATTCTTCGAGAAATTTTACTTGTTAAATAATAAATATAATCTTTATTTTTACCATTATTACCATTCAATAAATATTCAATAAATAAAATGCTTGAAAATAAAAATTAATTAGTTTATAATATACCTTAAACAAAGGAGGCATTATGAAAGAAACTTTTTTAGAGTATTTAAATGAACTTATTTATATGTTAGAAACTTACGAAGATGGTTGGTGGTTAAAATATGTTCAAGAGGCACGCCAATCATATTTTGAAAATAATAATATTTCTAAATATACGAGCCTTTTCTGTGGTATGGGAAGTTTTAATGACATAGGATTTAATTGCAAGATTACTCAAGTTCTTCAAGATATCACTTATGAAATGGCACATTTCATCGAGCAAAGTAGTTCATTTGCATTAAATAATATTTTAAATAAACTTATTAATGAATATGGTGCGTGGATTGAGGATTTAACTGATTTACAAAATGAATATAATTATACAATTTTTTTGACAGAAAACTATGTTACTGGTAACTTACATGAAATTAATACAGCTTATTTAGAACAATCTCAAAACAAATCAAGATAGTTTCCCTAATTGAAACTATTTTTTTGTTCATTAAAAATATTTGTAATTCTTCGAGAAATTTTACTCGTTAAATAATAAATGTAATCTTTATTTTTACCATTGTTATGCGAGGTATTTGGACAAACAACAATCAAAGATACCTTCGGATCATCATAAGGAAAGAAACCAGCCATTGTAAGAGTTAATGTTTTAGTATCTATTTTACCATCATTATTTGTATCAATAAAAGATTCACTTGTACCAGTTTTACCGGCAGGAAGAAGACTTCTATTCATAAATCCTAAACCTGTACCATTATTCATTACTTCATAAAATCCCTTATGAATTTGATTAAAGTCATCATTTGAAATTTGAACATTATCCACTACCTCATGCTTATTTTTATAAATTATAAAATCTTTATTTTTTATCTCATTTACAAGTGAAGGGCTAATTCTTTTTCCTTTCATTGCTAAAGTATTAATATAATTAAAAAGTTCAATTGGTGTATAAGTATCATACTGCCCTATTGCTAAATTTAAAAGTAAGTCATCACTAATAATATTTCCCTTAAGACCTGGTTTTTCATTAGGTAAATCAATACCAGTTATAATGCCAAGGCCATATGAAGAAAGCATATCTCTATAAATATTAAATTCTTTTTCACTTGCATTTAGATCCATATTGGGTGTATACTTTTTTCCTAAAAGTGAAATTGCTATTAAAAACTGATAATAATTTGAACTCATTTTAAGGGCACTAACATCATCTAAATAACCAAGTTCTTTAAAAGAACATTTTTCAGTTTTATTTTTAAGTTTTACACAACCATCTAAAATCTTTTTACCTTTTTCAATTAGATTATATTTGTATCCAACGCTTATCGTAGCTCCCTTTACTACAGAACCCATTGTAAAAGCACTATTAATATTATTTAAACTAATATCAGTAAAAGTATTATCATTTAAATATCTTTGTCCATTTAAGGAATAAACTTCAGATGTTTTAGGATTTCCTACGATCACAAAAGCATCATTTAAATACTGTGTATTAAGATGTTTTTTAGCCTTAACAAGTTCTTCTTTAATAATTGTATTTATTTCATTAACTAAATTTATATCAATAGATAAATATAAGTCACTACCCTTTTTACCATGAGAAATTAAAGTTAAACTATTATCATTATTTACTTTATATTTTGCATTTGTTCCTTTTAAATATTCTTCATATTCTTTTTCTAAATAACTTATACCCACTAAATCAGTTAGTTCATAACCATTATTTAAATAATTATCTTTTTCTTCTTTTGTTTCATTCCTTACCTCCTACTACATATGGATCTGTATCTGTTCCCGTTCCAGAAAGAACTTGGATTTGATCCGTCAAATAAATTGCCGGTCTTACTCC
>ERZ780226.2358-NODE-2358-length-13132-cov-3.805536_pt1 | contig 13132 bp, 10 predicted proteins | sample MGYA00511165_ERZ780226 | MGnify/ENA primary metagenome ERZ780226 (study PRJEB29588, sample SAMEA2152373) | human gut metagenome | biome: human gut; feature: human-associated habitat; material: faeces | place: Denmark | collected 2008/2010 ...
GTCTAATTCTGATTTTTCTCTATAGTTCCCACATAGTTCCCTAGGGGCTAAATAACAAATAAATTATCAAAAAGAAAAAGTCTTGAAACCGTTGCAGTTTCAAGACTTTTTTGTCTTGTGTGACCTAAATAGATGTCCGGGAATAATGGTCCGTTTATTCCTTCAGCGCTGTCAGCTCTGAAATGGCAGAAAGATTATAATCTCCGGCTTTGGCCTCTGCGGCATCACCCACACAGGCAACCCGGAAGCCGCCGGCATGACCGGCCTGGGCTCCGGCTACTGCATCCTCCACCACCAGGCAATCCTCCGGAGCAATGCCCAGCATTTCGGCTGCCTTCAGGAAGACCTCCGGATCCGGCTTGGAATGGGTGATGTTATTGCCATCGGACACAGCATCGAAATAGCCGGCAAGTCCGATCCGCTCCAGAATAAAGGGCGCATTTTTGCTGGAAGAGCCGATGGCCAGCTTCAAGCCCCTTCCCCGGAGGGTATCCAGCGTAGTTTTTACTTCCTCCGAAAGATCCCGGGGGCTCATCTGCCCCAAAAGGCCACGGTAGATCTCGTTCTTCTTCGCCGCCAGCGCCTCCTTATCCCCCTGGGACAAGGGAGACCCCTCGTAGCGTTCCAGAATGATCTCCAGGCTCTCCATACGGCTGACACCCCGGAGCCGGTTGTTGATGACCCGGTCAAAATAGATGCCCAGCCCGTCGGCCATCTCTTTCCAGGCAAGATAGTGATATTCATCTGTAAAACAGATCACGCCGTCCAGATCAAAAATGATACCTTTGAGTTTCACAGTTCTTCCTCCCTGCCCAAATTACTGTCCGTAATAGGCATTCTTTCCGTGTTTCCGAAGATAGTGCTTGTCCAGAAGCACCTGCTGCATCGGCTGCAGTCCCGGTGCCATCTGCATGGCATGCCAGCCCATAAAGGCAACCTCCTCCATGACTACGGCATTATGCACCGCATTCATGGCATCCGTTCCCCAGGCAAAGGGGCCGTGGCTGTAAACCAGCACACCGGGAATTGCAGCGGGATCCCGGTCAGCAAAGGTCTCTAAAATCTGCTGTTTTGCCTTGACGGCCATTTCAGCAGAGCTCCGGCGCACCATCTCCTTGGGCTCTGTGGTTCTACGTTCCTTTACAACTGTCTTTATTGGCTGTTTTTCTTTGACATCTGGGATAAAATCACCTCCGTAGAATATGTGCATTTTCATGCTTTACAAGACAAGTTTTGTATTATATGCGGTGGATAGCAAACCCGCCTGACCCTGTCAAGGAACCGGCTACGCCTTGCCTACGGCATCCTTGACAGCGCCAGCCGTGCTTGCTGTATGGCAGTCAAGTCCGGCTTACGCCGAACAATTTTTATTCATGCGGGTGTCCAACTTGCAATTTGCGATCATAAAAGAAATTTTGTTCCCGGTTTTATCTGTGTCTTGCATACTTTTGGCCGTGATCTCAAATGGAACCCTCATATCCATTGCCTCATTTCCGAAGGTGCTTTTGACAAGGACGGCTTTTGGCGTTCCGTTACCCATTTTAATTACAAGTTCTTCCGTAATGCTTTTCAGACAGTTCTCTTAAATCTTCTTCAGGAGAAACTTCCTCCAGAATTCAAAAGAATCAAGGCACAAATCTACAAGCATTCTGAAAATGGGTTCTATGTTTACCTGAAACCTTGCAAATGTGATTCTCACCAGATTCTCAAATACATCGGCAGATATCTCGGGCGACCTGTCATCGCTACTTCCCGTATTGATGCCTATGACAAAGAGAATGACACCGTTACCTTCCACTATAATCGTCACGAGGATGATAAGCTCATCTCTGAAACCATCCCTGCCATAGACTTTATTAAACGTCTTATCCGCCACATCCCGGAAAAGCATTTTAAGATGATTCGCTACTATGGTATCTATGCTCGCCATAGAGATTCTGATAACTTGATCCGCAGAGCCATTCCTAGAGAAAAAAGGCAGGCTTACATGGCCTTCTCTACCTGGAGAAATGCCATCATTGACGCTTTTGGCTATGATCCCATTAAATGCCCTTACTGCGGTAATTCCATGGTCGTCTTGGAACTCTATTACCGACGACGAAAAGTATCTTTGGAAGAATTGTATGAAAAAGCCTGCAGAAAGTTCAGCGCCGCTCATCCCAAACAACTTTATACTTCACAGTTTTCTCCGTCTGTGCTATCATTGTTTAAAAACGGAGGTGTTCCTTATGGCTCAAGATCCTATCCTGCTTCGAAGAAAGTATATTCAGAATCCTCCTGAGAGTTTTACTGCTGACGAAATCCGTAAATTGTCCTACGAAGAACTCCTTGATATGGACTACTTCCTTAACGAAGACGATATCTTTGACTTTGACGATGATGAATTTGAAGATGGTTTCTTCATCTTCTAATCTGCATCGTCCCCTTTCTGCGCCCTTTTTTAGGGGCGCTTTTTTATTTCCTTTTTTTACCCGCTTCCTGCGCTCTAGTATTTTTCGCAATTTCCTATAAAGCAAGGGAAATTCCGGCACGGCTCAACGCCGTGCCGGAAACAGTCAATTTATTTTCTGTTAACGCGCAAGATAGCGCTCGTAACAACTCTGCTGCACAGCAATTGCCTTTTCGATACCCATCGCTTTGACATCATTCACGAAGGAATCCCATTCACTCATGTCTCTGTCGCCAACGATAAATTTGCACATATTCTCTTCTACCAGCGTTTGCACATCTCCCATTACCTTGCTGTAAATCTCTGACTCTTCTGTCGTAAATGTGGGCGACTTGGGAATGTTGTACAGATTCTCTCGATCCACAGTACTCTCCCAAACATTCTGTGCCTCCAAAGCTGTGGGATCTGCAGTAGCATTGTTGCGTTCGACATCCATGTAGTACGCCCATGCACTTGGGAAATTATACTTGCTTCCTGTAGTACCTTCGGGATCGTTCAGAACAAGCTCTGTAAAGACCTTATTACCATCAGCATCGTAATTCCATGCCTCTCCTTCAACGCCCCAGCTCAGCAGGGTTGAGAGTTCATCAGAGTAACAGCTGTCAAGATAAGTTACCAGATGCTCAATATCTTTGCAGCTTGTGAAAATGCAGCAGAAAGAACCAGCCACGGGGATCCAGTCATTCAGGGAAATGTGAACCTTTTCGCCTGCATTTTCAACAGGATATGTAACCGGAGTAAGACCGAATCCCTCAATTCCGGCGCCGGCGTCCAGATAGTTGTTTATCGTGAAGTACATAGCCTGAACACCAATACCGTTTTCTTCAGAAATGATACTTGCAGGTGCGGAATTTCCGGGGCCTAACGATCTGGACATAAAGTCAGAATCGAGATAGCCTGCTGCATACCAGTCATGGAGTGTCTGAGTATACTTTTTTAGCTGGTCGTCAACAGCACAGTAGGTCACCTTGCCATCCTTCAGATAAAAGCCGTTTGTATCGAAGGAAATACCCATTGTGTTATAGCCGAGGAGCATACCTAGCTCGAAGCCGTTTTGTCCGGTAATCGGAAAGAAGTAGTCGCCATCCAGCGTTCCATTTAAATCCTTGAAAAAAGCAGTCCAATCGTCATAGGTAACCAAATCCGCGGCGGTGCGGCCAGTTGCCTCAAGATAATCACTGCGAAGCAGATAACCGGTAATAGAGGATGTTACGTCCTGCAAAGCATAGAAGCCGGGCATAATGCCGCTATCGGTCATCGTGTTAATGTAAATATCGTGGTTGTCATTTCGAATTGCCTGATAATAGGGCATAAGTTCGGAATAATCAGCAAGATCAATAATGATGTTTTCATCCACAGCAGTATCCAACCCGCCTGAGAACCAGCCACTGTTTCCTGCGAAGAAATCGGGATAGTTACCAGAAGCTATGGTCATATTGAACATTTCTTGACCGGATTCCATGGAATAGGTTGTGAATTCCAGGTGAACATTTGTCAACTCTTCCAGCTTTTTGAACGCGGAATTCTCATTCCAACTTCCAATCTGAGAAAGGCTGAATTCGTTCATACATGTATAGGTGATTGTCTCATCGGAAACTGTAAAATCGACAGGTTCCTCAACCGGTTCCTCGACAGACGCTTCTACGGATTCAGCAACTTCTGCTACGGGCTGTTCTTCCGCTGTAGCCTGTTCTTCTGCTGCAGGAGCAGAATCTGCCGATGCTGCAGCACTTTCAGATGCTCCGCAGCCAGCAAACAGCGCTAAGACAAGCGTAAGTGCCAGAATTACGGATAACCATTTTTTCATAGTTTTACTCCTCCATATTATCCCGCCGGGAAGAGCGGTTTTTTACATTTTACTGCTCGGGCAATCAACGCAGAAAAACAATTGCAGGTTTTTGGGGGGAAGAATTACCAATAATTCTTTTAACCGCAATGTTTTGGCTTCTGATTCAGCGTTCACTTATAAAGCGAAATGTGATAAATCATATTCATCCCTCAGCAAGGAGTTACAACAATCGTTCCGGTATAGGCTTTCCCCGGTTCAGGTGTTACAAGCACACCATCCAAATAAACCGCACCGTTAATTTTGGAATTTGTACCTACTGTCAGAGATGCAATCATGCCTTCTCCAGTAACGTTCCAGACTGCATTATCAGTGAGGGTTACATGAATGTCATTATCTCCGTTGTAGAAGTTCCGGTGCCTCACGCTGCCAAGGTAATAATACTGCTTACTGGTGAATTCGGTATTCTGTTTCCCGTTTTCGTCGATGTGCATAACTTCTGTCGCGCTGATTGCCGCGTCAAGAACTGCATTTTCACCGATTGTCACATACAGTCCCTTGGCTTCCTGCGCAAAATACCCCGTTGCATTGTAGATGTTTCCGAAAAGCGCCACATTCTTCAGTGTCACATAGCTATCCTTTTCTGGGAGCGGAGGCGGCACGAAATCGTCGCCCATCCCCGGTGGCGGACCTGCAGGCTCATCCGGCACTTCCGGCATAGGGAGATCCATCTTGGAGGTGATTTTCCCGTTCTCGCTGGGCCAGCCGGATGCCTCACGGAATACAGTATTGAAAGTAAGTCCGAACGGTCCCTCGGGATTGGTTCCTACTACCGGATCATCGTCGTCAATCAATTGAATCAACACATCGCTCTTAGTGTTGATCTTAACCCCGTCGGAAATTTCAAGACGAACACCGCCTGCCTTTAAGTGGAAAGGCGCGTCCACGCAATTAACTATCGTTCCATCGGTTACCGTCAAATGGCCCAAATTGTGTGCCATAAAGCCGAATTTATCAGAGTTAATAATCGTGGGGTTCCCTTTTCCTTCCCCCTCGTACAATGCTCCCTCCCGGCGTTTGGAATCAAATCGGAAGTATCCGTTGGAGCTTGCGTAGGTTGCATTTCCACCGGAGATATTCACTGCATAGGTTCCCACATTAATCTCGCAGCCGTAAAAGAATTCATCCGTCCCCAATGCATATGTCCCATATCCCGAACCATAGGTATAATGGTAGGGATTTGCACGATCAGCATCATTCTGCTTATGCCCCGTAAGCGTAAGCTTGGAGTCCAGCACTTGCATCTGCATATTGCCACCCACGTCTGTAGACAACACGCCCCACTGATTTGCTCGAACATCGCTGTCCACTACTATAAAGGACGCTTTATTCCCCACAAGGTTTGTGGCCCTTGCGGAGCCGGTAATTCCCAATACCCAGGGGGGCGATACCATCTGACTGACATCTGCACTGTTTACATAGCCGTCATACAGTTCTCCGCCGTAAACCTCTACCAGAGAATTTTTCATGACCAGGTCCGAACTTTCATTAAAAACTCCTGTTTTGGCAACGCCCTCGGTGTGAACTTTCACATTGTCCAAAGTGAGCTTTCCACCTTTGTACACACTGAGTGTGGAACCATAGCCGTCAAAATCACAGACGTCACTGCCATCGGAGATGGAATCGATGTTAAACTCGGAGTCTTTGATTTCATATTCTCCGCCTACCACCATAATGCCATTGAAATTGTGGCTTTCGGAATTCAACTGAATACCAATTGCCTCATGATCGTTGAAGCTTCCGGCGGAAATTGCCTCCAAAGCGCTCTGTTCCTTCATGATCCCATCTGGACCGATTGCTAGAGCAGTTCGGTATGTCGGCCTTCCTGACATGGTAAAGTCACAGGGCAGGGTTTCAAACGGCAGTGTTTCAATTAGTACACCGTTGCCGATATCCATTCCGGACGTGTACTGCTTCTCAACTCCGTCCGCAACAAATGTTACAAGCTTTCCGTTTTCGTTTAAGTACGGTTCTTTAATTGCCATTAACACATTCCTCCCATTCATTGCTTCTATGATAGCACCGATTATCGGGGCGTGGCGATATCACTTTTTTTGAATATCTATCAAAAAATCGACGTAAGCCAGAGTGCATGACTCTCTTCAAGACCTCCGCCCGGGAATCTTGTACTTAGGTAGTCTATATTACCGAAACCTATGCACGCGGTCATCATCAATAACACCAATCCAGTTCATTCCATAAGCAAAGTCATAGCTGTTACCGGCACTATCCACATAACACTCCACATCCAACGGCACATCTTCTGCCTGCTGTTCAACAGTATCCATATTCAACGGCATCCGGAACGGAAGCAAACCCGATGGCTCCGTTTCTCCGCAAAGCATCTTCAGCATTACCCGGGCGTCCACACCAAAGTGAACCAAAACTGCATCAGATATCGGTTCAACCTCAGACGGGACAGCAGGACGGTCCAACTTCCAGACTGTTACGACAGGTTTTCCACCTACTTTCTTTCTGGTTTCCTCCAACTGCAGGAAATCGTTCAGGTTAGACGCCACAACCGTTTTTCCTCTGTAGCTGCGATTTGTAAATCTTTCCAGCGGATCGCCGCCTGCGATACTTTTTTCCCTGGCGCAGGACGCTGTATACGGTCGATATTGAAGCGTAATCGGTGAATAGCCGTTTCCGCCTGCGTCACGGTCTGTCGCATCATAACCAGTATGAGGGATTGGGCCCTCCAGGCAGAACAGTGCAAATGCAGCCTCCTCCGGATTATCCGTTATCTCAAAGAATTCAGAGATTATGTCCTCCGGGATTGGGTATTCATAGCGGTCCTCTGTCTTTCCGAAGGGGCCTTCTCGCCCCGGTGTAAACCGTTTCTCAAAGAAAACCTTTGTCTGTTTTGCAATTGGCAACACCTTACTGTTTTTCAGCAGAACTATGGATTTCTCCTGTGCTTCCATTCCGTCCCGGGCAAGTGCCGCATTGCCGACAATTTTCTCAGATTCTTCATTACGGAGATACGGATTCTCAAAAAGCCCCATACGGAAGCTGTTCAGAAGAATTCTCGCACCTGATTCCTCCAGACGGCGGCGCATCCAATCCTTACCGTACTTTTCTCTGCCCATTTGGATACCCTTGAGAATATCCTCATTACACATGACATCACCGAACTGGTCAACACCTGCCTCGATGCATTTCAGGAAGCGTTCGGGAACGCTCAAATGCTCAACACCCCAGCAGTTTCCGCCACGAACCGTCATATCGTCGGATTCATCTTCGGTAATCGAAAAATCTGAACAGACGACTCCATCAAAGCTGCAGCCCTGTCGGAGCAAATCATGGATGATATATCTGCTGTAATTGTTTCCCACATTTTCGCCGTAGACAATGTCCTGATTGTAGGGAATATCATAATAAGGCATTACTGCGGCAGCGCATTCCGTTCCTTTGTTCAGCTTGAATGCGCCTTCCGAAAAGACAGACATCTGCTGTTTCAGGTTGTCTCCGGGGTATACAGAATATTTGCCATATGCCTGATGGGCATCTCTTCCGCCCTCTCCTGTGCCGCCACCGGGCCAGTGCTTAGGCATAGCGACAATGCTTTCCGTTCCCCAACTGCCTTCTACACATTTTTCCGGGTTTTCCGTTGTCTGCATACCGTCGCAAACCGCACGTGCTAATTCGGTTGATAGTTTCGCTCCCTCTCCAAATGTTCCAACGAAACGATTCCAGCGCGGGTCCGTTGCAAGATCGATTTGCGGTGCAAGCGCCGTGGGTAACCCAAGTGCTCTTGCCTCTTGCGCAACCGCCCTGCCGTATTTGTAGACCAGCTCAGGATCAAAGGATGCTGCAAGTCCCAGTGCTTCCGGCCATACTGACCAGTAATAGTCGTCACTGTTAAAGAACTGTCCTGCTACACTGGGAACTTGGCGTGGATTTGAACTGTTTGCGCAAGGAACACCAAAAGGTTCTTTCTCGCAGAATGCCTGCATCTTGTTGTTCCATTTTACCGCCCAGTCAACGCCCTCGATTTCCATCATAAGAAATGCCCGAACAAAATCCTCATGCATTGCCTTTGTCTGCTGATCGGTAAGCTCCCACGGGTCTGCATGACAATCCTCATCGTCGTATTCTTTTCCGTCAAATGTCGCAAAAGCCTTGAGAAAGGCCATTGTGCGTCCAGGAATTGACTGTTTCCCTGCGTGCAGCATCAGGCCAGCAAGCTGCTCATCGGAAAGTCTTGACGCCAAATCCTCTGCTCGAGCTTTGGGCAACAGTCTCCAGTCTTCGTATGGATGCAATTCCCCATCCTTACTCAAATCCTTGAAAAAGCAGCCATCCTTCTCAAGAATCTTTACACCGGAATCCGGGCAATAACCCAATTCAGGTCCGTTTTTGTTGCTCACAAAGTATACCTTCTCAACATTTTCTGAATTCATGTATTTCCCTCGCTTTCTAGTCTATTTGTCCTTGCGCTGTGAGAAGAGCCAGTTGAACATTTCCCTGTCCTTGTATGCCGGATCCCAACATCCGTGATTGTATTTCTGTTCCGCAGGATAGATGGTGACCTTGAAGCTATCTCCCTCAGTTTTCCCCTTTTCATTCAGCAACTCCCTCATTTTTTGCGTTACTGCAACGGGAACCAACGGATCGTCCTCTGCATGGAACATCCATAACGGCACCTTGACAAGAGTACCTACACACGCCGAAAGTCCATCACTATCGATGGTTCCCCGGCCGACCTCGCCCTTGATACAGGCCGGACAGCAGGTAATCACAGCAGCAAACCGGTCGGGGGCAAGACGATTGAGATTCCATGCGCCAAAGCCGCCGAGGGATAGTCCTGTCAGATATATCCTTGATATATCTGCTCTGCTTTCTTTTACTACGCTTTCCAATCCATCGCGGATAGCCTCCAAATAAGGAATTTCCCACATCACATTTGGAATGGGTAGCGGACACTGCGGTGCCAGTACAGCACATGGAGGGATACTTCCGTCGTCCTGGGCCTTGACCCAGTCGATTACGCTGTCATTATCAAGTATCTGTCCCAGATTATCGTTTCCGCAACCGCCGATTCCGTGGAGAATAATGAGCATAGGTATTGCATCGGTATTGTCTTCGGGTATATACAACCTGTAGGGTACCGTTGCATCTGTTGATTGAAAGTTTCCTTCTTGGAATCTTGGTACAAATTTCATCCGCTCAGCTTTCCGTAATGTATCAAGTCGTTCCATTTCCGCCAGTTCTTCCGGAGAAAGCGATGGAAAGATCCCTGGAGGAGGTTTCGGAATTGCCTGATTAATTGCCATAATTTAACCCCCGTTTCAAGAAATAAATGTCAGTAAGTCTCTCACCGTATTGTAAGCTGTTGCCGTTGCATTCATGATATTTCCGACGGACCGGCAGTCACCGATTGCAGCAAATGCACTGCAGTCTCCTTTCAGTCGATATGCTTCATCAAGCTGTGCGCCAAATCCTGTTGCGAGCAGCACAAGTTCCGCTTGGACTGTATGCTCCCCGGATCCGTCTTTGAACCGAATGCAGTTTTTTTCACAGGCAATAATCTCGGCATTTGTGTAGGTGCCAGCTATTGCACCGAGTCTGCTGATAATTGCATTTCTCTGAGTCATGGATGCATCTGCTGCGATGCTGTGCCTTGCAAGTAACGTAACCTTATGTCCAAGACTATGCAAATGCAGTGCCGTTTCGCTTCCAATCAGTCCGCCGCCGATAATCAGGATACTGTGGGGCAGTTTCTCCTCGGCCCCGTATATATCCGCTGCATGCATCGTCGTGCAATTCTGAATCCCCGGTATATCCGGTGTCTTCTCCACAGCTCCGATTGCCGCAAGGAAAACATCAGGTTGTTCTGCAGCAACTAGCTCCGGCGTTACTTCTGTATTTAAACGGATTTCAACGTTCTCGTATTTTTCCAGCACTGCTGTCATTCTTTCCCGGAGGATATGGATATCTTCCTTAAAGCTCACGGTATCCGCATGCTGTAGAGCTCCTCCAAGACGATCGCTCTTTTCACAAAGAATGACACTGCAGCCTGCTTCTGCCGCTGTCCGTGCGGCTTCCATACCCGCAGGTCCGCCACCCGCAATTAGCACCTTTTTATCGGAGGAGATTGGCTGTATATGCTCTGCTTCGTAACCCGTCGTGGGATTTACCGTGCAGCGCACTACACGAGGAGGCTTATTGAAAAGAATATCCTGACAGTGCAGACAGCGAACACAGTGGCGGATTTCGTCCTCTCGACCTGTTGCTGCTTTCAGCGGGAATTCATGGTCAGCAATCAGTGTGCGTCCCATATAAATAAGGTCTGCCTTCCCATCCCTTAAGATTTCTTCCGCAAGTTCGGGAGTGGATATTGCACCGACTGCTGAAACTGGAATGTGAATTTCGGGTTGATTTCGAATATACTCGGCAAGGTAAACATTGATACCGTGCTCCATAAATACAGTCGGTCCCATTCGTTCTCCTGCATAGAGACCCATTGGACCACCGCAGGAAACACTGATTAAATCTACTTTTTCCTGCAGTACACTGCAGATTATTGCCTGTTCTTCCACAGTGAGCCCGCCTTCAAGCGGTTCCATTCCGGAGATTCGGACCTCCAGCGGAAATTCCCTTCCGATGCGTTCACGGATGGCATCGAGAATCATTAACGGGAAGCGGAGACGATTCTCTGTACTGCCACCGTAGCTGTCTGTTCTGCGATTGAAATAAGGCGAAAGAAACTGATGAAGCAGCCAGCCATGTCCCATGTGTACCATAACCATATCGTAGCCGGCATCTTTGAGTATTTCAGCGGAATCGGCGTAATCTTCGGCAATTCGGCGCATATCATCCTCGTCGATTTCTTTGCAAACTTCCGGGAATCCGGGGCCCATCGGGACTGTTTTAGGATCCATGAATTTCCCGAGGTCACATGCAACAAGAGGAATGGCCCCATTATTCATAAAGGGAGCACACATCGCCCCACCATGGGATATCTCAATTGAAGCGGCTGCACCATGTCGATGAATTGCCTCTGCCATTAAATAAAGGCGTCTTTTTACCTTTGGATCGCAGATACATACGATATCGTCGTGAGTGCGTCCTGTAGAATTTCCTACAATTGTCTCGCCTACGGTAATCAGTCCGGCACCGCCTCGCGAAATCGCCTCTGCCAGAGCAATACACTCATCAGAAAATCCGCCGCCGGGTGCCTGCCTCGTAAAAGAAATCGGCGCATAAGCAATGCGATTGCGCAATGTGAGTCTACCGATACGGAATGTGCTGAACAAATTCGGATACTGCATGGAAAGCTCCTTCCTTTCTGGTTGTTGCAAAATCTCAATATCTATATTATAATATTAGCACAGTATGATTGTTTTCCCCGATATCAGTTTTTTTGCCATTCTATCAAAAAATTGTTTTGTCGAATGTAAGGTGAGCTTTCTATGAATCCATACAATCCCCTTCTCACAGAAATTGATGCTGTTATACAAGACAGTTCTGCTTCTTCTGCGGACTTACGGCAGCTTTTGATATCATCTAAATACGCCCTGAAGGAGTCCAAAGAGAATTACGAATCCCTCAAGAGAAACATATACTGGGGACTGATTGGAGGTCATATGGATAACTGCGAACTTAATGCTTCGTTGTTACAGGAATATGATATTTCCGTATTCGATAATCAGTTTATTCTGATTGCTTTCCGTCACAATGGTCCGGAACTGACTAAGTCTGCATACGATAAGGATGCTCAATCTGAGGCTGAGATTCGCTCTAAGCTTGTTCCGGTTTCTGAGTATGCGCAGAGATTACTCTCTGAAATTGGTTTGGCTTATACCGTTGTTTACTATGATGACTTAATCTGTATTTTACGCGACACGCAGATTAGTAATCCCGCTCTGCAAATAGCCATCAAAAAAATAGTTGAATTTGGAAAACAGCACTATCGTCTCTCACTGATCAGCGCTGCCAGTGACCCCATGTTCGGTCTTGGCAGTATTTCCGCATCTTATACTGCGACCACCAAGCTGTTGGACTACGGGATGATTCAAAACTCCCGCGAAGTTGTCAGACTATGCCATGACATGCGGCATCCAATGGAGAACTTTGAAACTGACCGCTACAGCTCCGTTCAGTATAAGCTTTTTCAATACATAAAAAATGCACAATTTGATTTAGCCAGGCAGATTCTATTAGAAATAATTGCCGGTGCGTCGGATTTAGAAATCAGTTGCCTCCAGCAATACAAGTGTAGGCTTTTCGGATTAACGGATATAATGCTGGTCGCCAGTGACAGCTGGTCGAATGCAGTTCAGGCAAATAACCTGCGAGGGGCAGAATACGATATTATTTTCAACTTCAAGAATATCTCTCAGTTGAGCTCGAGCTTGCTCAGTTACCTTGATTTTATGCAGTCTGTTTATGACTCCTTTAATGACGATACCGGTACTGTCGGTAAAATGCGATTGTTTATCAATAAGCACCTCACCGATTATGATCTTTCCGTGAATGGAATCGCAAATTATTATTCACTATCAGTTCCGCAGGCAACACAACTATTTCGTGAACGGTATAACATGAGCATTCTGGATTATATTCATATATCACGCTTAGAAATAGCTAAACACAAACTCCGAAGTTCCACCGAAACTGTTTCTGCTATTTCCGCTGCAGTTGGCTATGGAAGCAGCCTCACACTCAACAGAGCATTTAAACGATATGAAGGGATAACCCCAACGGAGTACCGAGAGCGATTTCATGGTATAGATTTTAAATACTGAAAAACAGATAACATGTTACATATCATTCATAGCTCAATGAATTGTTCCAGTAGTATACGGTGGATAAAGTTTGTGCCCCTCCCCGCC
>ERZ780226.2360-NODE-2360-length-13125-cov-30.135195_pt1 | contig 13125 bp, 9 predicted proteins | sample MGYA00511165_ERZ780226 | MGnify/ENA primary metagenome ERZ780226 (study PRJEB29588, sample SAMEA2152373) | human gut metagenome | biome: human gut; feature: human-associated habitat; material: faeces | place: Denmark | collected 2008/2010 ...
GAGTCCAGTAATCCCGACCAAAAGCCGTCAGATGTGCCGTAAACACTGAGGATTTACCTTGGTCGTGGTCAAAATGGTCGGTACAATTTCGGTATCATTCCTATACAAATTATTAAAAATAGGCTGTATCTGAAAAAAATTAAGATATGGCTAAAAAAAATTATGCTCCAAATTCGAATGACACAATTCTTAGCAGTGTCATTGGCTGGAAACCTCCAGTTTTGCATCAGAAATCAGAATGTTATATCTCCTTCTTGGCGTTTGATCCAGGAGTCAACCGCATGAGAAAGAAAAAAATTATGCTTGACCATATCAAGGGCAAGCGGAACCAACGTGTCTATGCCGACCAGGTTATTAAAAAACTCACCGAGAAACTTATGGCAGGATGGAATCCTTGGATTGAGGAGCTGCAGCCCCTGGAATATACTAAATGGGATGACGTTCTCGACAGGTATAAGTCTTATCTGGCCAAAATGTGCAACGAGGGTAGTATGCGTGAGGAGACTTATGTCGACTATAGCAGTCGTCTCAGAATCCTGGAAAAATGGAAGCAAGAGAAAAGAATAACTCTCAACTACTCCTACCAATGGGACAAAAGTAATGTGAGCAAGTTTCTGGATTACATTTTCATCGACCGGAACAATACTGTACTGACCCGCAATAACTATCTTGCCTGGACTAAGAGTTTTTCTGCTTATCTGTTAGCTCGAGGGTATATACCTAAGAACCCTACAGAAGGCCTGGAACGTATCAAGAACAGGCAGAAGAAAAGCAGAGATGTCATACCGGATTGTACCATGCAGCTCATCAGAGACTACCTACAGGAACACAACAAGCACTATCTGCTGGCTTGTGAAATCATTCACTACCTCTTCATCCGCCCTCGCGAGATGTCCTATCTCAGAATCTGCGATATCCATGTAAAGACTCAGACAATCACTCTGCATGGCGAGAACACAAAGAACGGCAATGATGCCGTGATCACCTTGCCGACTCATGTCATCAAGCTGATGATGGAACTCAACATCTTCTCACACCCAGGGCAGGACTACCTCTTTTCTGACGGGTTCTGCCCCGGACCAGAAAGAAAAAACGAGAAAATGTTCAGAGACTACTGGACTCGTGTCTTGAGAAAGGAACTGAAACTCTCACCTCGCTTCAAGTTCTATAGCTTGAAGGACACAGGCATCACCAATATGCTGCGGGCAAATGCCGATGTCTTGTCGGTCAGAGACCAAGCGAGACACTCATCTATACTCATCACAGACATCTATACGCCTAAGGATATACAGAAGGCGAATGAGTATATCAAGAACTATCAGGGTATCCTATAATATAATAAGGTGGAGAGCTAACTGCTCCCCACCTTATTATATATATTATGATAGCATATAAAAATATCCCGTGTAAACTGGCTCGATGGCATCGTCCTTGACTTCCATCTCTATCTTCTCGCACACATATTTCTTGTTGCGGATGATGTATATCTTGGATGGATCCGGTATGTCATCTGACTTAAACTTGGCCTCCATGCAGTTTTTATTGTCTATTCTGAGAGCATTATCATGTAAGCAGCCCAGAGTAACAACATCATTAGTAGATTTCGTACAAATCGACAGAGAGTAAGGATACTTTTCTTTAAATGTTCCTCCTCCGTTCCCACCAAATCCTCCTTCGGTACTACCACAATATTCTTTATTTATTCGGTAGTCGGTTTTGAATTTTGGCCACCTAGACTTCGCTCTAACCCAACTAAATTTGTTGTCATCCTGTACTTCTCCTGGAATAATGAAGAATATATTCATGCATTCCTGATCATCTTCGGATTTGTCGAGTGTTGACTCATCATCAATCGCATCCTGCACGGATGTGTAGCTGAATCCGTCATCATCAACATCGCACTCCTTTGAATCCGGCTCCTTATCATTAGGTATTGAAAGAAGGCATCGCTTCTCGTAGTAATTATCTTCCAAGATTGCTGTTTTGAAATTGATATCTTCTACAACTTGTGCTGCAGGAGATATGTTAAGTTTAACATAGTCATCAGAAGAACTGTCCCTGATTAATGGTGACCAAACGCCTGCCAGCTGCCATGTTTTCGAACCCTCATTCTCTACATATATGTAGTAACTACCATTACACTCAATGATGGTCTGTCTTTTTTGTTTTTCAGACCATGACTGTGTTGTCCCTTGGAACTGATTTTGCGGGTCCCAGGTAGCTGTACTATGGACTATTTCAAAATTCTCGAAGACTTTTTTGGAAATAACTTCATAGTTATCTCTGTTTGCAGAATCACCCAGATTATACTCCAGATTTGCTGTAGATGACGTGGAGAAGGATCCGTCTTCGTCGTAGTCCGTTGTGTATTCGGCCAGAGGCTCAATCGCTACGGAATCTGCGGTTGTCAGCTCTGATTTTTTGATAACAGAACAAGTTTTTTGGATATCATCAAAAACAATGGTGGCATTGAAAAGCTTTCGAAATTCCTCTATAAAAGTATAGCTCGACCAATGAGGAAGTGCCCTTCGCAGCTCACGAGTCTTGTAGGCCGATGCTATATACAGGAGGTTCCACGGCTTGCAGTCGAAGTCGTTGCGCTTGAGCGTGTATCCCTCATATTCTACCACTTTACGGAAGATATACATTAAGTTTGGCTGAACAGCCAGGTTCATGATAAATGGTGCATTGTAGCCAATAAATGCTTTCGTTTTAGCTACTCCGACAAAATTGGCAATCATATCATTTGTTTCGTCCCGTACAGGAACAAAACACCATTTACCCTCTACTCCCAGGAACTTCGATTTATCATCATCCAATCTATAGATGTCATTAATCTTCTGAATACCTTTCCATCCTTGAGACCAGCCCTTATCAACTGTATAACCGGGCTTGTCAGCTGTGCCAAACGGAATCTCATCGATGTAGTGCCTGGTCATGCGGTCGTTGAACTTGATGCGGGACTTGCCTCCGACTATCTGCAGTTTGATTTCTTTCTCATTCACGGAGAGTATGGTACCGACACCACTCATGATGAGCTGGCTGTTACAGAACAGTTTGCAGTCATCGTATTTGGCGATGTTCTTCTTGACCTCCAGTCGCGAGACATTCTTAAATATGACACGGTTCTCCAGGATATTCATGGGGAAGGTGATGTCATAGGTGTACTCACCATCATCGGTGACATACTGGTTTGCGTATGTCACCTTGATGGATGATGTAGAAATGGGATAGGCCTTATGGCCATTGATGATGCATGTTATCATATTCCACTACTTATTGTTTAAAATGCGCTGATAATCCTGCAGTCTGCGGTGCAGACCTCTACGGCCAGATATCGGAACCTCGACCTCAATGCCATCGTCAAGCGTCTGTGTCAGACGGCTGACGGCTGCATTGACACCATCAAGGGACTGGCGTACCTCGGTGTTATCATTGTTGACATTGACAACAGGAGCAACCACGGTACTGCTACCCTGTCCGAGAGAACGTGTGATGTCTTCAGCGGTCAGCGAGCCAACTGTATTGGAGCGCTGTGCCCTATCGATGAGGTCAAGAGCCGGACGGATGGATGAGTTGTTGACGGCATTGTGATTAGCCACGAACTCGCCTTCATGTACGACACCTGCTTCCTTTCTGTAGCGGTTACCTCCGGTATATCCACCCTCATAGTAACCTGCTGCCTCTGCCTGGTGCTGCTTCTTGATAGCAGCAAGCTGTATCATACCTGCAGCTGTGGCCATACCTGCTGCAACAGGAGCTAATGTCCAACCTATTGTTGGTATAGCTGCAGCAGATGCATAGGCATTGATAGCAGACATTGCTGTAGATGCTATCGCCTGCGCAATTTCTATCTTCATGGCTTTTTTGTTAGCCTTTGACTTCGCTGCAGCCAGTTCTTTGTCTCTCTTCTCCTCCAACTTTTTCTTTTTCTTCGAATTGTTGCCAGCTGCAGCAATCTGCTTCTCGTAGTTCTTGGAGATTTTCGCCTGCTCGAGGTCAGAGCATGCCTGAGCATATGACGATGACGCAGATAGAATACCGTTGATACCATTGTAAACTACAGCTGTCTTTTCAATCAGGTCATTGAGGAAATCTGAGGTGATCTTCCCTTTCGCCTGCATGTATGCAGCATGGTTCTGCTTGTCGTTGCCATACAACTCCTTCAGTTTCTCCATGGTGTTTTGATAGTTCTCAACTTGTGAGGAGAAGTATCCACCCAGAGTTGCATTGCCGGTCGACTGGGACTCCCCTGCTGCAGCCCTGGCGCTGTTGACCATCTCTGATGACTTATCATTAATCTTCAGCTGAGCGCTACCAGCACCATGATCATCAGCATCAATCTGCGCTCTCTGTGCAGCAAACTGCTTGGTTATCTCCAACTTCATCTGCTGATATTCCTCCTCCTTGATCAATCCCTGCTTGTAGAGATTGTCAAGGCCATTGAGGTACATGGTCTCCTGAGCCTGCAGGTCTTGCTTACCGAACTGCTGACGCAACTCCTTCAGCTGGTTCTGGTATGACTCCTGCATCTGCAGCTGGTGGTCAAGTGATGCCTGCTCCATCTCAGCCTTCAGATCCAGCCATTCCTCGCTGCCCTCATTGTAGAGTGCCAGGCGCTTTTGCATGGCATCTGCATCATTCTGATAGATGGCTTCATCGAGAGCTATGTCATTCTGATAGATAGCTGAGTTGGCATCATTGTATTGAGCCTTGATGCTAGCCTCCTTCTGTAGGCGCTCACGCTCAATGCTCTGCTCATTCATCTTCAGTATGGCAGCATCATGCTGCTTGACGACAGTGACCTGGTTGTCAAGTAACTGCTTATACTCATTGCTCTCTGCTCCATAGAGTTGCTTCAGCTTAGCAAAGCCCTTAATCTGGATGTTCTGTCGGTCATCGAGGAACTGCTGATAGGTTTTCTTGCCTTCTGCATAGGCTTTGGCGTTGTTAGCCATCAACTCGTTGGTCTCAGCCTTGATGCTATCGGCAGCCTGCTTCTGCTTGCGCTTGGCTTCTGCCTCACGCTTGCGAGCTTCTGCAGCCGCAGTCTTCTCAGCCTTGGCCCTAGCCTTGCGCTCCTTATCTGAAGCTTGATGAGTACCGGTTGTTCTCTGCTGCTTAATGATGGTACCATCATTGCCCTTGCCATTGTAGCCATTGTTTCTCCAAGGCTCCGGATCATTGACTTCGAAGTGCTGAGACTCCAGCTCATTTATCTTGTCGATGAGCTTCTGCTGATACTGCTTTTCTCTTTCGACACTCTGTAGTAGCTGGTCCTTGTGGTCAGCTGCGAAGTTAAGTTTTTGAGTCTTGCCACCTGCAAATGGGTTTAGCCTATCCCAGAAGCGTTTCCAGTAACCTCTATTGTCATTGTTAGCCTCTCCTAACAGGTCTTCATCTTCCGCTTGCTTAGCTATTGACTCTGCCAGCTTCTTCTGTAGGCCGTCGATGACAATCTTCTTCTTCATCATGTCAATGTACGACTGGATCTGCCTTGTTGCTTGACCGGTGCGCACTGCTTCCTCGGTGATGTTGCCGAGGTGTTCACGCATCAGCTTGCCGTTGAGTTCCTCCAGGGCTGCCTTGCGGTCTGACTCAGCTGTGGTGTTGGACTGGATGGCAGAAACGAGGCGCATGATGGATGCCTCCTCTTCTGCTGCCTGCTTGTTGGCATCTGTCACGGCATCATTGTAGTCACGCTGAGCCTGCTCAGCTGTGCTCGTCTCTTTAGACAGTGTGACGATTGCGGCTGTCAGACCGGCAACAACAGCAATCACAGCAGTGATCGGGTTGGCCAACAACACTTTGTTCCACAACATTTGTGCAGCTGTGGTCAGTTTTATTTCTCGTGTCAACGCCATCTGAACGATTGCCATGGTCTTGAGAGCAGATGTCTTAAGACCTACAAGGACGAGATGCGCCTTTTCGCGTAGAATCATGATGTTGAGCCATGCCATTTGCGCCTTCTCTGCGATCAACTTGGCCTTAGATACTGCAGTATAGGTGACGATGGCAGCTGTCAGCACAATTAATATGCGCCAATAATCTTTGACGAAATCAACGAGGGTTGAGAGTGCCCGAACTCCGAGACTGGCAGCAGATATGCAATATCGTGCTGCAGGATAGAGTTTCTGGCCCAGTTCTATGGAGAGATCCAGGAACTTCTTGCTCGCTTTGTCAAGTTGAGCCTGTACACTCTCGTTCTGTGTCTCGAACTCATTGAGGACGGATGTGCCTTCGGAATAGGCTTCGTTTGCCAGGTTCTGGGCAGTCTTGATGTCATCGAGCTTGTCTGCGAGGACGGTGAGGACTCCAGTAGCCCTGGATCCATCCATCTTCATTTCCTCGAACATTGGTGCAAGGTCGGCAAAACCGCCCTTGGCTCTCATGGCTGCCAAAAACTGGAGAAGTGCGCCATTGGCGTCCTCCTTTAACGTCTTTGCGAATTCCTTGACATTGAGTCCAGCAATCTTTGCAAACTTTGAGGAGTCCTGGAACATTTTTGCCAGGAGGTTCTGTACTGCGGTTGCAGCAGTCTCGTCTTGCTGCATGTTCTGGTCAAGGACAGAAGCGAGACCCATGATCTGAGCCTGTGTAAAGCCTGCCTGCTTGCCGACACCTGCCACACGGGCAGTGAAGTCAACGAGATAACCGGCAGAGGCAGAAGAATTCTGCGCCAACTCATTGACTGCAGAACCTGTTGCCAACAGGGCGCCTCGCAGACCCTTGGTTTTGTCTTCGCCGAACATCTGGGCGAGTTTACCGATTTGAGAGACTGCTTTATCGCCGAGGTCATCACCGAGGGCGACATTGATTTTATCGGCTCCATCTACGAACTCCTCAACTGCTGCAGTCGAAGTGATGCCGAGTCTTCCGGCATCTTCGGCTAACTGGTTGAGCTTCTGTCGAGGGGTTCGGGTGTCCATCTTTTTGAAGTCCTCGTTCATGCGCTCAACCTCTTCGGCTGCCTGCCCGGTATATTTTCGGACGTTGGTCATCTCATCGTCCATCTTGGCATACTCCTCTACACACTTTTTGACGGTGAAGGTGATGCCGGAGATTGCAGCGACGGCTCCAAGGGCAATGCCCTGCATTCGGTTGAACCAGTCTGCAGAGCGCTTGATCCAGGACTCTTGAGCTACGCCTTCGGCTCTGACTGCCTGCAGTTCAGCCTTCAGCTGCTTCGCCTTCAGCTCCATCTGCTTGAACTGCTCGGTACCACGCTCCATGCCATGCATCTGCTGGTTCAGTGCCTTGATGGAGTACTCCAGGTCACGGATGGATGAGGTTTTGAGGTTGGCCATGGTGTTGTTGACGAGCTGCATCTGCCTCTTGGTCTCCTTGATATCCACATTTGTGCGGTCAATTTCCTTGTCATACTGCTGCATGAGGGTGACCACCTTCTGCTCGCTCTGTCGGATGCGCTCCAACTCCGCCTCCACTAGCTTCAGCTGTGAAGCTCGAGAGGCGTACATGGTAGATGTCGGGTCGTAGTCAGCCATCTGACTACGTAGCTTGGAAGCTGTGAAGTTGAGATCGTTGAGAGATGCATGTTTCAGGTTTGACACCGTTGCGGTCATGCGTCTCGCTTCCTCATCAGCCTTGCGTGTTGCGCCCTTCAGGGCAAGCATCTGCTCCTTAACCTTGGAGAGTTGAGCGTCCAATTTTGCGAAGTCTGAAGGGTCAGATGCTGCCTTCATCTGCCCCTTCAGATGTCTTGCTGCCTTCTCTAGCTGTCCGAGGCTTGCACTAGACAGGTTGTCGAGTGTCTCCTTGACGCTCATGGTTGAGTTCTTGAATTGCTTCATCTCTCGCTCTGCGGCCTTCAGATCCTTGGCGAGGGATGCGCCTAAACGGGAATCGCCCGCCGAGAAGGCTTCCTGTTTAGCCTTCTTCAGACGAGCGACTCTGTCCTCCAACTCTTTGAGTCGGTTCTTTGCCTCCTCTGAGTTGAGCTTGATGACTGTTGTATATACCTCTTGTCTTGCCATTATCGGGTGACTTGTATATAGCTGTTATATAATATGTTGGAATGGGGATTGAAGTTGATGACCTTGACATCATAGCCTTTGGTGCCCCACCGCCACCAGAGGAATCTGTGCTTGTACTGCCTGTAGACGATGGTCTGGAGGCTGTCTCTCGCCTTGTATGTCAAGATGGAGTCCGCCGTATTGAGACGGAAACTGAGCCATCGGTCGCTGTAGGTATAGACCGAGTCGCTGCGGTCAGTCTTGACCGTATCAGCAGTACTCAGACTCGTGCGCTGGTCTGCCAAGACCTGGCCAAGACGAATGTCCAGGTCATGGAGCAGTTGGCGGTCGTAGGCCTGAATTTTGTACTCCTCAGCCGGCATCTGCAGCACCTGCTGCGTGATGACCGTGAGCGAGTCTCGGATGGTGTCTCGCTCGGCTGGAGCATACTGAAGTTTCAGCCCATTGAGCTGTTCTCTCAGTTCCTGCTCCGCTCGCTGCTGTCGATGGTCAAAAACCCAGAAACAGGCGATGATGACCAATATCACCGATATGGCCATGATGATTGACTTGAGATGTTTCTGCATAATCCTAGCTTTTTAGATGTCAGCATATTCCGGAATGGCATCGAAGCAAGGACACTCCTTGATGCGCTCCCATGGATCGACCACTCCATTGTGGTTCTTGTCAGGCGAGATGTCACGATGTCCCATGATCTTGGCTTCAGGGTAGCGGTTTCTCAATTCCTTGAGCAACTCACGCAAACCTTGTTTCTGTGCCTCTGTGCGGTTGTCGATAGCCTTGCCTGTGCGGGATATTCCACCCATGTATGCCACGTTGACTGAATCGAAATTGTGCCCCTTGACTCCGTTGGACGGCAGGTCTTCTGTCATGAGCTGCCTGTACTTGCCATCAGCGGTTACGACCCAGTGGTAGCCTGGATAATGCCAGCCTTTGTTTCTAAATTCCTTGAGCAAGGCATCGACAGACCATGACTGTCGGCTTGCTGTACAATGAACGAAAATTTTCTTAATCTTGCGTGCCATTTTTATTGTTAAAATATTTATTGATAATGTCTTTAACTCTGGTGTCAAAAGTCAGTGCGAAACCAAAGACGGTTGCCACGTAAACCAGACTCTGCCCAAAGTACCACAAGACGTTAGACGTGACGTCGTGGGACATAAAAAAGCTGATGTACACAAGCACAATGCCAGCAAGCAGTACTATGCCAGCAGAGCTGTAGTGTATCCAATCCTTGGTATTTCTCTGCATATCTGTACCTTTTTTAAAACTGGCACAAAGGTACATATAATATAAGGAATATAAAAATACGGCAGAAAGGACTGTCATCCTCCTGCCGTATCTGATAACTATGAGATATCCCGGTCGAGTAACTCTCTGGCCATCTGCTTAGCCTGCTCTCGCCACTCCTGGAATACTTGGTACTCTGTCTCGTGCTCCCTGTTGCCATCACCATGGTTGCACAGGATGGCTTCGACATCGCTCTGGCTGTACTTAGTACGAACCAGGCCATTCACGAACTCGCGATAGCTTGCCGACTCAGCCTCAATCTTAGTGGAGCCGTCAATCTCTGTGCCCTCGTAGCTGTAGGCTGTCACTGTCTTACTATCGCCATCAGACTCCGACATGGTGGTGTCTGGGTGATAGTTTTCTACTTTCTGCTCACTCAGGAACAGAAGAAAATGCTTGCTGTCATATCTCAAGTATGACATACGGCAAAGATAAAATTTCTTGTGCATCTAGATAAACTTATAAAATTTCTTGCCAAACTTGTTGGTTAGCTCGGCTGCAACGGTGTAGAAGCCCTTTTCCAGCAGTTCCCACTCCTTGCGTGCCTGGTCAACCAGAATATCTGAGCCAGTAAAGAGCCACCACGACTCAGGTTGCCAAACCGGCTCCTCAATCTCATCGCCATGTTCATCGAGTTGTCCTGTCTTCCGGACGTGATCGATGAAACGGAAGCGGATGGCTAGGCGGTCCTTAGGCACCTTCTTGGTGACTATGTGCTTGACGCCCTGGTCGTCAACTTCTTCAACCTGCTCCATTTTGAAGTCGACTCTCGACTTATCTATCTTGTAATCCTCTATGAGGATGAGGAACTTGTCATAGTCCTCAATGTTGTGGCACAGGATATCGCCTGGATGCTTCTTCTGTGCCATGCTCATGCCCTCGAAGGGAACCTCTCCCTTGCGAGCCTTCACAATCTGACCATACTTTTTCATACCGATTTTATTTAATAAGTTTTTTGTATCTGCGTGTTTGGCTAGGCCAAGCCTGGATGCTGCCTTGCGCCGGATCTGTTCATCGTTAAGTCCACGTTTGCGCAATCTTGCCACCTGGGCACAGAGTGCCTGCTTGGTGCGCTTGCGCAAAAGGGCATGGTCGGCAAAGATCTTCTGTCCACAGAAGTCTATGCCGTCACATGTACGATGAATATTCCAACTTCTATTGATGCGGAGCTTCCAGTCTCTAGCCAAGTGCATGACTGCAAGCTCCGCCATGAGGCGTAAGAAGACCTTATCTTCATGCATGATGAAGATATTGTCCATGAATCTATAATAATGTTTGAGCCCTTCGCGGCAAAAATGGTCGAAGCGCTCATTGAGGGATTTTACCCCCCCACATTTAAAACGATAGCTTGCTGCTCCGAGCGGCATGTGAGGAGCATGTCTGTGACGTACCGAGCCTGCCAGTAGCCGTGTTTCTCGGGGTCTTGGAGTATGTCGAAACACCGCATGGCGAGATAGTCAAACCTCGCCAGAAACAGTTGCCCCAAAAGTTGTGTAAGCTTGACGCCCAGCACTATGCCGTTGGCATAGCTGTCAACGACCTCGTCGATGAATGCAAGCAGCTTGCGGTCCTTGATATACAACCTGTACTCTCTCTTGAGCAGATTGTGCTCAACATGCTGGAAATAATGATGTATATCCATGGGCAAGCAATAGAATGTCTCTAGCTGTGGCGAGGTATAGATGTCCTGCTTGATAATCTTGTAGAAGAAATGCGTGCCACGCCCCTTGGTACCAGCTGGACTGTTGAAAGGAATCTTGGCTCTCAACTTATCTTCACTGGTGTGCATGGCTGCATGCTGAATGACATGATCTCCAACAGGCAACTTATTGACTATACGATGCTTGGGTTTTTCAACCGGCTTGGCCTCATAGTCTGATGTATGCCATGTCTGATTAACATATGCATTTAGCAGGGCTTGAAGATTTGTTTCAAACTCTGCCTCAAACGCTTGTACTGAGAGACGGGACTTCTTGTGCCTCGAAAAATCAAAAAATGCTTCACGAAAATTTTGCAAAGTCTCAACCGCCTGTGAAATGTTACCTAACCTCTTCACTTGCTTAAAATTTTATTTATAAAAAAAGGTCGGTGTCTGATAAATGTCGGTGTCTGTGTCTGTTGTCTGCTTTTCTAATGTCCTAACTTTCGACCGGATGACCCATTGCCATCATCTACTTGCTATTCTGCTAAAGTGTATGTTTTGCCATGAGGCAAGGCCTGACTCCCGAAATCTCTGCAGCTAAGCAAACTAACCTGCAGTATCTTGTTAAGTTGAGGGCCGCACCGTAGTACACAAGGGAATCCGAGACAGCATTGAGCACGTTGAGCGTCGAAAGACCGCAAAGACCACCATAGTCAGCGCTGCCACCGCGAAGACACAGGCGAAAACCGGAAGTAGCGTTTGACGTATTCCAAAAATAACCTGTCGAATAGGTTGACTCTGTAGCACCAATCTGCGTACAGAAGTTCTCTAGATGTTCCATCGACAAGGTCTTGATATATCCTTCACCACCGCCAGGTGACTTGCTCAACGTCTTCATGCCGGTAGCATTGCCGATAGTCCAGGAGCCGTAAATAGACGGAGCGACCAGGTGGGTCATGGTCTTGTCACTATTCACCTGGCAGAACTCATCATCCATCATTCGCCATAGATTGCCAAAGCCGTTCTTATAACCGAAGAAACATGGTATCTTGGCATTATAGACCGTTGCCCCTGCATCATTTTTTACGGCATAGGTCGCTTCTCCACATGAATCACCAAGTTCAATGCCTGCACTCATTGGTGCAACTGGTCGCCAACCATTGTAGGCTTCCCAGTACGGCATCTGCGTCAAGCCTGCTCCGAGTCCACCTTGGAAGAGGCCGTTGGCATCCTTGTTGGCATTGACTGCATCCTGATCATAATGTGTACCGAAAATGACACTGAACAGAATTGCGACAATGGATGTATGTCGCATGGTTGTGCAAAGCCAACCCTTGCCGTTCTTACGCGCTGCAGCTCTGAACTGCTCTGTAGTCATAGCGGTAGCAGGTCTGCCCAGCAACGTATTGTTCTTGCCATCATAGGTAGCATTGTTGTCGCCACCACGGTAGTTAGCTGCATCGTTGATGTAACTAACCAGGCGTCCGGTACTACGCTCAATAGTAGCGAAGCCAGCTGCAGAAATACTGCCGATTGGTATCTCAAGATTGTATTCACCAGGAATTGGCTTGATGCCAATCTGCTCATAGTGCAATCCGCCAATATCCTTGATGACAACGTAGAATTTTCTGCCCCAGCCCCACTGATAGTGACCTTCTGTACCATCCAGCCTTGCCGGTTCACCAGTAGCATACTTGTGGTGATCCTTGCTGTCGAGCTTTCTGCGGCTGTGGTCATTCTTGACCAAGTATGCGCCAAGTCCGAGGACGTATGGCAACTCCTTCAGCAATTCAAGTGAGCCAATGTATGATGCAGCCTTAGGCGTTGCGTTTGCGGTGTCCCACACTCTTCCGCACCAGGCATGCTGACCAACAGCAAGGTCAGCCTTGAGCGCATCCATACCGATGCTAGTGACATTGCCATTCTGGTCTGTCAGCAGCAGGCTCTGGTTGCTGTTGACGGTTGTGACTTTCGTCACGGAATTGAATTTTTTACCTTCCATATTTATTTATAATATTTTTTTTAGCAAACTGTTCCAATCACTATGATACACATGACCTAATCCGTCACTATAATCAATCGAATCCTTGCCCAAAAACAGATGACTCTCATCATCTGTCCCCTCATTAGAGTATATTCTTAAATAGGGTGTCCAGTTCTATGTTCCAATATTAACTCACTTGTTTGAGAGTTTTAGTT
>ERZ780226.2371-NODE-2371-length-13087-cov-2.957336_pt1 | contig 13087 bp, 9 predicted proteins | sample MGYA00511165_ERZ780226 | MGnify/ENA primary metagenome ERZ780226 (study PRJEB29588, sample SAMEA2152373) | human gut metagenome | biome: human gut; feature: human-associated habitat; material: faeces | place: Denmark | collected 2008/2010 ...
AAGCCGATGAACTCGTTCTTCTCGCCATCCCAGTACCAGATGTCGCCGTCCTCGTCATACCAATAGTAGGGCGTGTTAGTGTCGCCGGGATCCGAGCCATCACTGGGGGCAGCAGGCTCTTTGGGAACGGGCTTGGGGGCAGTGGTCCAGTCGGTGGTGTAGGTGCAGGTGGTCAGCATGCTTTGACTCAGTGCGGCGTATGTATCAATTCGATGGGCAGGTGCCAGGGCTGCGGAAACCAGAACGTAGCTGGTGGGACCGTAGTACCGGAGCTCCACTACGCCCGAAAGGGAATCCGCCAGCTCCGGAGAAACCACGCTGCCGTTTACGGTGAAGTTACCGGTAACGCTGTAATAGCTGCCCCAATCCGAACATTGAACCGAGGTGGTTTCCAGCAGCTGATCGCCATACAGGCTGCTCAGCACCTCCTTTAGCATGGCCTCCAACTGGGGCTGGGCGGTGCCAAGCCCCTGGGTCATGGAATCGTCATAGTCGGAGATGGGATGGAAGGCAAGCAGAATGCTGGAATAGCAGTCATCGGTGCCATCGCCTAAGACCGGGATGAAGCGCAGGGCATCCCCGCGATTTTCGTCCGCCTGTGCCATTAAGGATGCGGCGTAGGAAACGGAAACATTGGTAAATCCGCCCGGGAAGCTGACGGACTGGTTCAGCGCATCCTGGGGTGAAGGGAGCAGCGGCGTATCGGCGGCATAGATCAGCACATTCCCGTCGGCATCCTCCATGGTAACGCCGTCAGTCAACACAACAGAGTTAAAATAGCTGCCATCGCTGAAATAGAGATCAGCAATGTCGCTGTCCAGGGTAACGGTGCCGCTGTTTTCCTGCTCACCATAGAGATTCATGGTATACCAGCTGCCCGTGTCGTCGATGAACAGATAGGTGGGCATACTGTCATATTTCCAGCTGCCGCTATAATCCAGAACATTGCCCGAAACAGAATGATCCGCTGCAAGACCGTCGTATTTGCTGCTGTCATAGGCTGCGGTAATATCCAGCTCGCTTTCTCCATTGGGAGGAAGGAAAACAATATAATCCTTGTCGGAAATGGTGAGATCCTGTTCGTCCAGGGTGGTGTCATAGAACGGCTCATCGTCCATGTTGTAGACCAGAATGTTAAAGCCCGCGTCCAGATCCTCCTGATTGTAGGTGCCAAGATCAATCTGCTGCATGACGCCGTCCTCCAGAGGGGCTGAGAGCAGATTGTCGCCCCATTCGTCATTGGTAGCAGGGGTGATGTAAAGTGCGGAAACGGGCTGCCCGCTGCGATTGACTAGCGTGACGGTGATATCTGTGCCGTTGCTGTCGCAGGCAGAGAGCAGCAGACAGAGCAGAGCGCCGAACATCGGCAGCAATTGTTTTATTTTCTCTTTCATATCATTCTCCTCCTGGTTGCTGAAATGGTGCTAGAACCGGTCCAGTCCTCCGTTCCATTCCACCATGGAAAGCATTTCGTCGTGGCTCAGCTCCACATTGCCAAATCGGACGAAGATTCCGTTGGTCACTGCGCTGTTCCAGACCTGGGGGTCAGCAAGGGGACGGAACCGAATCTGCTGAAGATGGGGCTTCATGTCCAGAAGCAGCCGGCTTCCGGAGAAATAGTCAACCTGCAAAATGTATTGCGCCAGGGGCACTACAGCTGAAATGTATTTTCTGTCCACCTTTGCCCTCCTTTTCGATGGGACGATGAAATCCACCGTACAGTCCAATTGTACGGTGGATTTTGTCAGAATGCTATTAACCAAAGGTTAGGTTTTCTCCTGCATGCGCGCAAGCAGCTCCTTGCGCTTGGTGCGGGTGTCGCCGGTGATTTGAAGCTTGGAATAGATCTGATTGATGTACTGCTTGACGGTGCCCTCCGATAGAAACAGCCGCTGGGCGATTTCGCGGTTGGTCAGACGCTGAGCCATGAGTGCTGTCAGCTCCAGCTCCCGCTGGGTCAGGACAGAAAAGCCATCTGGATGGGAATCCTGCCGGGTCAGCTGCAATCGGCGGCGTTCCTGCATGGAAGCAAGATCAGTTATCCTGTTCAAAAAGGAATCCGGTGCGGAAACGGACGGAAGATATCGGAAGTTTTCCACAAAGGGAAGCAGCAACTGATCCGGAATTGCGGCAGACAGCGCCGTATCCAGCAGAGTCTGCGCTTCAGCGTGCTTTCCGAGGGCTTCATAGGCAGCGGCAGTTTGCAGCGTAATGTGCAGCGCCACCAGAGAATAGTGAAGTCCATGGCAGGTTTGCAGCAGAGCGTCGCTCCGGGCGATGATTTTGGCGTAATCCCCCTGAACCAGGTAAACCTGATTTTCAATGAGGTCCATCATGGGCTTTCCGGGCGCCAGAAAATTTACCGTGGAGAGCTGATGCGCCCGAAACAGCGGCGGAATTTGCGCCTCCTGTCCCAACAGAGCATAGTAATAGGCGGTGATGCTGTCGAAAATATTGACCCACATCACGTTATGCTGCCCAAGCAGTTCCTTTCGGCGGTCCGGGATGGAGAATCGTGGCGTCCAATCGGAAACAAGAGACAGCCGAAGCGACAGAAAATCACAGCACAGTGCAATGCTTTCCTGCCCGTTGCCGACAATCTGTCCATAGGCGCGTTCCAGCTCGATGCCCGCATCGGTATAATGCCCCTGCATGAATTCGGACTCTGCATCCATGACGGTTTCGGCGCCCTGACCGTGACCGCTTGTGATTTTATAGTAGTGGGGCATACAGTCGTTCATTTCCTGACGCTCTTTGGCAAGTTCGCCGGGCTCCCGATGGAACATCATCAGAACCGAGGGGGAGCCAAAGGTCCAGCCGCCGGAGCTCTGGATGCTGATGGCAGGACGGGTCATCTGCGCGCTGGCACTGCGGTGGAGCCGGCTCATTTTGCTGATATCGTTGTACATGAGGAAGCTCATGATGAGATCCCGTTCTCCCAGCAGATTGCCCCGTTCCTCCGGAGTAAGGTCCGGATGCGCGGCAATGGAAGCCATAAGCAGCTGCTCCAGCGCCAGCATATTCGGAATCCGCTTCCAGTTGAACATAATCCGCATCAATACCAGAATGGAAAAGGGATGCGCCTGCAAAATCGGCTTGGGGCATGCATCCAGACATTGAAGCACCGTTTCGGGCTTCATGCCGGTCAAAAGAATGCCTGCATCCAGCTGCACCACCTGGAGCAGACCGTCATAGTTTTCCGCAGCGCGGTAGAAGGACAGCGCGTGGAGATACTGCCGGTGTTCTGCATACCATTGCCCATAGCGGTTTTGATAAATGATTTGATCTGCCCGGGGCAGTGTGGAGAAGCAGCGAACGGCGCACTCCTTCATCATGTGATGAAAGCGGTAGGTGACCCCATCGGGCAGCCGCCGAACAAAGGCATTCTGCTCCGTTAAGGAGGACAGCAGCAGCCCGGTATCGGGATTTTCTGTGATATACGCTGCCATTTCGGCAGAAAATTCATCCGCCAGCCCCATAACGGCAAGGAACCTCTGCTGATTTTCCGACAGCGGCTCCAGCATGGCGGCAGAAAACATGGCATAAATATCCGACTGGGTATCCGGAAGCGAACCATACTGCGCCAGCGCACATAGGTTCAAATAGACCGCAGAGAACCAGCCCTCGCTGGAATGGAGCAGGGCTTCCACCTGCATATCGCTGAGGTCCGTGCCGCAGCGATGGGTATAGACGGACAGCTCCGTGTAGTTGAGCCGCAGCTGGTCAACGGTGATTTGGTGAAGCCGGTGCCCCAGCCGGATGATTTCACCGCCGGAAAGAAACCGGTCCCGGCTGGCAACAATGATATGGACCTGTTCCGGAAGCCGCGCCACCAGACTGCACAGAAACCTTGTGACCCGGTCGTCGGTGAGCAGATGAAAATCGTCGATGAAGAGATAGCAGGGAAGGGAAGCTGCCAGTCCGTGGCAGAGCTCATCCGTAAGCAGGCTGGCGCTGGCAGCATCGGAAGGGCAGTCATAGCCCTGCAGCAGGTCAAGACCGCTGTGGGCGAAGGCATCCTGTACGCTTTTCCAAAAAATCGTCAGATTGTCGGAGTAGACGCTGATGCGAATCACACGAATATCCTCAGCCTGTGCCCGCTTCTCCAAATACCAGCTGACCGCAGTGGTTTTTCCATAACCCATGGGGGCAACTACTGTGGTCAGGGCGCAGTGAGAAATGGGACGCAGACACTCCTGCAGGCGCTCGGAGATATAGATTGTGCCCAAATTCTGCTTCCGTTTTGCCATAGTGTTATCCTCCTCCTGCCAACGTGCGATTTAACCAACTCTATCTTATCATATTTTTCCTGCTTGGGGAAGCTGTTTTGATGATTGCCGAAAAAGCGGCAATACCGTTGCGCCAATGAAAAGCAGTATATAAAAACCCAAGGGACTGCGGCGTAGTCAGTCCCTTGGGTCTATTGTGTATGCTCTTTTAATCAGGTTTCATCAGTAGCAAAAGGTTTCACTGAAGGTGCGGTAGGGCACCGGAATCGGCGGATTATTCTCCGGGACACGTGTGGGGGAATAAAAGGCGTATTGTTCGGCAGTATCGGAGGGCAGTGCGCCAAAGGGCAGCTCATCACTGCCGCTGATCCAGCTGCCGCCGGGCTTGATGGAGAATTCCGTCAGCATTTTCAGGTGCCAGATTTTATAGGCGCTGTCCTCGCGCACAAAGTCGATGCCATACTTTTTCCAGGTCCACCGCGCCTGAGGCGTGCCGTCCACAATATCCGTGGTAATGGCGCTGCCGCAGAACCAGCCCTTGGCAGTTTCCATATCCTCCGCAAGCTCAATAATCGGTGTGGTAAAGGTGTCCACCAAAAAGGTTCCGACACCGTGAATATCGCCTAATTCGAACTTTTGAAGAATATCATAATGGCTTTGCATCGCCTGGTCATTTGCAAGGGTCCGCTTCTCAAAGTCCGCCACATACCAGGCGAAGATTTCGTCATAGTTGCGATAGGTGCCGTGATTGGTGGTCAGGGTTGGCTCCGGGGCATTTTTACACCACAGCATCTCCATTTCCTCGCGGTTTTTCAGCTGGAGGTGCAGGAACGTGTGTTTACTCATGATTTTCTCGATTTCCTTGATCGCCACATAGCGATCCGCAAGTGTCTCGATGTTCATTCCTTGACCTCCTTATAGGTAATCGTTTCGCTGAGTGTTTCATAGGGGGTGGGAATGCCCGGACGCTCGGTGGGAATGGATAGATAGGTGTAGGCATCCTGACGGAGATATTTTGTGGTATCCAGGCTTTTGACTCTGCCCATGGGGTCCGGCGCAAGGGGATCGATGGTTGTCCAGTCCTCAAAGTCCATCTGTGCCATCAGGTGCGCGGCGACCCGAAGATGCAGAAACTTCCAGGTACCGTCCTCGTCCAGCACAAAATCTCCGCCGTAGCGCTCCCAGAACCAGGTGCAGGAGGTCCGGTCTGCTTCATAGCTGCTGGGAACCAGAAAGCCCGGTGTATACCAAAGTCCCCGGGCACTTTTGCCGTCACCTGCAACCTCGATAATCGGGGACGCCAGCAGGTGCATGGACATCTCGTGGCAGCGGTAATCCTGCTTGGCGAAATCCGGGCGCTTCCGAACCCGCGTGGTGTATTTGCCCATGACGCGCTTCTCGGTGGCAAGGGCATAGTTATTCCAGAAGGCTTCGCCGGGCATGGAGCCCCAGTCGCCGGCGAACAGCGCGTCATTTTCCTTCACGTCCACCCAAATGTTCTCGATTTCCTCACGATGACGGCAGCGGGCATGATAAATTACATGTCGTGCCATCTGGTTTTCGATCTGGTGGATGCAGATTGCTTTTTCAAGATTTGACACTGACATTTAGACCACCTCGTTATTGATGTTGAACCGCGCTTCCGATGTTGTCTGGAAGGCTTCTGCGCAGGCGTAATGACCGGAGTTTAAAAACGGCTCATAGCCATAGCTGAAGGTATCAGAGAAGGATGCATACGCTTCCGGCTCCGGGGGATAACCGCACCAGCCCAGCGCAGAGGTGTAAAGTGCCGGAACCTCAATGTCATAGGGAGGAATGAATTCTGCGCCAAAGCCGATGCCCTCTAAAAGCGGCAGCGGCTTGTTGTAGGCGGGAACAGGGGAGTGCTGATAGGGTCGATCCCCTACGTCGCAGACATAGTCCACGCCGATAAACAGGTGCCAGATTTTCCAGCTGTCCTCATAGATAAAATCCACGGCATAGCGCTGCATCACCCATCTGGCGTAAGGCGTTCCGTTTGCCTCTATGGTGGTCACATAGCCGGGAGAATAGAACATGCCCTTGGCGGTTTTCAGGTCCTTTGCCACCTCGATCAGCGGGGTGGAAACGGCATGGAGAATCATGCAGCCTGCTTTTAAGGGCTGCGTGGTGCCCGTTGCCTGCAAGACCTCATCCCGGCTCTTTTTCAGCGCCTTTTCATAGGCGCCGGCATATGCCCGATGGACGGATTCTCTGCCTACCCAGAAGCCGTCGTTCTGACCGATGCAGATATCCTCCCGCGTGGACCATAGTGTGTCGAATTCCTCCTGACGCATACCGGCAGAGCACAGGGCGGCATGACGGTTAAAAAGCTTCTGGCACTGATAAGACGCCCATGCCTGCTGCATACTCAGCTCCTGCTGCGGTGTATATTCCATATTGATCGCTCCTTTCTCATCCTTGCCGGAGACGTGGGCGGATTGCGTGGGGGGACGCAATCCGGGACATTCTAAGGATTAACGGCTGTTATAGCGGTCCAGCGCCGCCTGATAGATTTCAACGCAGCGTTCGATCTTCATGCCGCGCAGAGTATCGGTGAATGCATCCCAGTCTGCAAGCGAAGTCTCGCCAATGACCATCTGATCTACGGTGGTGGAGGCATAGGTGTTGATATCGCTCATAATCGAAGCATATTCGGCGGATTCCTCCGGGGTCAGGGAAACGTCGGGCATGAGATAGGCGCCGTCGATGCTGGAATCCCATACTTCAATGGCGGCAATCTGCTCGTCGTTCAGCGACAGGAAATCCACGGATTTCTTGGACAGGGTGGGGAACTGGGACAGGCTGTACATGGACTGTGCCTCGCGCTGAGACAGTCCGTTTGGGTTATTCGTAACCAGCTCCGTAAAGACGGGATTGCCGGAGGCATCCAGAGTGTAGGATTCGCCCTCAATGCCATAGGTTGCCAGCAGGAAGCCCTGCTCGGTGAACCAGAAGTTGCACCACTTGGTTGCCAGCTCGGTGTTCTCACACTGGGTGGAGATTGAGGTAGTAAAGCCGTTGGAGGAGCCCAGGGCAATGCTGCCGCCAAAGTGGGTCCTGTCGCCTTTTTTGATGGTGGGGTCTTTCAGCGCGGCGATATAGACGTTGTCGTCGTCAATGGAGCTGGCGTAGTCGGCAAGGTTCTGATACTCGGAGTACCAGATTCCGGTGTTGCCGGAGTAGATATCGCCAAGGTTCTTGGAGTCGTTGGGATTGCAGCTGCCGGACAGAAAGTCGCTGGAAATCAGACCCTTGGTATACCACTTGTTCAGCATGGTCAGGTAGTCGCGATAGCCGTCCTCCAGCAGGGAGCAATGGGCGGTGCCGTCGATCTGGAACATTACATTGGGAATTTCGCCGGAGTCGTCATATACGGTGTAGTAGCCGGAGACGCCATAGCCGCCGCACAGCATGGAACCGGTGAGCAGGCAGGAGGGATACATCTGCATGGCTGCGGTGCAGCCATAGGCGGACTGAAATGCCAGCAGTACGGATTCATATTCCTCATAGGTTTCCGGCGCATCAAGACCAAGCTCATCCAGCCAGTCGCCGCGGGTCTGCATACCGCTGCGGTTATAGACCTCGTCCTTCCAGGTGTAGAATGCAAGAATATCGCCGGTATCACTGCGGCTCTGGGCGATATGGGTTTCATCGGAGTTGATGACGGCGTTATAATCCGGCGCATACTCCGGAATCAGGTCGGAGAGATTGATGATAACGCCGTCTTCCATGGCACCTGCTCCGCCGGTGGCGTAGTATTTCACGGCGCAGGAGATCAGGTCGCAGTAGTCTCCGGCAGCGGTCATGAGGTTGAAATCATCGTTTGCGGTGAAGAAGGAGGCATGGGTAAAGTTGATGTGTACGCCGGTGACTTCTTCTGCTGCCTGAACCACAATGTGCTCGTTCAGGTCGCTGTAGGTGTTGGCAAGATCCGGGGTCAGCGGAAGCCACATGGAAAGCTCTTCGCCGGTGGTGGTGTAGGGCAGGGAAGGGGACTGCACCACAGCAGGGGCTTCCTCTACTTCAGAGGGTTCCTCTGCGGAGTCCATATCCGGGATCTCAGCAGCGCTAACGGCGGGAGCTTCGGTCTGCTCAGGTGCCGTGGGCTCTGTCTGGACGGACTGTGAGGGTTCAGAGCCGGATGAAGCGGAGCTGACGCTTCCACAGGCTGCCAGCATTAAAAGCATGGCAAGGGCAAGTAATAGCGCGGATAATCGTTTCATTCTCGTACTTCCTTTCATTATTGATTCAGGCGCCCCTGAATGGTTACTAAATCTGGGATGCAACGGCAAAGGCACTGCGGGTTGCCTTTGCTACATCTCCGCCGAGGTTGCAGTCGCCGATCATATGAAAGCGATACTCGGGGGAGTAGAGGGCAAGGGCAGCATCGGCGTTGCTCTCCTGACCCGTTGCCAGCACCACGGTGTCGGCTTCCAGCAGGTGCTCGTTCCCGTTGGCATCGGCGTATACAACGCCTTCGGGGGTAATTGCACGATAGGATACCTCCGGCAGGGGATGAAAGCCCGGAATTTTCTTGTAGTAGGCAACCAGCATCGTGCGATAGTGGGCATGGGCAGCGTCCAGAGCAAGATCCTTTTGGCGGGTCATTACTGTAACGTCATGCCCAGCCTGCGCCAAATACATGCCCGTTTCCACGCCCACCTCTGCGCCGCCGATCACTGCAATTTTCTTGCCCAGGACTGCTTCCTTTCCGAAGACGTCAACTGCCAGAAAAACATGCTCGCTGTCAGCACCGGGAATTCCGGAGCGCTTGAATTTGGGACCGACGGCAGCGATGACCTCGTCATGGCCTGCCTGCTCCAAAAGCGCTCTGGTGGCAAAGGTGTTTCTCTGAATGGTTACGCCCAATTTGTATGCCTGGCGAATCTGATATTCCATAAACTGCTTCAGCGGCCATTTAAACTTTGCGTAGTTCGCGTGCTTGAGCTGACCGCCCAATTCATTGGATGCTTCATATAGTGTAACGCGGTGCCCGCGCTTGGCACACTCAATGGCAGCCTGCAAGCCGGAGGGACCACCGCCCACGATGCCAACGGATTTTTTTCGTTCCGGGGGTACAACCAGCTGGTCAATCTGGTCCTCCAGACCAACCCGGGGGTTGACGGAGCAGAAGGAACGGAATTTATCGGAATCATTGGGTACGTGGCACTTGTTGCAGCGAATGCAGGGGACGACATCCTCGCCTCTGCCCTCATATGCCTTTTTGCCGTACTCAGGATCACAGATCCAGCTTCGTGCCATGGCGATCATATCCGCTTTTCCTTCGGCAATGACTTGCTCACACAGGTCCAGAGACTGGAAGCCTGCGGAAGCGCAGATGGTCATTTTCGGTGCATGAGCCTTGATATAGGCTGCGTCTTCCAGGTATGGTGCCGGGCATTCAGGCGACGAGGTGAAGGAGGTGGGATGCTGGGGGTCCAGCTCTCCGGCACGGATGGTCAGAATGTCGATCAGTCCGTCCGCCATGTTGGCAAGCTCCACGGTGTCATCCAGGGTGATGCCGCCCGCCGGCTCCTGACCGCTGACCAGAACCTCAATGGGAAAATCGCTGCCAACTACATCTTTAATGGCAGAGAGCACCTCCAGCATAAATCTGGCACGGTTTCGAACGCTGCCTCCGTATTCATCGGAACGCTGGTTGCTCAGGGGCGTGAGAAAATGTCCGAAGCATCCGCCACCGCGATAGGCAGAATGGATGGAGAACATATCAAAGCCCAAGAGCTTCAGTGTCCGCGCCACTTTTTTTGCTTCTTCAATATAATTGTCCATGAATTTTCTGGACAGTATGTTGCAGCCCTCGCCCCGAAAGCCTGACTCTCTGGCGGCACGCTCCTCCTGCATCTGAATCTCCGTCATAATGCCGGGAAAAATTGCAATGGCTTTGGATTCATAATAATGGGTTTGGTCGATCCACTGACAGATGTAGTTTTGGCTAGTGGCATCATTGATGTTGATATCCACAAAATGCTCCGGGGTAACATCAATGAGCTGCTTATCCGCCTGATCCGGGTGGAACATTTTTTGACCAAGGCTCAAATCAAAGGTAACTCCTGCGGCACCGTTTTTGGCGCGGTTTGCAAAATGCCGAATCACCTTTTCTGTGGGGTACGGCATGGTGCCCTGAAGAAAGTGGGGCATGGATGCCGAGGAAATCATGCGGTTTTTCAGCACGATATTTCCGACCGGAATGGGTGACAGTAGGTTTTTGTATCTGGTAGACAATGAAAGACCTCCTTGTTTTCCTGCGTTTGCGTGAACTTGTCTCTGGAACCATCATACGCAGAAGCCTCTCTGCTTTCAACGCACAATTTACAGAGGAAGAACCGTTTTTGCACTGGGCAAGGAACCATTTTTGCCGAAGGGTACAAAATTTGATTTTACTGCAAATCGCCTGCAAAAAAACATTGCAAACACTGTAATTTGGTGATAAAGTACAAAAAGAGGTGGAGCTATGAAACATCAGATGTTGGATCGGCTGTCACAGGTGGCAATGTGCATGGTGGTTGCACTGGTGCCTGCATGTACGGCGATGATGATGAACCGGCGTGGGGCAGCGATGCCCATTATGCTATGGACTGCGCTGATTTTAAGCGTGCTCTTGTCCTGCGGCTTTGCGCTGGTGCACGACAGAATCAGCAATATCACCCATTTTATGAACGAGTTTCATGTGTCGCGGCTGCTTCAGGAACGGTCCCTTTTGGCGCAGGCGGATGACAGCAATCAGATTTTTGATATTGGGCTTTCCGGCAACGTTTTTGTGGTCCTGCTGGTTCAGCATCCCAGAGGGCAGACCCAGGCGGATCAAATGCCCAGACGCATGTCCGGCACGCCCAAAAATCCTGTAATTGCGGCGCTGGACTCGGCACTGAGTAATGCGTTTGACCCGCATTTTACCACCATCGATCAGGCAGAGGTTGCCATTGTTGGGCTGAAAAGAATTTCGAGCTTGGGGGATTCGGAGCAGATTTGTCTCATGCTGGAGCTGCTGAGTTCTGAGCTCAGTCAGGCGCAGACTGCATTGCGGACGAAGGGCATTTTTACGCGCATTGCGGTCAGTGCTGCCTATGACCGGCTGAAGAACGCAGGAATGGCATATCAGGAAACCCTAGGCATGATGGAATATGCCATTTTTTCCAACTCGGAGCAGGAAATTATCTCCTCCATGGAAAGCGTACGACCTGAGGTGAGAACCCGGCTGATGCTGGAAACGGCGGCACTGGAGCGTAAGTTCTTTGTGGCGGCAACCAATTATCAGTTTACGGAGGCTGCGGATTATATGCTGGAAATGCTGGAGCATTACTCCAGACATCATTATGAGAGTGTTCATACCATTAAGGCGCGTTTTTACGGGCGAATCGAAACGGTCTATAACCTGATGGAGATTAAGCTGGACCCGCAGATGGACCGGTCCAGCTTCCGGCAGGAGTTCTATGACGAATTCATGGGTCTGACCACCAAGGAACAGATTCAGGAGAAAATCCGGCAGTTTTTTGACCGTCTGGAGGAGAACTGCCGCGGCATACGTCGCACTGGAAACCATGTTCAGGATGTGGTGGAATACATTCAGCGGAATTATGCAAATCCTGAGCTTTCCGTTTCGGTGATCTGCGAAGAATTGAACATCAATGCATCGTATCTCTCGCGAATGTTCAAGCAGCAAAAGGGCTGCGGCGTGCTGGAGTATATCCATCAATACCGCATCGACCAGGTGCAGCGGCTGCTGGTTGCCACAAAGCTGGAGCTTCAGGACATTGCCGAGCAAACCGGCTATGAAAACGCCAAGGCCATGGGACGGGTATTCAAAAAATATACTGGCATTACGCCCTCTGCCTATCGCGGAGCACACGGCGGATTGCTGCAATGAAATGAGTCCGGATTGGGTGAATATTTATCCGCCGTACAACGGAATTCCGGTTGCAGCGGGATTTGGTTTTATTGTCTTAGACAGGATGTGGCTTCATCAAAAAAAAGCAGCTCGGCTATGTGACCGAGCTGCTTTTTTGATGAAGCATTTGGATTGCTTTGACTGCGGCAGGAAGCCGACTGTTGATTCCGATACGACAGGAGCAGAAGCTGTTAGTTTCGATCCTGTGTTTGGAGTTCTGCGCCATAACGGCACAGCAGGGAACCGAGGATCATCATAATTCCCAGCGCAATACTGGCTTCGTGATCAAAAGATAGATCCATGACCGCAGCTTTTGGCGCGTTCAGAAAACCGGCAACAACGCCCTGGACAATGCTTCCGACCACTGCGCAGCCGGTGGGAATTGCAAGCGTCAGAATACCAAGCCGCAGCAGCTCCTTTGCGCCGGAAAGTGTGAACGGCGTTTCTGCGTTCAACTCATTTTGAAAGAAGACCTCCGCAAACTTTGCAAGCACTGCTTCGCCGGCACAGACGATCATCCAGCCGGAGAGTGCTGCGGTAATACTTTTGATGCTGTAGCCGGCTTCCACGGAGATCAGCCCATGCAGGGTAACGCCGCCAAGCTTGATTAGTCTGCCGTTTCCAAAGTTCAGGCTGAGCAGTCCGGCAATACAGCCGCAAAAGCCGATGACGGAAAGAATCCATGCGATTTTACTGAGTTTCTTTCCGATTTTGGAAAGAGTTTGAATGGTATGGAGTGATTTCACTGTCATGCTCCTTTCCTGAGGCTTGTGATTACTGATTGAGCAAAGTGTGATATTACGCTTTCTGCTTCTGCGCTGCAATCTGCTTGAGCAGAATCTCCTCCGCATACCCGCAGGCGCGTTCAACGGAACCGGTTTCAAAGGGATTGGACAGGTTCGCATAGCGCAGGGTTTCCAGATAGCTGCGG
>ERZ780226.2373-NODE-2373-length-13076-cov-3.136472_pt1 | contig 13076 bp, 10 predicted proteins | sample MGYA00511165_ERZ780226 | MGnify/ENA primary metagenome ERZ780226 (study PRJEB29588, sample SAMEA2152373) | human gut metagenome | biome: human gut; feature: human-associated habitat; material: faeces | place: Denmark | collected 2008/2010 ...
CAGAAGCCATTGGTCTTGACTATTCCGCCTTTAACGATCTCTGCGAGGAAGTGAAGGAAACCGTCACCCAGGAGAGCTTCGACTAACCCGAATTTCAAACATAAATCAAGCAGGGCGGGTGCCATAACCCGCCCTCTTTTGAGAGGAAGATAACATTCATGTCTATTGCTTCGATCTTTACCCTGAGCACGGCGCAGACTGCCATGGAGCTGGGATGCATCTATGCGCTGGTTGCTCTGGCGCTGTTCCTCAGCTATTCGATCCTGAACATTGCCGATCTGAGCACCGACAGCTGCTTTACCCTGGGCTGCGCGGTATGCTGTCAGGTCACGCTGCTGGGGCATCCGATTCTGGCACTGTTTGCCGCCATGCTGGCAGGCGTTCTGTCCGGCTACATCACGGCATTCCTTCAGACCCGTCTGGGCGTGGAGAGCATTCTGGCAGGCATTATTGTCAATACCGGGCTCTATACCGTGAACCTGGCAGTGATGGGCTTCTCGTCCACCCTGAGCATCTTCAAGTGCGATAACATCTTTACCATGGCAAAAAGCGCACTGGGCGGTGTGCTGGGCGGCTGGTATAAGCTGGTTGTGGCGCTGGTGATTGTTCTGGTGGTTGCGGCACTGCTGGCACTGTTCCTGAAAACCCGGCTGGGTCTTTCCATTCGGGCAACCGGCGACAGCCCTGACATGATTAAGGCTTCCTCTGTGAATCCTGCATTTACCATTACCGTTGGGCTCTGTATTTCCGGCAGCTTAACGGCGCTGTCCGGCGCGGTTCTGGCGCAGTATCAGAAGAGCTGCGACATCAACCTGGGCACCGGCATGGTAACCATTGCGCTGGCATCGCTGATTATTGGTGAAACGCTGGTAGGAAAGGGCGGCATGCTCCGCCGGGCATTGGGCGCTGTGGTTGGCTCCTGCCTGTATCGGCTGTTTGTGGCAGTGGCACTGCGGCTGAATGTGCCCGCTGAATGCATGAAGCTGGTTTCTGCACTGATCGTTGCGGTTGCCATTGCGTCTCCTGCACTCAAGCGCTATGCCGCATTTCAGAAGCAAAAGGCTGCTCGCCGTGGAGGTGCAAAATGCTGACACTGACCAATATTACCAAGACCTTTAACGCCGGTACCGTCAACGAGAAGACCGCACTGGACAATCTGAGCCTGCATTTGGATGCCGGAGAGTTTGCCACCATTGTCGGCTCCAACGGCGCAGGCAAATCCACCATGTTTGGCGCAATTGCCGGTAATTTCTATGTAGATCAGGGCACCATTGAGCTGGACGGCGAGGACATCACGTTCCTGCGGGAATATCGCCGCAGTGAAATGATCGGTCATCTGTTCCAGGACCCGCTGAAGGGTACTGCGCCCCATATGAACATTGAAGAGAATCTTGCCATTGCCTATCTCCGGCATTCCCGGCACCGGTTTGCGTTTTTCAGCCGGGTATCCAAGAAGGAACGGGAGATGTTCCGGGAGCAGCTGTCCCTTTTGGGCATGGGGCTGGAGGACCGGATGAAGAATCCCGTGGGACTGCTTTCTGGCGGTCAGCGACAGGCGCTGACGCTTTTGATGGCAACCATGGTGACCCCGAAGCTGCTGCTGCTGGATGAGCATACTGCGGCATTGGATCCCGGAACAGCAGAAAAGGTGCTTGAAATTACGAAAAATGTGGTTTCTGAGCGGAAAATTACCTGCCTGATGGTCACGCATAATATGTCTCAGGCGCTGAGTCTGGGCAATCGCACGCTGATGATGGATTCCGGAAGGATTGTGCTGGACGTATCCGGCGAGGAGCGCGCCCACATGACTGTGGACGATTTGCTGGAAAAGTTCTCTGTCAGCGCCGGGAAAAACCTGGATAATGATCGAATTTTAACTGCAATGGACTAACAAAGAATTGAAAAACACCACGCTGCATCGATTGTGATACAGCGTGGTGTTTTTTTCGCTATACGGCGGAACCGATGGGGATGATTCTGCCGGTTTCAGCGGTAACCCGGTGGGAGATGGACACCACCGTTCGATGCTCGGAGACTCGCTTTAAGGCTCGGAGCACGGTCTGCTCAGTTTCCGCATCCAGGTTTGCGGTGATTTCGTCCAACAGCAGCAGTTCAGGCTGCGCGGCGGCTGCCCGTGCAATGGACAAAAGCTGCCACTGACCCTGAGAGAAGATCTCCTGGGTGCAGGGGGTATCGTAGCCCTGGGGCAGGGAGAGAATGGTTTCCTCCAGACCGGTGAGCCGGGCAGCGCTGTGAACCTGCTCCATGGTAATCCGGTCGTCAAACAGTGTGATCTGATCCTTGACAGTGCCGGGAACCATATGGAACGACTGCTCCACATAGCCAAAGAGCTTCCGCTTTTCCTCCTCTGGAATCCGGTTTGTGGGGACGCCGCCAATGGTAACGCTGCCGGAATCGGGGAGATAAAGTCCCAGCAGCAGCTTGAAGATAGTGCTCTTTCCTGCGCCGGTCCGTCCGGACAAGGTGACCTGCTCACCGGTCTGCACCTGAAGGCTCAAGTGGCTGAGTACCGTGTGACCGTCATAACCGAAGGTAGCATCCCGAAGCTCCACAAAGGGAGTCTCCGGCTGCCTGAACTGCTTGACAGGGATGCTGGGCTCATCCGGAAGCTCCGGCTGAGCCAGAAATTCGTTGATGCGCCGCACACCTGCAATGGCGGACTGAATGGTCTGAATTTCCATGCCTAGGCTCTCTACGGGGGTGAAAATCTGGGAAATGTAATTCATGACCGCTACAGCCGTACCGGCAGACATGCCAAACAGTGTTAAAACCTGAGTGTTGCCGGAGGCGGACAGCAGCATAACCACTGCCACCACAATGGCATTGAGAATCAGAATCACAGGGGAGTAGACCGCATCATAGAAATTGGTCTTTTCCATGGCGCGGTAGCTGTCGCCAATGTAAGCGTCATAGCGCTGTTCCACATATTTTTCCTTGCCCAGAGTATGAATGGTGCGGATGTTATGGAGGGTTTCCGGTACAAATCCCGATGCGCGGCTCACTGCTTTGCGGTTTTCCAGCTGTGCTGAGAGCATATTCTTCTGCACATGCCGGGTGAACCAGAACAAAAACGGCAGCAATACCAGCAGCACCAGCGCAAGACCGCGATTTTTCAGCCAGATTACTGCAAGGATGCTGATAATACGGCAGGCGTCGGCAAACATGCTGACAATGCCGGAGGTAAACAGGCTCTCCACCGTGTCCACATCGCCCACGAACCGGGAAACCAGTGCGCCGGGCTCCTGATGATTCAGGGCATCGGCAGTCAGGCGAATCTGCTTTGCCATCAGGCGGCTGCGGAGCGTATGGGTTATTTTTTGACCGAAGACGGTGAGCAGTCCCTCTCTTGCCGCCTCGGTAAAGCCGGTGAGCGCGGTTAAAAGAAAGTAGAGGATCACCATGGCAATGGTAGCGCTCTGACCTGCGGTCATGGTATCGATGATTTTACCGAGAATCATCGGCGGGAACAGGGAAGCGGCAATTGCGCCTGCCACTGCCGCCAGAATGCCAAGAGACAGCAGCTTTTTGCGTTTTACCGTCTCTAAAATGATGGTTCTGACATGTTCAGACTTCTGCATGCTGCTTTCCTCCTTCCTGGGCATGGAACAGCGCCGCATAATCCGGTACCGTTTCCATGAGTTCCTGATGGGTTCCGACGGTTTGCTTGCCGCCATCCATCCAGATGACCTGATCCAACTCCGGGAACAGGTAAAGCCGATGGGAAATCAGCAGCACAATGCTGTCAGAAGCCAGCTTTTTGAGATTTAAGAAAATCTGTGCCTCGGTGTTTCGGTCCAATGCAGAGAAGGGATCATCCAGCACCAGAATCGGGCGCTTATGACAGAGAGTCCTGGCAAGACTCAATCGCTGCCCCTGACCGCCGGACAACCGGACGCCGCCGCTGCCCACCAGAGTTTCGATGCCATTCTCCATGGCGGCAACCTCTCGATCCAGGCAGACGTACCGGAGATATTCCCAGGGGTCCGGCTGATCGTCGCCCATGAGAATGTTATTCCGCACGGTGTCGTTAAACAGCTCAGGATCATGGCCCAGATAACCCACAATGCCGGTGCGCCTGGTTGGGTCCATACGACTTAGCTCCTTGCCGCCATAACGAATATCGCCGGCATAGCGGTATTCACAGAGAAAGACTTTGCCCAACGTGGATTTGCCGCAGGCAACTGGACCGGTAATCCCAATGATTTGACCGGGCTTTGCATCAAAGCTCAGATTATGGATGATGTCCTTGCCGCCGGAGTAGGCAAAGCCCAGATGCCGCACCTGAAGGGTGTCAGGCTTTGCGGCTTCTGCCTCCACCGGCTCCTGAGGTTCATGCATCAATGGCTTAATTCGCTTCCAGGACACCTGCGCCTTATGAACCGCGTTGAACAGCTTTGCGGCGCTGGAGGATTTGGTAGAGAGCTTGGTAAAGCAGGCGAGAAACGTGGTGAATGCCGCCACATCCCACGCTTTCCAGCCCTGACCCAGCACATTTCTGCTGCCGAAAAACAGGATAAACAGCGCACCTGCCATGGAAATCACCTTATAAACCGGGGGCAGCATGGTGCCCCAGATATTTGCCCGAATGGCGGATTTCTCATAGTCAGTCAGTTTTTGCTCATACGCCTCTTGCCGCTGCTTTTCGCAGCCGAACACCCGATATGTCACGGCATTGGTGCCCCGGTCCAGGGTGGCGGCACTGAGTACGCCGGACTGCGCCTTAAATGCTGCGCCGGTGCGCTGAATCAGTACCTTCATTTTTTCCGCCACCACGTAGGAAATGGGCGGGAACAGCATGCAAAGCAGCCCCAGGCGCCAGTCATAATAGAGCAGCATGCAGGCATAGGCAAGCAGGGCAACGCCGGTATCGAAAATCTCCGTGGTGAACTTCCGCATGCCCTCGGCGCAGTCGTCCACGTCCAGAATCGCCTTGGTCATGACGTTTCCGGTGCCTTCTTCCTCCAGCTCGGCACGGGTTTTCTGCACCAGATTGCCGTAGAGAATGCCCTTCATTCGACGGTTGACGTTGTTGGCAAACCGTCGGACATAAAACCGCTTGATGTACCGAGCGCCCTGAACAATGGCAATGGCGGCGACGTACCACAGAATCAGCCGCAGCATATCAGAAAACGTTCCGTTTCCCTGTAAAATGCGAATGAGACAGCCGGTCATCTGACCCTCAAACCACGGACCTGCCAGCAGACCCAGGTTATAAATCAGTCCGGAAATGGTAACCAGCAGCAGGGACCACCACTCTGCCCGGAAATACCATGCAACTCGATCCGGCTGTACCCTTTTGTTTGACATCGGTTTTCCGCTCCTTCCTCCTGCAATTCCCCAAGTCCATGGGAATCACAGATTTGATAGATGTATATTAACTAGTTGGATGATAGTACAACTAGTTGCTTTTGTCAACCAAAAGATACAAATCCCTCGGATTTACCAGAGGTTAATTCTGAAAATCCGAGGGAAGAATTTAGTTGTGTGGCGTTGCTTTAATTAAGCTTTGCCATATGGTCAATGGGAAGACCAATGACCACAGCCTGAGGGGAGGAGCGAAGACCGTGGAGCCGGTTGATTTCCTCCATAATATGTGCCTGCTCCTTCCGAGAGGCAACAATGGCAAGAATCTCTTTTTCCTCCTGAAGGGTAATGCCTGCGAATTTCTCTACCGTGCGGCTGCCAGCCCATCGGGCACGAATGACGGTGCCGCCTTTTGCACCGCAGGAACGTGCAGTGTCCATCACTGCATCGGTGTAGCCATAGTTCACTGCCACTAAAATAAGCGTATGCTGATTTCCCTGATCCACGAGCATATCCCCCTTTTCCGGATTCATTTCTTCCAGTCGGCTGATTCCCAGGGCATAGATGGCGCTCAGCGCAGTTAAGTCCATGCTGCACGCAATGCCCTTTGCGCCAAGATCGGCGCGACCTTCATCTCTTAAATAATACATCAGCTGCCGAACGGTATCCTTGGGGGCAATGGACAGGAGAATATCCCGTTCGCTGGTGCCAAAGCCAAGGGTATCCAGCAGGTGAGAGGCGGCGGTGCCGTGACCGAACGCCTGAAAATGCTGGGTTACTTTAAATGTCTCATATTGCCGCATGAGCTTTGCTGCCGTACCGCGCTCTACAATGGAAAGCAGCAGCTGCATGGGTGCGATGTTCTGTTTCATATCAGTGCTCCTCCCAATAAATCATGCCGTCCTCCAGTTCTTGCAGCTCCTCCCGCAGGGCATGCTCCAGTGCGGTGGCTGCCAGCTTTTCGCGGATCCGGTCTGCCAGTCCCAGCAGCTGGATGGTACAAAGTGGCGTCATGGCTACCAATGCCACAATGCCGAAGGCATCGGTGAGCACGTTCCCGCCCAGGGCTTCACCGGCGCCCATGGCAAAGGGCAGAAGGAACGTGGTGGTCATGGGACCGGACGCCACGCCGCCGGAGTCAAAGGCGACGCCGGTGAATATTTGCGGAACAAAAAATGTCAATCCCAGAGAGAACACATAACCCGGAATCAAAAACCACATCAGGCTGATACCGGTGAGAATGCGCACCATGGCAAGCCCTACAGACAGTGCAATGCCGATGGACAAGGCATGATTGATAGAGCTCTGGGTGATGGAGCCGCCGGAAATCTCCTCTACCTGCCGCGCCAACACCTGCACTGCCGGTTCCGCCCGAACGATGAAGTAGCCCACCAATGCGCCGATGGGCACCAGCAGCCATTTCAGCTTACTTCCCGCAATGGCTGCGCCAATGGTGGCACCTGCGGGCATAAAGCCCACGTTGACGCCCACCAGAAACAGCACCAGCCCTGCATATGTATAGAGGAGTCCCACCAGAATCTTCCCCAGCTGCCGCCGATGAAAGCGCCGAAACAGCAGCTGAAACAGTCCGAAAATTGCCACCACCGGCAGCAGTGCCAACGCGACCTCTGCAATATAGTCTGGCAGCTCCCGGGCGAAGACCAGAGCAGCCTCTCGGGTGGTTCCCAGCACCGGAACCTCTACCGGAGTATAGGCGGCGTCCATATCCGGCAGGAAAATGCCCAGCAGCAGCACCGAGATCACCGGGCCAATGGAGCACATGGCAACCAGACCAAAGGAATCACTGCCGGAGTCCTTATCGCTTCGGATGGCAGCCATACCGATGCCCAGCGCCATAATAAAGGGTACGGTAATGGGTCCGGTGGTGACGCCGCCAGAGTCAAAGGCTGCGGGAATAAAGTCGTTTGGGGCGAAATAGGAGAGAACAAAGACAATCAGGTAGAAAAACACCAGCGTGTGCGACAGGGGAATGTGCAGCAGCATACGCACCTGACTGAGCACCAAAAAGATGCCAACGCCCAGGGCAACCGCCAAAATCAGTGTAAGATTGGGCACCGTTGGCAGCTGCTCCGCCAAAACCTGAAGATCCGGCTCTGCAATGGTGACCACAATGCCGAGAATCAGACAGACCAGCAGGGGAGGACCGAGCCGCCGGGCACGGCTGATGGCAACACCGATGCCGTCGCCCATGGGAATCATGGACATATCTACGCCCAAGGTAAACAGCCCCATGCCAAACACCAGCAGCAATGCACCGAACAAAAACAGCACCAGCGTACCCGGTGTCAGTGGGGCTATGGTAACAGCCAGAACCAGCACAATGGCTGTGATGGGGAGGGTTGCGCGGAGAGATTCTCGTATTTTCTCCATCAGCAGTTCGTTGTGTCGCAAAGAATACTCCTTTCCATAACCAATCACCAAGAAATAATTCGTACGCATAATATTATAGCACAAAATGGATAACGTTCCAAGTCTATTCACAGATTTTTTGCATAATTTCTTACCCGATTATGCAAAATGTCCATGACAGAATATCTGTCATGGACGAAGAAAATAAATTTACAGCCCCTGGGTGGAGCTCATGACGATCTTGCAATCGAAGCGATCAGACTGGTCGGGACCGGAGCCGTGGATGAAAATCGCGCCGTTTTCCTTGCCGCGCCGAATGGTCAGCTGTTCGCCGGCAAAGCATTCGCCTACATAGGACATGGTAATCTCCTGAAGGTAAACGCCGTAGGGACGAAGGTCCAGTTCTGCCGCGTCACAGGCGAGGTCCACATAGCGAATGTTGCTGATATGACCGTTGATATCAGTGTCGGAATAGTAGAGCTTGCGCTGATCCTGAATCTCCATTTCTGCGGGGAATTCAATCCGGGAAACGGTGATATCCTTTGCGCCCTCAGGATTTTCGGTGGGCAGCTCCGGCAGACTTTCCAGCAGAATCGGGCGCTTGGTTTTGCGGTTTGCCAGCACCCAGATGGTGGAAGCCTCACCCACGCACTCTTCGCCGATATAGAGATCGCAGTCCCAATAAATCCGGGTGCCAACCGGGTGGCGGGACACTGCCACACAGCGGACATTTTCACCCCAGATAATCGGGCGATTCAGATGTACAAAAATCCGCAGCACCATCCAGTAGCAGTTATATTGAGCGAGCACATCATCCCGGTCCATGCCCAGGTTTTTTGCATGGTTGGTGATTGTCTTTTGCAGTAAAACGAATAATGCGGAGGGACGATATTCATAAGCCGCATCCGTGTCGGTGGAGGAAACCTGATAGTCCAGGGCGTAATGCCATTTATCCATAATCATTAACCTTCTTCATGTATTAAACAATTTACCTTGTTTAGTATATCAAATTGCGTTGGAAATATAAATGGCTGTTTTCCACAAAAATACACCCGGATTCCGCGGTGCTTTCGCCCGGAACCACGGAAAAGGGACTGCCACAGCAGTGACAGTCCCAATGGAGGAAGTATTTACTTGCAGAGCTCCTTCATCCAGATCATAAAGCCCTCGGTATCGTCATCGGCGCAGTGACCGCCGTCCCAAATCAGCCGGGCGCTGACGTTCTTTCCAAGATCGTAAATGGCGGTTGCCAGGTTGGTGACGATGGGCAGCGAGGTATCCTTGTCGCAGGCACCGTGGCGAATCCACCAGTTGGGTGCACAGCCGGGATTCTTCTGGGCAATGAAAAACATGGGGTTCATCAGATCAATCACTGCCTTGAGATCCTCGGTGAGCTCCGTTGCGGTTTCGTCAGGATCGTGCTTCAGGCTGAAGGTGGTGAAATGACGGGAATTCTGGGTTGCGGTGCCGAACAGAATCGGCTCCGCCATTGCCTTATGGAAATCGTCAAAGGCGGGGAGTCCCTTCATTCTGCCGCAGTGAGTCAGATAATCCTCGAAGGTGAACACGGCATTTTCTCCGTCAAAGGTGAACCAGGGGTTCTCCTTCAAATACTGCGTCTGCTGCTCCGGGGAAGATTCCCCCCATGCCTTATTGGCTGCGGGCACCAGGAACACCTTCAGTAGGTAATCCTTAAGGTTTTCAGCGGTAACCGGACCGTAATCATTCATACCGGTGAGCTTCAGGCTGTCCTGATAGGGCAGGAATTCCGCGGCCAGCGCCGTAGACAGTGCCTGATCTACCATGCCGGCGGGAATAAAGCCCATGGGACCGCCCTGACTGCCGGAGCAGGGAATGCTGCCGTACTGCCACTCATAGGCGCTGTCGGCATGCTCCAGATTAGTGATGGGGCTGTAAGAAGCGGAGCCCATAATGTCGTCCCGTTCCTCCGCAGCACCGATTTCGCTGAGATAGGAATCGTACAGGGGGCTGTTGCCCGATGCAGCCAGCAGGCAGGAAAGGGCACCGCCTGCACTGCCGCCGGAGGAGAAAATCTTCTCGGGATCGCCGGGGATGATATCCTTATTGTGACGGAGGTAACGGACTGCGGCTTTCAGGTCCACAATGGCAGCGGGTGCTTTGCCGTAATAGGTGCCATCAGGAAACTGATTGTCTCTGCCGCGGCAGCCGGGGCACACCACAACAAAGCCATAAGCCAGTGCCAGCGCCTTGGTATTGCCGGAGCCTTCTTCACCGCCAAGTCCCAGATAACCGCCGTTGGGTGCAGCAGCGGGAGGAGGTCCGCCCGGACCACCACCAGGACCACCGGGACCGCCGGGTCCACCGGGACCGCCGGGTCCACCGGGACCGCCGGGTCCACCGGGAGGCCCAAAGCCTCTGAGGTTCGAGGAGGACATATAGCCGCCCACATCAATGGCAAAGAATATGGGGGCGCTGGCAGGATCGTAAGGCTTTCCGTCAATGGAAACCGGCGCCCAGATATCCAAAGACTGATATTCCACATCCACGGGATTCTTGACATAGGGAAGGTGCTCATACTTCCGGTATTCCACCGTTACCTCGCCGGACCGGGTTTTCACGGTCTGCTGATCCATGGTATAGGTGTCTGCCGGGAAACGGAGATCATTCATGAGAATTCACCATCTTTCATTGTTGTTGTCTCTATTATATCGAGAACCCAAAATATTTTCAATTCATATTAGCAAACAATTGATTCCAGAACGGAATATCATTTGGAATAGGGGAGTGCACAAATCTGAATCTCCCAGGCAGGAATGCAGGGGGTTCTGCGGAGATAGAGACGATAGTCCGGACAAATGTCCAGCAGCAGCCCGGGCAGCGTGATAAAATCATCCGGCTTATGATAGGCGGAAATCAGCAGCTTGGGTCGGCAGCATCGTATGGTTTGGGTCATGCCCTGGAGAGTTTCTGCTTCCGCGCCCTCCACATCCATTTTCACATAGCTCACATCCAACTGTAGTTCATCCACGGGAATCGCGGAAACCGGGTGGAGGTGCGTATATTTTCCGGGTAAATCGGGCTTTTTTGCGCAGTTTCTGCCGCCTTTTCCCGTGAACTCCAGAGTATCGCGGCAACTCCAGCTGGCATAGGGCAGCAGCGTAACCCGTTCCCGATCGCCACATGCAGCTTGAAGCTTTTTAAAATTATGGGCATCCGGTTCCATGGCGGTGATTTGCCGGTAGCTGCCATGGGTCAGAGACAGAAATTCCTCAATGGTGTCACCGCGATAAGCCCCAAGATCCAGATAGGATTCCTCAGAGCTTAAATGGAGCAGCGTTAGCAGCTCGGAACGGGGGGAGGTGTTTGCCATCAGTGACGCAGGACTGCCGGACAGCTTGGCGTCCAGCAGGGAATGAAACAGCGCCCGGGATTGGTCGTCCGCCCATAAACCAGACACCTGCCGGATTTCCTCCTGCTGTGCCATCACATCCTCAGGGGTCAGAATCTTGCCGCCCAGCAGCGGGGTGTCAGGAATCCGCATGGGATGATGGGCTGACAGCTCCAGCAAATCTTTCACCTCTTCGGGACGCTCGGTACCAAATGCCAGAAGAATCATGGCGTCGGGATATTGCTCCAGCGCTCTGCTTCTGGACAGCACAGGACAGCCCTGAAATGTTCCTTCTCTGGCGTGGGAATCACTGGAGAAGATTCCAGCAATGGAGATATGATACGCCCGACACAGGGTCAAAAGCTTTTCTGCGCCGTTGCCCATGCCATAGATGAGAATTGGACCGGTAAGGGCGCGCAGCTCGTCCCATAAAAACATGAAAGCACCTCGCTTTATAATAGAAAGATAGAAAAATGGCGCTGCCGGAGCCGCGCCATTTTGAAAAAGCGGAAATTACTTGCAGAGCTCGTAGATGCCACAAGCGCCCATGCCGCCGCCGATGCACATGGTAACCATGCCATACTTGCCGGCAGTCTCGGGATCCTGGAGGTAATCGAGAACCTTGCAGGTCAGGAATGCGCCGGTAGCGCCCATAGGATGACCCAGAGCCATAGCACCGCCGTAGGGGTTGACCTTAGCCTCGTCCCACATCTCCTGGAAGCCATCGAGGTAGGGATCGTTTACAACGTTCTTAACGCAAGCCAGAGCCTGGGAAGCAAATGCCTCGTTCAGCTCAACAACATCCATCTCCTTGATGGAATGGAAGCCGGCATGCTTCAGAGCCTTGGGAATAGCATAGACAGGACCCATGCCCATACGGGTAGCGTCGCAGCCAGCAACCTGGAAGTCGATCAGACGAGCGATGGGCTTAATGCCCAGCTCGCGAGCGTAAACCTCATCCATCAGGATGACGTATGCAGCAGCGTCAGTGGTCTGGGAAGAGGTAGCAGCGGTAACCTTGCCGCCCTTGTCCTCGGGAACGAAGCAGGTCTTCAGGGAAGCCATCTTCTCCATGGAGGTCTTCAGGTTGCCGTCCATGTCAGCCAGGATGCCGTCATCATAGGTAACCTCGGTGCCGTCAGCCTTTACAACAGGGATGATGGAGGGAGCCAGCTTGCCGTCCTTCCGAGCCTTAGCAGCACGGGTGTGGGAGGTCAGAGCCATCTCGTCCATGACCTCACGAGTCATGCCATAGTCGTTGGCAACGTTCTCAGCAGTCTGACCCATGGTCATGTAGCCGCCGGGATAATTCTCGAGGATCCAGGGGTTGCCGTACTTCTCGTAGTCGAAGGGACCGAAGCACTTGGTCATGCACTCAACGCCGCCGCCGATGCCGATCTTGTACTGACCAGCAGTGATAGCGTTAGCAACAGTGGAGATAGCCTGCAGACCGGAGGAGCAGAAACGGTTGATGGTCTGAGCGGGGACATCGTCGGGCAGCTCAGCGCGGTTAACGATCAGACGACCAGCGTTCAGGTTCAGCTCGTTAATAGCCATTGCGCAGCCGGTGATGACATCGCCGATCTCCTCGGGATGCTCCTGGATGTAAGGAACCTTTGCGATAACGCCCTTCAGAGCCTGAGCAGCGTAATCAATGGGATGCATGTCGGCCAGACCGCCCTTACGAGCGCGGCAGCAAGGGGTTCTGCCGTATGCAACAACAACAGGTGTAGCCATGGGGAATTTCCTCCTAATAAATATTTATTCCGTCGCGGAATACTTTAGTCAAAAGCATGGTATCATTCCATGCTCCACTATTATAGCACACAATTCTCAAAATTCCACTATAAATTTGGGGCTGTTTCCACAAAAAATCCACAAATCTTCCTGCCAATTCATTTGAAAAATCAGAAATTTGTTGGAAAGCTCCAAAACACTCTTGCATTTTCCATGCGGACGTATTATAATGAACAAACAATTTACCCAATCCGCCGGTATGATGGAATTGGTA
>ERZ780226.2374-NODE-2374-length-13062-cov-3.001153_pt1 | contig 13062 bp, 15 predicted proteins | sample MGYA00511165_ERZ780226 | MGnify/ENA primary metagenome ERZ780226 (study PRJEB29588, sample SAMEA2152373) | human gut metagenome | biome: human gut; feature: human-associated habitat; material: faeces | place: Denmark | collected 2008/2010 ...
ATCGACTCCGACCTGCGGCTGGCTATGACCGGCACCATCCGTCAGTACATGGCGGAGCATCCTGCCGATTTCGATCCCCGCCAGTATCTGAAACCCGCCCGTGCCAACATCAAAAAGCTGGTGATGCACAAGATCACCGACGTACTGGGCTGCGACAACAAGATTTAATTGCACAAAAAGAGCCTGTGAAGCGGTATTCCGTTTCACAGGCTCTTTGTCATTGCTTCACACTTTTTATGCCGCCCTCTGCTGTCAGCGTTACATTCCAGATTCCCAATGAACCTTCTTCGCCGCTTTCCAATGCTGCCTGGAGCTCATTCTGCGATATGATCAGGAAATCAAGGGTCACATCGCCATAGTTGCCCAGCGGGAAGCAGTAATCTCCGTTGCTCAGAACTTCCACCGGTACTGCCGTATTCTCGTCCAACACATAACCCGGAATTCCGGGGAGCGCCGATGCATCTGAGATCCCCAGCGTAGGAAAGAGGATGTTTGCCAGCTCCACTACCTGTTCCGGCGTGAAGGTTGCGTGCGCAGTGTCCTCGTCCATGGCATCATAGTCCATAAATACATTGGATGCATAGTAGCTGGTCACCCTCCAGAAATAGTCGTGGTCCTCCGGATCAAATTGCATGCCATCCATCCACTGGCACATAATATGCGCCATTATCGCCTGTTCCTGGCTGTTGGAAAGTGTCACCGGACGGTCCCAACTTTCCTCTGCGCCGCTCTCAGCACTCTGTGCCGGTGCATTCAGTTTTTCTGCGCTTGCCGTCGTATCCGGCTTCATGGAATCGGTCAAGGTACATGCAGAAATCAGCAGGCACAGCACAATCGCCAGAATGGTCCTTGTGATTTTGGGCTTATGGTAAGCGGAAATGCCATAGATTCTCGATTTCAGTCCTCCGCCGCCAAACGCCGTGGTTCCAACGTGAATTTTTTGTCTCATGGATGCCTCCTCATAAAGCAGTGCTGCATAAACAGCAGGGGAGACGCTTTCGCAGCTCAGCACCCGCTGATCGCAAGCCTTTTCACAATCCCGCTGTGCCCAGAAAAAGCACAGCCACACCACCGGGTTGAACCAATACAGACAGCACAGCATCCGCCACCATGCCGCAATCCAAAGGTCCCCGGAACGGTAATGCATCAATTCATGAGTGATCGCAGCCTTCAATCGCTGCCCAGTCAGCTCCCGAGGTAAAATTAGCGTCGGACGCAGCAGCCCGCCAATCATCGCCCGATCTCCATAGCGCAGGGTGATGGTTCTGCGGATTCCAAGCTGCTGCCGGATGGCTTCATAGCGATTTTGCACGCCAGCGGACTGAATTGGCTCCATGGAACGAAGCCGCCGGGCTGTCTGTATGGTCATGATTCCATAGGCGCTGCCGCAGACCAGCACGCCTGCAATCCATAGGGCAAATACAATTTGTCTGGATGTAGGACGCTGACTGGTTGGTGCCGCAGTGATCGCCGATGTCATTTCGTGTTCTGCCGCCGGATTCTGGGCAGACTGCCGGGAAATTGGAGCCGCTGCGGTTACCGGTGCGGATGTATTCGCAAGGGTCATCACACTCAGCGGGCTTTCCGGCAGCACCGGCAGCATCAATCGAACCAAGAGCAGCAGCCAGAGCAGATATTTACTCTTGGCAGACAGGTGCTTCCGGAACAGTAGCCGCAGAGAAATGATTGCCCCGGCTGTGATCCAGGAGCCGACGGTAATACGCCAAAGGAGCTCAATCATGGGGTTCCCGTCCCTCCATCGCCCGGAGCATTGACTCAATCTCCTGACAATCCTGCTCCGACAGCTTGCCTTGGGCACTGAGGGCTGCAAACAAGCGGGCAGGGGAGCCGTCAAAAATTCGTTTCAAAAAATGCTCCGTTTCCTGCATCACGCACTCTTCCTCCTGCGCCAGCGGGCTGTAAAGGTAATTTCGCCCCTGTTTTTCCGCCTTGACCGCGCCCTTCTCCACCAGCCGCACCAGCAGCGTCCGGACGGTGTTGCCGTTCCAGCTGTTTTCCGGACCAACCTTTTTGGTCAGTTCCCCCAGCGGCAGGGGAGAATGATCCCATAGCACCTGCATGACTTTCCATTCCGACTCCGATATGCTGTAGTTCATGGTATCCACTCCTTCGCACTATCATAACATTTGTAGTGATGAATTCATCATAACAGTTGTAACGATAAATGTCAATACGGATTTTGTCATTTTAATAGAAAAGAAGTTTTTATAAAAAAGTCCGAGTATCACAGTATTTTCTGGTGATATCCGGACTTTTCCTATGAATTTATTCATCTTTTCGCTGAAACTTGGAAATTGGATTTGCTTCCGCAGCAATTTTCAGCTCGGTATTTTCAATGTGGGTATAGATTTCGGTGGTGTTCAGGTGCTCATGACCCAGCACCTCCTGAACGGTTTTCACATCCACGCCGCGGGAAAGCATCAATGTTGCCGCCGTGTGCCGCAGCTTATGCGCCGAATACTGGGTGGGGTCCAGACCAGCGTCCAAAATGTGCTTCTTTACCAGCCGATGAATGGCGTTGGTGGACATGCGGCTGTCGGTGGCAGCCCCGTCTTTTGTCTTTTTCTGGGACAAGAACAGGGGACGGCGCACATCCTCCTGAATGGCAGGGGGGAGCGTGGCATTATACGCTGCAATGGCTTCCTGGCAGGCTTCTCCCATGTAAACTGTGCGTTCTTTGTTGCCTTTGCCTAAAACGCGCAGACGATCATTGTGAATATCGCCATAATTCAGCCCTGCCAGCTCGGAAATTCGAAGTCCGCAGTTCAGAAATACCATTAAAATCGCAAAATCCCGCTCTGCATTGCGCCCTTTTACATTGGACAAAAGCTCCTGGGCTTCGTCCAGGGTCAGATACTTTGGCAGTGCGCGGCGGAGCTTTGGAAACTCGATATCCGCCGCAGGATTTTCCGCCAGCTGCTTGGTGCTGACGGTCAGATACTTGAAAAAGGATTTGATGGCGGAAAGCTTCCGCGCCCGGGCGGCATTTTCCACGCCTTTGCCCGGATGCTGGGTTTCCGTGTGATAAACCCGGTCATTGCCCAGATAGACGAAGAACTCATAGATCTCCGTGGGGGTGATCCGGGAAACGAAGTTCAAATCCACGTCCTGGATGGAAACCTGATTCAGGTCGTAGTCATAGGGCAGCCGATCATCCCGGAAAACAATCAGGAACCGGAAAAACATCCGAAGGTCCAGATAGTATTCGGAGATCGTGCGCCGGGACTGACCCTTGATGGTTTCGTGATAGGTTAAAAACTCCCGGAGAATCCGGGGGCAGTCTGACATGTCCATAAAGCCCTCCGTGCGTACTTCTGGAATACTATGGCTCCTTACTTTTCTACATTCTCCACAGGTGTTAATTCTTTTCTTAATCTATCTCTGAGTTCAGCTTCTTTTGTTTTAGTAGTTATATGCAACACTTTAATTCCAATTGCATTAAAAATATCATCGTTCTCTTGATCTCTAGTTTTTCTTTGCTGCTGCTCATGGCTTGTATCATCAATTTCAATTCCAAAGGCAGGGGTTAACGTGTCTCTTTTACATACAAGGAAATCAATATGTCTTTGCGCTATATGTCCAAAGTATTTCATATAGTTATTTCCTTTTTTTACGCCTACAAAATCTTTAATTCCAACTTTGGGGGCTACCATATATTCTTCTGGTAATTCATCTTTGATGATAACATACATCCATTTTTCAACTGGTGTCACAATACTATTCTTCAAATAATAACGATTTAAGTCATAGCGTTCTTCTGATTCTACATTTCTTTTTTTATTGGGCATTAACTGAGTTATGACTAATACAATTACTCCAATCGCAACTATAATCAGAATTAGCTTTCCCATTCTTTTTTCTCCTTATTAGTGTTACTATTATTTGCATATAAAACGCAACAAAATTTTTATTTTGTTGCGTTTTATATATCTTCCTCCCCAAGTTCTCTTTTACAAGAATATCTCTTTCAGCTCCGCAAACGTCTCCACCTTTGCAGCATACTCCGTGACCGTGCCGAACCCATACGCCGCAAAGACAAACGGAATTCCCGCGTCCAATGCCGCTTTCCGATCTCCCTGGGTGTCGCCCACATAGACCGGATGCTGAAAACTGTTCCGGGCAATGATTTCCCGGTTATTCTCGCCTTTGCTCCGTCCGGTATCGCCAAAGCTCAAATGGTCACAGAAATACGGTTCCAAATGATGCGCTTCCAGAAACGCCTCAATATAGCCCTTCTGACAATTGGAAACGATACAGAGCTTATGCCGCCCGCTCAGCGCCTTCAGGGTTTCCTCCACGTCGGGATAAAGGATTCCACCGTGGACCCGGAGATACGCATTCTCCAGCTCCATGCATTCGTCCATATATGCCATTTGCTGAGAAAACGGATAGCCCGGAAACAGCTTCTTCGCAATCTCGTCCATCTGCATGCCCATGACGCTTTCCTGCTCCTGCCGGGTAATGGCTGGACGAAACCAATTGTGCCGTGCAATCACCTGATTCCAGGTTTTGAGAATTCCGTCCACCGAATCCCACAGCGTTCCGTCCAAGTCAAACAGGATTCCATCACATCGAATCATTGGTTTCCTCCATTAAAACAGGCTGGTATCCCGAATGGCAGGGATTTCCGCCTTTTCCACGGGCTTCTCCCCTGCTGCGTCCTGATTGTCGCCATGCTCGTCATCACCGCTGTGATTTCCTGTCTCCTGCGCCTTCTGCAGCTCCTCAATGGGCTTTACCAGGTACTTGTCCACCAAGGGATAGCAGGCGCTAATGGACAAAAAGCCCGTAAAGCTATACAGGAACATGCCCAGCAGTACAATCTCCAGGAACGGATGCACCGCCATAATCAGCACATAGGAAATCACCCACAGCAGCAGATTGGCAAGTCCGCTGAAGAAGTTCCGGAAAATACCGATAAACGCCAGCAGCCATGCATTGGTAATCAGGGATTTCAGGTTCAGCTTCACCGTTACGATCATCAGGTAGATATACTTTCGCATGAACACATAGAACATGCCCACCAGCAGCGTAACGTATTTGCACACCTTCATCACCGTCATCAAATCTCCTGTGGGACGGAAGGTCAGATTGAACACCACCAGCGCCGCAACAATGCAGTCCACCACGCCGAAGAACATGCCCTGTTTCCAGTTTTCCTTTGCCTTATCCCAGATATCGCTGAGCCAGGAGTGGCTTTCCCGGGAATAATTCCGCAGCACATAGGTGACGCCGCACTTGGCAGGACCGTAGCACAGCACCGACACAATCAGCAGAATCACCTGAACGGGCATGGGCACATACTGATAATAGAGCATTGCCAGGTACAAAAGCGGCGTAAACAGGCTCATAAGACCGTCGCCGCCGGACAGCTTTGCCTCGTGGACGGTTTCCAGCGGTCCGGTGCCCTCGAAAGTCACATAGTCGTTCTTGTAGTTCACCAGCTCATCCACCGTGGAAACGCCCTCCAGCGTAAACCAGGTGTCGATGGTGTTGTTGGAATCCTTGGCTGCCTCTCCCCTGTCGGTATACAGCTTGACGGTAAACGTGCCGTTTTTATCCGGCGTGACATCTAAGGTGTAGTCGTTGCCGCTGGCGCCGGGATCCTTTGCCGTTACAGTCATGGTTCCGTCGGTATAGGACGCATAGCTTCCGGTATAGCCCAGGCGCTGGAACGTGGTATACATGGTGTCATAGACCTCGGTATACACTGCCAGCAGAATGGGCAGCAGCACCAGAAGATAGATAAAGTTGACCTCAATAAACCGCCAGAATTTCCGTCCATACAGCTCAAAAAAGTGGAAAAATGCGTTTTTCTGCGGTGCATCCTTTTCCACGCCTTTTCCCGGCTTATAGTAGCGTTTATTTGAAAATAATCCCATAGGGAATCTCCTTTGCAGCGTATTCTATTTTGTAATTATAACATTCGTTCCCGGTTCCCGCAAGTATTGATTTGTCCATTTTGACCAATATTCCGCCAGAGAACCCATCAATTTGCGCAAAAAGTCCGCCGGAAGCTCCGACGGACTTATATATGTATCACATTGCCTTGGGATGACTTTTGTTGTAGACGGACTTGAGCTGCTGCTTCACCAGCTGGGCATAAACCTGGGTGGAGGAAATATCGCTGTGCCCCATCATTTCCTGAATGGAATGGAGATCAGCGCCATTTTCCAGCAGGTGTGCCGCAAAGCTGTGGCGCAGGGTGTGCGGGGTAATATCCTTGTCGATATGCGCCTTTTCCTGGTAGCTCTTGACGATTTTCCAAAATCCCTGACGGCTCATACGGTCACCGTTCATGTTTACAAACAGCGCCTGCTCGTCGATATCCGCAATCATTTTGGAACGGATATTCTGCATGTACACCGCCAATGCATCTACCGCCGCAGGATACAGCGGGATGATCCGCTCCTTCCCCTTGCTTTCGCAGCGGATAAAGCTGCCTGCCAAATTGACGTCGGTAATGTTGAGAGAAATCAATTCCGTAACACGGATGCCGGTGGCATAGAGCAGCTCCAGCATTGCCTTGTCCCGGTAGCCCTTCATATCGGTGCACTTGGGCTGCGCCAGCAGACGCTCTACCTCTTTGCCAGTGAGCACCTGGGGCAGCTTTTTCTCCGCCTTGACCGCCGCCACATGGATGGCAGGATTCTCTTCCACCACGCCCTGATCCAGCAGATGGTGATAAAAGCCCTTGATGGACGCCAGACTCCGGGAAACGGTTGCAGGAGATTTGCCCTGACCAGACAGATAGGCGAGATAGGTGCTGATCCGCTCCTGGGTCACCTCATTTAGCTCCAGCTGCCGCTCTGCAATATATGACGCAAACTGCTTTAAATCCCGCATATACGAGGAAACTGTATTCGCAGAAGCGTGTTTTTCATCTTTCAGATAGCGTTCATACGCAGCCAGATAGGTATCCATTCTACAATCAAACTCCGAATCTCAGATAATATGCAGCATCCTTTGCTACGGTACACTCCAGCAGCGACGCCGCCAGAAGCACCGCTGCGGTCAAAACCAATACGCCAAAGGCGCTGCGATCCTGCCTGCCGCCAAAGCCCAGACTCTGCCGCATGGACCAGAGCCCCAGCAGAAATCCGTAGGGCACCACCAAAATCAGCCGAAACAGCATCAGGCTTGCCAGCCATGGCAGCGCCGGCATTCCCTGCGATAAAATCGCCGCGCCGAACAGCGCACCCAGCAGCGCGCCCTCTGCGCCGAACAGCGGCGGCAGCAGGAGCTTTCCACCGGGAGAAAACGCCAGCAGATATGCGGTAAACAGGAACTTTGCATTCCAAAGCAGCACGCGAACCAGTGCCGATTCCAAGGACTGCGCGCGCTCCGGCACAGCGTAGCACCGAAGTCCCAGCCACTTTGCCAGGAAGCATCCCAGCGCCACACCGGTAATAAACAACAGCAGCAGCATTGCACCGCACCGCTTTGTGGATGGAATTCCCCGCGGCACTCCGGCGGTATTGTACATGGATCTCACCCCCATAGAACCTATGGGACAAGCTACTGCGATATACCGGAAACTCTGGAAATTATTTTATCCACAGAGTTTTGCACAGCACAATTCCATCACCGCAAACATAATATACTCCAAACTTCCTGAAATAGCAATACATTTTTGTATTTTTGTTCATTATGCCAAAATATTATGTCATTTAATTTATGTAAACTTCGCAACCAATCAGACCGGTTTTACCCCGTTTTCCCTATATATTGTGGTCAAGTTGCACAACATCCATGCTATTTAGGGCAAAGAAAGACACCCCGCGCAATCCTGCACGGGGTGTAACTTTTATTCACTATCGCTTATTCCTGCGGAATTTCTGCAAGACCGGCTTCAATGGCACGCATCGCAATGGCGCATTCCAGCCGTTTCCGCTGCATATCGCAGCCCAGCTTGTAGGGCTTCTTCATATCGCCGTTGGCATTGAGGTTCGCCGCAGAGCAGCCGCCGCTGCAATAGAACCGTGCCCAGCAATCCTGGCAGTCCTCGCGGGTATAGATATTCAGCCCCGCAAAGGTATTGGCAATGTCCATATTGAACTCATCGGTGAGAATGCTGCCCATCCGGTACTCTTCCTTCCCCACAAACTGATGGCAGGGATAGATATCGCCGTCCGGGGTCACCGCCACATATTCGCAGCCAGCGCCGCAGCCGCGCATCCGCTTAATGACGCAGGGTCCCTGGGTAAGATCCACGTTGAAGTGGAAGAAGTTAAAGTCCTTCCGCCGGAGCATGATCTTTGCCAGCTTTTCATATTCGGCATAGATGGTGGGCAGGTCCTCCTCCCGCAGCGCATAGGGGTCGGAATCGTCAGCGGTAACCGGCTCGACAGAAATGCTGTCCACGCCAAGGTCCGCAATGCTCAGAACATCCTGAGAAAAGTCCAGGTTTTCATGGGTAAAGGTGCCGCGAACGTAATAGTCCTTGTTCTTGTCTCGCTGGGCAATGAGCTTCAGGAACTTGGGCACGATCAGATCGTAGCTGCCCTTTCCGTTGACGGTCAGACGGTTTCGGTCATTGACTTCCTTCCGTCCATCCAGAGACAGCACGCAGTTGTCCATGTTCTCGTTGAAGTATTTGATATTCTCGTCGCTGAGCAGTACGCCGTTTGTGGTCATGGTAAAGCGGAAATGCTTGCCCCATTCTTCCTCATGGGCACGGGCATATTCCACCGTAGCCTTTACGGTTTCCATCGCCATCAAAGGCTCGCCGCCGAAGAAGTCTACCTCGATATTGTGCCGCTTGCCGGACTTTTTTGCCACCCAGTCAATGGCGCGAATGGCAACCTCTTTGGGCATGATCTTCCGTCCGGTGCCAAAATCGCCGGTGGAGGCAAAGCAGTATTTGCATCTGAGGTTGCAGTCGTGGGACACATGGAGGCACAGTGCCTTGACCGGTGCATCCTTGGGCACGGCATCTGCGGGGTCCACATAATCCATGGGAGTAAACAGCAGCCCCTGCTCCTTGAGTCCCATCAGCTCCTGCCATGCCTTTTCCGCTTCCTTCGGATCCACGCCCTCCAGCACCGGCATGGTGTCGGGACATTGCCCTGCTGCATGGAGCAAATCATAGCTCAGCTGATCCAGCACATGGACTGCGCCGCTGTTGACGTCTACCGCGATATTGCAGCCCAGCACCGAAAATGTATGTACCATAATGTTTCTCCTTACCGTTCAAAATAACCAGCAAACGGGGAGGGACATACGCCCCTCCCCTTTTTGCCAAAAATCACATTGCTCAGCGATCCTTGTTCTCGCACTTCTGGTTGGCAACCGTGCAGGAAGTTTTGCAGGCAGACTGACAAGAGGTCTGACACTCACCGCAGCCGCCCTTACAAGCGCTCTCCTTGAGCGTAGCGCCGGTCAGCGTTTTAATATGTTCCATAATCTTACCTCCCTGAGTGATATTCTCTGTTCATTATAGCATAGCCCCCGGTAGAATGCAATCGCTTTTTCACTTTTTAGAGCGTTTCCCGTTAGCGTACTCTGCGGCGGCGTGTTTTCCCTCCGGACTGGGTCATGGCGCCGCCCAGCGCCCCAAGACAGAGCACAATCACCGTGATCCACGGACGCTCCCCCATGCTGCCGAAGATCAGCCCTCGCAGCACCAGCGCCAGCAGCAGATAAATTCCGCCTGCCGCCAGCGCCATGGGAAGCCGCATTTGTCCCGAAATTCCAGACGCCAGAATACCCGTCGCAATCCCCGCAAGCAGCGTAATGCCCCAGGTCCCATACGTCATTCCGCCCATGGGGACCACGCCACCATGGACCAGTGCCGCAAGCAGCATGCTCAAAATTAGCCCCACGAGCATCGCGCCAACCGCGCCAATCAGGACGCTCTTTGCCAGTTTGATTCCCTTCATAGAAAAAACTCCTCTCACAGTACTCGCTAAAGAGTATGTGAGAGGAGCCGGCATTATCCCTTACTTGGATTCCTGGGTCTGGGTACCCTTGGTGGAAATTGCCCAGCGGGTGAACTGGATGCGAACGCGATCCTCACTGGTCTCGATGGTCACCAAATCGTCCTTGATGTGGACAACCTTGCCCACGATACCACCGATGGTGGTTACTTCGTCGCCCACGGAAAGGGAATCCCGCATCTCGCTGAGTGCCTTCTTCTTCTTGTTCTCAGGACGAATCAGCAGGAAGTAGAACACAACAATCAGGACAACAAAGGGCAGCAGAGTGGTCAGCAGGCTGGCAGTGGTGTTGCCGCTTGCCGAGGTCAGAATGGAAAAAGACATGATAATTCCTCCGTTTTTTATTAAACAAATTGTATTATACGGTGATATGGCGAAGATTGCAAGGGCAAATTAAATCTTTCTTGCCAGCTTCTCGGAATATTCCGCCCGGAAGTCCGCAAAGGTGTCCGTATCAATGGCATTCCGAATCCGTTCTGCCAGCTTATTGTAGAAATACAGGTTGTGCATTACTGCCAGCCGCATGGCAAGCATCTCCTCCGCCTTAAACAGGTGGTGAATATAGCTGCGGGTATAGCGGCGGCAAACCGGGCAGTCACACTGGGGATCAATGGGCTTGTCATCATAGATATACTTGGCGTTTTTCATATTGATGGTGCCTTCCCAGGTAAACAGGCGACCATGCCGGGCATTTCTCGCAGGCATTACGCAGTCAAAGAAGTCAACGCCTCTTGCCACCGCCTCGATGATATTGCTAGGTGTGCCAACACCCATGAGATACCGTGGCTTGTCCTCCGGGGCATAGTCCGCCAGTACATCCAGGATGTGATACATGGTTTCCGTGGGCTCGCCCACCGCAAGTCCGCCGATTGCCACGCCTGCCACCGGCATATTCCGCAGCTGCTGCATGTGCCAGATGCGAAGATCGTCATAGGTGCCCCCCTGGTTGATGCCAAAGAGCACCTGACCGGGATTCACCGTGTCCGGCAGCTTGTTCAGCCGATCCAGCTCCTTGATGCAGCGCTCCAGCCACCGCTGGGTCCGCTCCACGGAATCCTTCACGTACTTTCTGGGGGACGGATTTTCCACGCACTCGTCAAACGCCATGGCAATATCCGAACCAAGGTTCGACTGAATCTGCATGCTCTCCTCCGGACCCATAAAGATCTTATGCCCGTCCAAATGAGATGCAAACGTCACGCCCTCTTCGGTGATTTTCCGCAGCCCAGCCAGAGAGAACACCTGAAAGCCGCCGGAATCCGTCAAAATCGGACCGTTCCAGGTCATGAATTTATGCAGTCCGCCCATGGCTTTTACCACCTGGTCCCCAGGACGCAGATGCAGATGATAGGTGTTGCTCAGTTCAATCTGGGTGCCGATATGCTCCAGATCAAAGGCGCTGAGTCCCCCCTTAATGGCGCCCTGGGTGCCGACGTTCATAAAAACAGGGGTCTGCACCGTGCCGTGAGGGCAGGTAAATTCGCCCCGCCGCGCCAGTCCTTCCGTTTTGATTACCTTAAACATACGCTCTCTCCAAACATTTATTCAATGAGCATCGCATCTCCAAAGCTGAAGAAGCGATAGCGTTCCTGTACCGCCGTGTTATAGGCATTTAGAATATGCTCCCGACCTGCAAAGGCGGAAACCAGCATCACCAGCGTGCTCTCCGGCAGGTGGAAATTGGTCACCAGCGCATCCATCGCCTTGAACCGATAGCCGGGATAGATGAAGATATCCGTCCAGCCGGAGCTTTCCTCAAAGGTGCCGTCCTCATGGGCAAAGCTCTCCAGGGTACGGCAGGAGGTGGTACCAACGCAAACGATCCGTCCGCCGCGCCGATGGGTTTCGTTGAGCAGATTGGCGGTTTCCTTCGATATCATGCAGAATTCCGAGTGCATATGGTGATCCGTCACCTCTTCCGCAGATACCGGACGAAAGGTACCAAGCCCCACATGCAGGGTCACATAGGCAATATCCACGCCCATGCTCTGAATCTTCTCCAGCAGCTCCTTGGTAAAATGAAGCCCCGCAGTGGGCGCCGCTGCCGATCCCGTCACCCGGGAATACACCGTCTGATACCGTTCGCCGTTTTGCAGTTCCTCTTTGATATACGGCGGCAGCATTTTGCCCAGCCGCTCCAGAATCTCCAGAAAGATGCCTTCATAGTGGAACTGTACGATTTTTTTGCCCTCCTGCAGATCCTCAGCAATGGTAGCGGTCAGCTCCCCTTCTCCAAAGGAAACCTCAGCGCCGGGCTTCAGCTTCCGACCGGGACGGGCAAGACACTCCCATTTTCCGTCACCCACATCCTTGAGCAGCAGCAGCTCCACTGCGCCGCCGGTGGGAACACGATGACCGTACAGCCGTGCAGGAAGCACCCGGCTGTCGTTCAGCACCAGCGTATCGCCGGGATGCAAATGCTCCGGCAAATCGAAGAAATGCTGATGCTGAATCGCTCCGGTTTCGCGGTTTAATACCATCAGCCGCGAGCCGTCCCGGCGCTCCAGCGGCGTCTGGGCAATCAGCTCCTGAGGCAGATCATAATAAAAATCACTGGTTTTCATAGCTTGAAACCCTCTATCATTTCATGCGTAATCCGGTGTTTTCCGGTAAAGAATATCATAATACATCTGCGGTGATAACGCAACAGTTTTCTCCGGATTTCATCCGCAATGTTTTGATTTATACAATGTTCCATTGTCGTATTATGCAATGTTTCATTGTATTCTGGACAAAGCTGTTAGATTATGCTATGATGCCTGTGAGGTGAAATCCATGTCTGAAAAGAAAAACAGCGACGCAAAAATCCGCGCCAACAATAAATACACTTCCGCCCACTATGACCGAATCAACATGGCGCTGCCAAAGGGCAGCCGAAAGCTCATTGCCCAGTGCGCAGCGAAAAACGGCGAGACCGTCAACCGTTATGTCTGCCGGGTGGTATTGGAGGCTGTTCGAGAGCAGCTGCGTCAGGAGCAGCGGGAAAAAGCAGAGCGCAGAGAATTTTTCGATCAGTTTTAAGGCAATACCGCACAAATACATCTGCGTATTCTGACGGATCTTTTCCGCCAGAAATGCGCCCAAAAACCTTGAAATACACAAA
>ERZ780226.2382-NODE-2382-length-13015-cov-2.994213_pt1 | contig 13015 bp, 12 predicted proteins | sample MGYA00511165_ERZ780226 | MGnify/ENA primary metagenome ERZ780226 (study PRJEB29588, sample SAMEA2152373) | human gut metagenome | biome: human gut; feature: human-associated habitat; material: faeces | place: Denmark | collected 2008/2010 ...
GCTGTTTACCTTGTCCGCAATCATCTGCGCAGTTTCTTCAAAGTCAATGCCCAGCAGGTATGAAAAGCGGGGCTGAAATCCAAGGATTTCAGCCCCGCTGCTGTCTGATTCCTCTGCCGTCAGAACTTCCCGCCGCTAGAGCCTCCGAAGCCATCAGAATCCACGGAGGATCCGCCGGAACTGCCAGAGCTGCCGGAGTTGTTCCGTTCTATTTTCTCCGTGCTCCGGGTGGTGCGGATATAGTCGTCTCTGGATTTGGTAAGCTGGAAGCTGCCGTCCACCAGATAATTCCCTGCGCCAGTAGCTTTTCTGGCAGTCTTCATCTGTGCTTTAAAAATCAGGCAGACAATCAGCGCAATCAGCAGCGGCACGAAAATGATAATCAAAATCTGCACCGGGGAAAACAGCGGATCGCCGGGAAGCCGAACGCCCTTGTCATAAGCGGTTCCCTGGCTGTAGCAGTCGAGGTACGTTTCACAATCGGTCAAATAGGTCTGAAATGCAGCAAAGTAATCCCCATCAGAGAGCTTTGGCACCACATCATCCTCTAGCTTGGAAATACCATAGTCCGTAAAGGCGAGAATTCCAACGCCGTATTCCTTGGGGTCCTTGGGATTCCTGCCGTAGGTGACGGTGACATAATCTCTGCTGTCCATGGCAATCAGGAACAGAATGCCGTTCCGGTAGTCGCCATTTCCCAGCGCATGCTCCTGATAATAGGTCTTGGCAAATTCCCGGCGAGTTGCGCCCTCCAAGGAATTCACAGTCAGCACATAGGGGTTGCAGCCATATTTCGTCGCAATTTTCTGAGCCTGATCCTCTAACCGGAGTTTCTGGACGTCCGTTAACAGTCCTGCTTCATCAAAAATCAGAGCATAGTCGGACGATTCCGCTGTCTGCGCAGGAGCCGCGGTTTCTCCCGCTTCCGGGGATACCGTTTCTTCCGCTCCCGGAGCTGCGATTTCAGGCGCTGTGTTCCCTGTAGCTTCCGGTGTATCGGGGTCATTCTGCGGCTCTGCCCCTTCCTCTAATTGCGAAGGCGCGTTCTGTCCTGTCATGAAAAGCGTAATATTGGAGGCAAAGACATCCACTGCATTGGCGCAAGCCTCGCCGGCGACTTCATAACTGAGCCCCTTGCCTTGCAGAATCAGATCCAGCGCTGTATAGAGATTGTCCGCATAGTCCGTATCCAGTATCTTCTCCCCTTGTCCCCGGGAATAGACGCAGTAGTCCACAAAATCGACTGTTCCGCCCTGATCCGTTACATAGATCATCAGTAGGACACCGTCCTGCTCGGATCCGGAGCCATAGCCGTACTGGTCATAAAACAGCGCGGCATAGTCAAGAATGCTATAGTCCTCCAAATCGTCCACAATATCCACGTGGAGCCCCAGTGCAAACTGATTCGATAGGGTGGGCAGCGTGACTTCACCTTGGGTGGTAAATCGGTCAGAGTCCAGCGCATCAATGGCGGTGTAGGTGCTTCCATGATCCAGCCAGGCGAAGGACGGCAAGGAAAGCGTCAGCGCAAGTAGCAGCGCCATGGTCAGTTTCAAAATCCATTTTCTCATATGCGCTGCCTCCTTACTTTCCCAATAGGTACATCAGCAGGGTGAGCAGCGCCATCAGCGGCAGGGAAATCCCCGCCATCCACGCTGCAAATTTTCCCTTGGACACCGGCAAATCCCCAATGAGCTTGCCAGTCTGGCCATTCATAGCGAAGAGGTAATCCTGGTTCTGCCACTTAGTGTGGAGCATCCACACCGGCAGCAGGGCATATTTCACGCCGACTTTCTCAAAATGAATGTGCTTTCCAGTGATTCGGTGGGAGGAATAGCCCTCAATGGTGCCGTCTAGCAGTCCGGAAAGGCTCTCCTCCATCCGCTCTGTGGCCCGGGACTGGCTTTCATTTTTGTCTACATCGTATTTTTCCGCCAGAAAACCAGGAAGATAGGCGGTGGAAAAATCCGTAAGCTCCCCATAATCATAGGGCTCGATGGAGTCCATATGGGCATCGGGCATTTTTGTAGAACCGTCTACAGGGATGCGCTGAAACTGCGCTTCACCCTCCCGCAGAATCCGATATTCTTCAATTTCGGTAATCTTATAGTCGCCTTCCGTCCAGGTGCTAACCTGATGGGCTTCTCCTCGAATGCTCCCCTCCGACGTTCCGTCAAAGAGCCAGAAAGGAACGTAAATGCCCTGGATTTTGGTGATATGATTGTTTCCGGAAAAAGCTCCAGGGAGAAATTTCTTGCCTCGATAGTAACGTTTCAGTGCGGAAATTGCGGCGTTTTTGTCCAGCCGGAAGGGAATAATATAATCCGGCTTCAGCATACCGCCAAACTGCCCGGGCACGACTGTGGGATTACCGCAGTAGGGGCAGGAAGTCGCTGCGGTGGTTTCGTCGCAGACCACCTCGGCTCCACAGGAGGGGCAGCTATAGGCGCGCATGCCTTCCGGGGTCCAGAAAGATTCCGCGGGGGTGTCTGTCGTGGCATCGAAGGCTTTTTCTGCGGCTTCTTCTTTTTTGTGGTAGAGCTGCTCAATTTCTGCGGGATCATATTGGCTACCGCAGTAGTCGCATTGCAGCTTACCGGTTTCTCCAGAAAAGTGCAAGGGTCCCATACAGGCAGGGCACTGGTAGTTTACGGTCTGTGCGGGCATTGCATCCACTCCTCTCATATGACTGTGACAGATGGGGAGCCGCCGAAACAGACGGCTCCCCGGTAGGAATGCTTACTGTACGTTAAATGTGGCACCTAAATTATCGCCACTGAGGAAGTTATACAGCCGAACGGCCACCGGCGAACCAGTGTCATGAAGGGAGAAACAACTGCTGACCGAAATGGTTTCACCGGGCTGGATATCCACGGATTCGTTCTCATCAGTCTCCGTTGTATCATTTGCAGAGCCATAGCTCAGCTGAATGCCGTCCTGCATCACCTCTATGCTGGACTCGCTCCAGAAGGAGGTGGCCTCCTGAGAGTTGTTGGTGAAGTCGAAGAATATACGGATTACCGGTCCGTTATCCAGCCAGCCGTCCACCACTTCACTGCCAGTGATACTGACGTAATAGTCCTCGCTGTAAACGCCTTCGGCGGAGAGCCCGGCAACAAATTCATCGCTGCTGCAGGGTTCGATGGTATACTCATCAGCGGGACGTCCGGGTAGATTGCTGGGGTCAAAGGTCATGGTGACGCTGTCGCCATCATAGCCCTCGATCACGGTGAACTCAATGGGGCCGCCATCAGGCTTGAAATTGTACTCTTTGATGCAACGGATGGTTCTTCCGGGCAGAATATCCAGACTGTAGTTTCCGTCCTCCGGCGCGTACTCACCATAGGGGGCGTAAGTACTCACCAGCTCATACCCGTCTTGATAGGCTTTGGTGTCGCATGCAAAAAAGAAGGATTCCTCCTCCTCGGAGTTGTTGGTGAAATCCACGTAGAAACGAATGGCATCCTTGTCGTCCGTATCCATAAACTGCTCTGCCGCCAGAATTGCAATGTGATAGTCGCCCAGATCTGCGGACGCCGGCTCGGTGCTGACCTCCATAGAAGACTCTGCCGTATCGCCGTCACCGTCCAATATTTCGAGCGCCTCAGAATCCTCCGGTTCTGCGGCTGCGGTTCCGGTCGGGATGGCGGGAGGCGTGTCGCTGCTGCGTGTAAAGATCATTTTGGTCCCGTCTTCTTCCAGCGTCAGCGTATCGCCATCGATCGTATAAGGAACGGTTTCATCTCCCATAGAGAAGGTACCATCCTTCCATGTCAGCTGCTGTGCATCCTCACCGGCTACAGCCAAGGTGCCGGTTCCGTCCTCGTTGATTATCAGGAAGAAGGAGTCCGGATCTCCACCGACTGCTCTCATGTCATCCTTGGTGAGTGTTTCGCCATCCATTTCCATGGATTCAAAGGTAAAGTAACCCACTTCCGGAGCCACCACCTCGGGAACCTCTTTGCCCTCCTGAATGAAATACATGTTCATGTTCATGATTTCGATGTGCAGAACGCCGTCCTTCAGGGTGCCGGTGGCGGTTTCGCCGTCGATATCTACGGTGATTGTCTCACCGTCCAGGGTGTATTTCACGGAACCGCTGGTGCCCTCGATATTCATCTTGCCCTTGCCACCCTGCTTTAGTTCCAGGGTGGAGGTCTGGGACAGAACCTCGTCTGCCTTCATCTCTATGCCCAGCATTTCCACTGCATAGCAGGTGTAAACGCCCATGAGGCTTTCGTCGTATTGGGGACCGCCGCAGGCACACAGGCTCAACGCCAGTGCCAGAGTCAGCAGTATACTGAGTAGTTTTTTCATCGTTTTCTCTCCTATTATAATATAGTTGGAATGCAGGGAGCGCTTATCCCATGGCGCCGCCGCAGTATTCGCAGCAGCCGTTGGCATCGGGGATGGTGGTAGCGCCGCAGTAGGGACAGGTCTGTGCGGTCTTGGGAGCAGCGGCTTCCTGTGCTTCCTTCCGGACCTGGGTGCGGATGGAGGTCAGGGCATGCTTGATTTCCTTGCCCATACGCTCATAGTCCTGATAGTCGATGCTGCGCTTGCCGGGGGTGGTGTTCATTGTCGGTTGCCCAGTGAATTCCACCTCTACGCTGCTGCGGTTGAGTTTGAACTTCATCTCGTCAAAATAGGGGTGATTCACTCGAATGATGATGTAAAAGTCGTAGCGGTAGACATAGTGGGGCGGGTTATAGCTCACCCGCTTGGTATTGCCGTCTTTGTCCCGAATTTCGCGCATTTCCTCCGTCCGGCTTTCGGAGATGTCCAAATCACAGCCGGTGACTTGAGAGAAGGAGAGTACGTCGGGATTTGCTTCTGCCAGGTTCCGGGCCCGGGTCACCATAAACAGCTGCTGATCTTCATCCAGCAGAACGTTCATATCCTCACCGAAGCTCCGGGTGGTGTGGAATTTTGCAACAGCGTCCCGGTTTTCCTCCCGGTAGTCAAGCTGTGCCTTGATGTCCGCCACGGTGGAATGCCGCCGCTCATTGAACCAGGGGGACAGCTTTCCGGCGCACTCCTTGCAGCAGTTGCCGTCCTCCAGCTTCTTATTGCCCAGAAGACCAATTTCTCCACCGCAAATATCGCAGACCTTTTTATCGAATAATTTTCCAAATAAGCCCATTTCTATTTCCTTTTCACGGTTAGCCCACTGGATTTGTAGACTGTATGTTTTTCACTGCACCAATGATATAGAGCACCGGAAGCACAAGACCCAAAACCAGGCTGAATGCGCTGAAATCGCCGCCGCCTGCAACTCCAAGGATCGTACCCGCAACACTCAAAACGGCAACCAGAGCACCCCATACGATGCAGACTTTGGCTTTCTGGGGCTTTTCGGCATTCAGAACGCCAATAATACCGGCAATCAGCTCCACAATACCGCTGACCAAAAATAGAATGGTGCTGGCATAAAGCATAGCAGCCTCCGAATGTGCAGAGGCAATATACGCCAATGCCGCAACACTCAATACTGCAATAATTCCCAGGATGGTTGCCAATGCGCCGCCGATAATCATCAAAATACCGGTTACCTTTAAAAACTTATGTCCTTTCATTGTGTCCTCCTTTTCGTGATGGTGGATGTTGAGCGGATAAAAGCCGAAGTATTACTGAATATCGCCCGTGTCAAAGGGATCGCCGCACTCCGGGCAGAACTTCGGGGGATGGGTGGGATCTTCTGGCTCCCAGCCGCACTTGTCGCATTTATAGAGGGGGGCTGCGGCGGGCTTTTTTGCACCACATTCCGAGCAGAATTTTCCCTTGTTCACTGCGCCGCAGGCGCAGGTCCAGCCGTCGGGCTTCGGCTCCGGACGCTTGGTGCCGCATTCCGGGCAGAACTTTCCGGTAACGGTAGCACCGCAGGCGCAGGTCCAGCTGTCGGCGGCAGGCTTCGGCTCCGGCTTTTTTGCACCGCATTCCGGGCAGAACTTTCCGGTGACGACAGCACCGCAGGAGCAGGTCCAGCTGTCAGGTGCCGGTGCAGCGGGCGCGGGCTGAGGAGCAGGCTGATAGGCTTGCTGCGTTTGCTGCTGTGCCATTTGCTGCTGTGCGTTCATCTGATAGAGGCTCTGGGCATTGATGCCCCCTGCTGCTCCTGCCATATTCATGCCCATAAATGCCATCGCGGGACCGGCACCGGTATTAGCGGCGGCAGCCTCCATGGCATTGCCCTGGGCTTCCACCAGTCTTGCGGCAGCTCTGCCGGGATCGGTAAGCCGGGCTTCCTTGCCCATCTGCATCTGCTGCTTGCGGATCTCGGCTTCCACCTCTTCATCCGCCTTCATACTGGAGATGCCAAAGGAGACGATTTCCAGTCCCCGTTTTTCCCGCCAGGATTTTGACAGCACCTCATTGAGTGCCTCGGCAATCTCTGTGGTATGACCGGGCAGGGCAGAATAGCGAATGCCCATTTCGGAAATCCGGGCAAAGGCAGGCTGGAGCGCGGTAAGCAGTTCGCTGCGGAGCTGACCGTCCAGCTTATCCCGGGTGTAGGCTTCGGATACGTTGCCGCAGACATTGGCATAGAACAGCATGGGGTTGCAGATCCGATAGCTGTACTCGCCAAAGCAGCGGATGGTGATGTCCATGTCGATAAACGCCCGCTCATCTACCACCCGGAAGGGCACGGGACTGGGGGTGCCGTATTTATTGCCGATGAGTTCCTTGATGTTGAAATAGTAGACCCGCTGATCCTTGGGGGCTTCGCCGCCAAAGGTAAAGCGCTTGCCCATGGTTTTAAATGTGTCCATGAGACTGGTGCTGAGATCGCCGGAGAAAATGGTGGGCTCCGTGGAGCTGTCGAAGGTAAATTCACCGGGCTCGGCGCAGATTTCCACCACCTTGCCCTGCTCCACAATCATCATGCACTGGCCGTCCGCCACGGCGATGACGGAGCCGTTGGAAATAATATTGTCCGATCCCTTATTGGAGCCCCGGCCGGTAGTGCGCTTCTGACCCTTGACTGCCAATACGGTTTCGGGGATGGATTCGCAGTAGAAATACTCCTTCCACTGGTCGGCAAGCACGCCGCCTGCCGCACCCATTGCTGCTTTGATAAGTCCCATATGACATTTCTCCTTTTTTGTGATTCAATCATTCTTACAGGGTATCCAGCACAGCGGCAAGATAGGACGGGGATACGGAGGCATAGATAAAGTTGTCGATGAGTCCGTCCTTTTTTGCCTGCTTGACGGAGACCGCCAGGTCTGCGTTGGCGTTTTCGTCTACCAGCAGCAGAACCTTGCACTGGGGAAGGTTCTGCCGTACTTCCTGGCAAAGCCGCAAACGTTCAGAAAGTTTCCAAGGGGAAACATTCATGACCTCCATAATCAGCGCATGGGCAAGCACAGACCGACATAGCGTCAGGGTTTGGCTGGGGGATTCGCTGCGCTGGACGACGAAATCCGGGTCCATGCCAGAGAGAGACTGGGAAATCGCCTCTGCAAACATCGTACATTGCATATCCAGCACGATCCGATACACATATACCACGCTCCTTTCGCCTTTTTAGCTTCAGTTAGAGTGTAGCGGTTTTTAGGTGGGATTTCCCCCTACTTTTGGATAGGTTCCAACAGATTAAAAGAGTTTCCTGAGATTTTGACCGTAACCATGGGGGCATACGGGCGCTGGAGGGGTGCTTTCTGTGTTTGTGAACACCCGAAACGTTGCAATGCCAAAGGGAATATGCTATACTGCGCTCAGAGAGCCCTGTATGAGAACGGAGGAGCTACGTCTATGAGAAAAGCAAAGCTTCGGCGGCTCGCCCCCTATCTCGGAGCATTACCGCTGATCCTGATTGCCATGCTGATCCGCTATGTAGGCTGGACCTATGACGGTGCCCCAGGCTGGCTCCGGCTGGTACGCAGCGGGATTTACATTGGAATGATCGCAGTGTGGGGCATTTCCCTGCACCGGCGGATCCTTCAGAATCAAACTCGGCGGTATCTCGCTGCCATTGCGGGTCTGATGGTGCTGTGGCTGGCATTGCGGACGGTGAAATACTCCATACATAATATGGATGCGGAGCGTTATCTGTGGTATTTCTACTATCTGCCCATGCTGCTGATCCCCACATTTTCCATTGCAGCGGCGATGAGCCTGGGAAAGCCGGAGGACTATCGACTGCCGCGCTGGCTGGGCATTTTATGTATTCCGGCTCTGGTGCTGCTGGCGCTGGTACTGACCAACGATGCCCATCAGCTGGTATTTCGGTTCCCAGAGGGGCTGATGTCGGATTGGGAATACAGCTATGGAACCGGCTATTATGTGGTGGCTGGATGGGAAGGGATCTGTGCGCTGCTGGCGCTGGGAATCATCCTCTATAAGTGCCGAATTCCCCATACGAATGTTTTCCTATGGCTGCCTACGATTCCATTTGCCATGGCGATTGCCTACTCGGTTTGCTATGTCCGGGGTGTGTATTGGGTCTGGCTGCTGGCGGGAGATATTACCGTGTCTCTGTGCCTGCTGATTGCGGCGATTTTTGAAAGCTGCATTCAATGCCGGCTGATTCTATCCAATCAGGGCTATGAAACGCTGATGGCGCTGATTACGGTGCCTACCCAGATTACAGACAAACAGTATAAAGCCCGCTATGCTTCCGGGACGGTCAGTCCGCTTTCCACCGAAGCCATGAACGCGGCGGTTTCCGCTCCCTATGCCGTGGATCCCCACACGCTGCTCAAAGGGCATTCGGTGGAACAGGGCTATGTGTTCTGGCAGGAGGATATCACAAATCTGGTGGAGGTAACGGACGCCTTGCAAATCACCCAAGCTGAGCTTCGGGACACCGGCGACCTATTAAAGGCGGAAAGCGATCAGAAAGCCCGTTGGCTCCGGATCACCGAGCAGAACCGGCTCTACGACCTCATCGAGCAGCAGACCTCCCACCAAATGCAGCTGCTGGAGCGGCTGCTGGAGGAGCTGCGGCAGACAACTGAATTATCCTACGCCAAGGAGATTTTGGGTCAGATCGTGGTCATTGGCACCTATATCAAGCGCCGAAGCAACCTGATTTTCGCCTCCAATCAGCGCAGGAGCATTGCGGCAGAGGAGCTGGGACTGTGTTTAAACGAGTCCGTTGCCAATCTCCGGCTCTATGGGGCAGACTGTCAGGCAAATTTGGAGCTGGAGGGACAGCTTCAGCAGGAAACGGCATATGCAGTCTATGATATGTTTGAAGCAGTGGTGGAGGCTGCACTGCCGGGGCTGTCTTCCCTGTTATTCCATGCGGGAGAGCAGGATCAATTGATTTCGGTACACATTGGCGTATTAGGCGGCAGAGATTATGCCGAAATGCTGGAGCGATTCCCACAAATAAACTTGGAAACAGACGAAGATGGCATTTGCTATTTCAGCTGCACACTGGAAGGGGGGTAGAACCGTATGAATATTATCAAGGAGAGCTTTGATAATCTGCCCATGGCGCTGTGCTTTTTCAACCGACGCGGCATTGCCTGCCTGGTGAACCGCCGCATGCTTTGGGTCAGCACCCAGCTGCTGGGCAGCAGTGTCCAAACACTTTCGGAGCTGGAGCAGGCGCTTGAATCACCGCCGGATACCGTGGCGCAGCTGAGTACCCAGCCGCCTACCTACCGCTTTCCGGACGGCTCAATTTTACGGTTTACCCAGGAAGTGATACAAGATGCTGAAGGAGACCAATATACCCAGGTGACGGCATCGGACGTGACGGAGCTGGTTCAGAAGCAGTATGCGTTGGCAGCGGAAAACCAGAGACTGGAGGATGCCAATCAGCGATTACGGCAGCTGATGGAACGGATGCCGGAGATTGTCCGGGAGGAGGAAATCCTCACCATGAAAATGCAGATTCACGACGATATCGGTCACAGTATCCTCTCCGCCCGCCGTGCGCTGCTTCAGGAGTCGGATCTTCATACCATTCAGGAAAACGCCGCCGTCTGGGAAAAGTCCATTTCTCTGCTCCAGCGGGCAAACCGCATGCCGCAGCCGGACGATGCACTGGAATATGCCATCAGCCGTGGAAAAGCCCTTGGTGTCCAGGTGGTTCTGGAGGGAACGCTGCCAACTGCGGTCCAAAACCGGCAGCTGCTGGCGCTGGCGCTCAGCGAATGCGTCACCAACTGTGTGCGCCATGCCGGAGGATCGGAGCTGTATGTCCGTCTGCGCTGCGCCGGAAATACATTGACCGTTACCATTACCAATAACGGCGCAATACCGGAGGAAACAATTCGGGAGGGCGGCGGACTGTCTGCGCTGCGCCGAAAAATTGCCGCTGCCGGTGGTCATATGACCGTCTATAGCCGCCCCAGGTTTGCGCTGGTGGTGATGCTGCCCAGCAAGGAGGATAACCAATGAAGCAGGTTATGATCGTGGAGGATCAGAAGATGATCCGCAGCCTTTTGGAGAGCTATATTGAAAAGGAACCGGGCTATCAGGTGGCTGCTTCTATCCCTGGGGCAAATCAGGCGCCGGGACTCTGCGACACCATGGGGATTGACCTGATTCTCATGGATGTGCAGACGGAGCACCGGGAAAATGGACTTTCTGCCGTGGAAAAGATCAAAGCGCGTCATCCGGATATCAAAATTGTAGTGGTTACGTCGCTGCTGGACTATGAGGTGCTCTCTCGTGCAAAGACCGCAGGTGCGGATAGTCTCTGGTATAAGGACAGCACCCAGGAGGCACTCATGGACGTGGTGCGAAAAACCGCCGACGGGGCGCATATTTTCCCGGATTGCCCGCCTGCGGTGGAGATTGGCACCGCAAAGAGCACGGAGTTTACCAAAGCAGAGCGGAAGGTGCTCCGGTATCTGGTGCGGGGGTTTTCTTACGGGAAAATTGCCGAGACCATGGGGATAGAGGTGACCACGGTAAAATATCACGTCACAAATATGCTCCAGAAAACCAATTTGGAGAATAAGCTCCAGCTGGCACTGGCGGTGAGCGATGCAAAGATGATTGCAGATCTGGCAGAGGAGTAACGACAGAGTGCGAATAAGATTGCCCCTTGACGCCGAAGACGCACTGGGCAAGAGAATTGATCTGATTACCGTGAGTTCCCTGCGCCAGTGTTAAAGCGCATTTGCGGCGGGGGGGCAAAAGCCAGTAATGCCTGACCCACCAGCGGAAAAACGTTGGCACAGTAGGAGGAATGATCTAAAACACCTACACTGGGAACAACGCTACTGCGTTCCATTGTCGCACCTAGGATGGCATACCGACTCCCGCAATGAAAAAGCCGCTGATTTCGCAAGAAATCAGCGGCTTTTTGTATACGTGAATTGTCAAGTCAAGTGCAACAGAACGGAAAAATGATAAAGAGAACGGCACACCTGTCCATGTAGTACAGTCCATACTGGCATTGTTTTTTCTCGAAATTGTAATAATATTTTGACATCATACGAATTGGAGGACCGAACATGGCAGAGCGATCCATTGAAAAAGGGCGCGGAATGAGTCCCATCCGTGGGTATCCGCCTCTGATGCGCAAGGAAAATCAAACGCCCCGGCTGTTTGCTGTTGCTGGCTTTTCCGTGATCAACGATTCGGCAGAGTTTATTGCCTCCATTCAAGGGGACATCTCCGATCCTTCGGAGCAATGCGCTGTTTCTGCCGCCTCAGAGATGATTGCCGCACGGCTTCATGACTTTGGGCAGATTGTTCCCATTCGGCTGTCCAACGAATTTCAAGCCTGGCGGATTGAGCTGTCCGGGGATTCTCCATTGCTGGACCGTTCGATAGGGCTTATGCTGGATTACAAGGTTTTAGAGGAGTTGGCGGCACAAATTCTGACAAGACTGAGCCTTGTCGTCCAATTCGTTGTCAGTTCCGTGTACCCGGACACCGATGACATTTGCTCAACAAGCAGGACTGGTATGTTGGCTATAACGCCATGACTCCAACCATTGACTATCCAAAGCTGCCGGAACCCTATGACCACTGGACCCCGGAGGACTCCTATTTTGAGTTCGTCAATACGGATAATCCACCGGTAGAATGAGAGGAATGGACATTATCGGGCGGTAGAAACCTATAAGGTTTTTGCCGATGCCGCCATGATGCAGGACTATCCCGGAGATAAAGCCATCCGTATGGCTACGCACTGCGACTGGGATCACATGCGACCGAGACATGTCTACACCGAGGAAGACTATCAGAACATTGTAACACTGTGGAAAAACGAGGAAATCCGAGGCAGCCCGAAAAAACTACCATGTGGATACGCCGGAGGGCGCTGCAGCGGGCTACCGGGTTATTCATGTTCTCGGTTCTCCCTATATTGAAATCGCGGCAGACCGGAAAACTGCCCAGGGAATCTGGATGTCCTTCTCCTTTATGTCCAACATCGGTGCCGATGGCACCGGAAATCCGTCCTATGTGCTGCAGAGATTCTCCGGAGAATTTCTGCGTGAGGCGGATAAATGGCGGCTGTGGCATATCCGGGACTATACAGACGTACACATGAAAATTGACACACCGCTGGAGAACACGGAAACTGTTCAGTGGAACGCAGACGGAACACCCGTGGAACAAATGGGACCGCCGGTTGGCACTGGTCGTGAGAATCAGCAAGGAAACACGCCTCCTCCACCGACTCCGGAGTACGGAGATAAGATTCGAAAGATACTCCTGGAAAGCGCCAACGTCTATCAGCCCTGGACCCATACCGTCAATGAACCGTATATCCCCCAGCCCTATGACCATTGGAAGCCGGAGCAGAGCTACATTCAGTTTATTCCGGAGCATCGAAAAAACGACTTCCAGCTATAAATGACCGAGTCCCGCTTTTCGAACAATTTCATCGAAAAGTGGGACTCGGTCTCTGAGCAAAAGGGACGGCGCAGCAGCCAAAGCCACTGCGCCGTCCAATTTGTTTCACTTAAACTCCAACCTTGCAGCGCCAAAGGAAGGTCACAATCTGCGCTCTAGTGCAATTCGCGTTGGGGCTGAATGTCGTGCTGCCGGTTCCCTTGGTGATCTCCTCCCGGACTGCCCACAGAACCGCGTCTGCATA
>ERZ780226.2384-NODE-2384-length-13012-cov-2.894343_pt1 | contig 13012 bp, 15 predicted proteins | sample MGYA00511165_ERZ780226 | MGnify/ENA primary metagenome ERZ780226 (study PRJEB29588, sample SAMEA2152373) | human gut metagenome | biome: human gut; feature: human-associated habitat; material: faeces | place: Denmark | collected 2008/2010 ...
GAGCTGGAGCGCCCGGGCCAATACCCCCTGCATTTTCCTTTCGGCGCTTGCCAAGACCAACATCGAGAAATTCCGTTCGGATCTCTACGGGATGGTACGCGAGATCCATGCCGGGCGTTACCCCTTCAACAACTTCCTTTATTGACAACCAAACTTCTTACCTATGACCCTGCATATTTTGAGTAAACAGGACACTGTCCTCAACAAGTTCATCGCACAGATCCGCGATAAGTCGGTGCAGAAGGATTCGATGCGCTTCCGCCGTAACCTGGAGCGTATCGGGGAGATCACGGCCTATGAGATCTCGAAGGAGCTCGCCTATTCGCCCCGTATCGTCGAGACGCCTCTGGGCGAAGCGGAGGTCGGGCTGATCGACGACCAGGTCGTCGTGGCGACGATCCTGCGGGCCGGGCTGCCTTACCATCAGGGATTCCTGAACTATTTCGACGATGCCGAGAACGCCTTTGTCTCGGCCTACCGTAAAAGTACGAAAGACGGCAAGTTTACGGTCAAGGTCGAGTATATCTCGTGCGGCGACCTCGAAGGCAAGGTCTTGTTGCTGGTCGATCCGATGCTCGCCACGGGCGGCTCCGCCGTCGACGCCATCGACAACCTCAAGAAGCGCGGGTGCACGGACATCCGCATGATGAACCTCGTGGCCGCCCCGGAGGGCGTTGCGGCGCTCCAGAAGGCGCACCCGGACGTGGACATCTATGTCGCCGCCCTCGACGAGGGGCTGACCGAAGACGCCTACATCACGCCCGGCCTGGGCGATGCGGGCGATAGGATCTTCGGCACTAAGTAAGCGCGCGGCCCTAAAATGGTCGCTGCAAGAGAGGTACCCGCAAGGAGATGGACGTGGACGAGGCAAACGAGAAACTCGGTGAACAGCTCAAGGTGATCGCGGAACCGATGCGGTTCAAGATTCTGCAGCTGCTGCTGGACAAGCACCACTGCTCGCGTTCGCTCGCCTTGACGCTCGGCATCACGGAGTCTGCCGTGTCCCAGCACATGACGGTGCTCAAGAAGACGGGCCTCGTCAAGGGCTTCCGTCATGGGCGCCACGTCCACTACGTCGTCGACACCCAGGCGCTCGAGCAGGCGATAGCCGTCATGCAGTCGTGGATCGGGCGCGCGTCGAGCGTGGGGGACTGCCATGTCGACAACACGTGCGAGTTCAAGCTCGACGACGGCTCGAACGGCTGCCTGTACTCGTCGATGTCCGACGAGCTCTCCTGATGCGGGAATGCTTGGCCTGCGCCCTGGCGGCGTGTCATGTCTAGGGGCGTGGATTTCGAGGAGAAACTCGCCCGCATGTACCGCCACCTCGGCTACCGCGTCGAACGCACCCAGGCGAGCAACGACCATGGCGCCGACCTGCTGCTGACCAAGCACGGCAAGACCATCGCCGTGCAGGCCAAGTCGTATGCCAAGCCAGTTGGCAACAAGGCGGTGCAGGAGGCATTCGCGGCGCAGGCGTATTACGGCACGCGCGCCGCGTGGGTAGTCACCGACTCGAGGTTCACGGCGGGCGCGATTGCCCAGGCAGAACCTTGTGGCGTGCGCCTGGTCGACGGGGCCGAGCTGCGTGTTCTCAGGCGCAAGGCGCGTCGGCGCCGGTGGCTTCCGGTGCTCGGCGTCTTCGCGTGCGCGGCGCTTCTCGCGTTTTGCGTCTTGAACCCGCAAGGCGCCGCACAGCTCGCGTCGTGGGCGCAGGCCCGCTAGGCGCGTACAGGTTTTCACGACAACGAAAGGCGGACGATATGCCAGGCTTGCCATTTGGCGCTGCGCAGCAGCACGGCGTCCCTGCTGAGTTCCAGACATACGAGGGCATCGCGGACATCGAGTTCATCGACATGCGCCCCGACCTCCCTTATCCGCGCTCCGCGGCGTATCGGAGGTGCGCGGACGGCGCCCAGATGCGCGTGCGCGACAGGGTGGCAGAGATTGCAGAGGTAGACCTCGACGAGCAGCAGGCACGCGCGTACCTGTCTGCCCTCGTCGAGCGTGGACTGTTTTTCTGGCATCGGACGTACCGCCCGGCGCAGGGGACCTTCGTGCTCGATGCGCCGCAATGGCGTCTCGAGGTGACGTTCGACAAACTCGGCGGCAAGCGCTGCAGGCCGTTTCGGGCAGAGGGCGAGGGCACGTACCCCGATAATTTCGAGGAAGTCGCGGGCGCGCTCATGGCTCCCGGAGCCCATCTCGCAGATGGGGAGGAACCCACGGAAGAATCGGCGGCAGGACCAGAGACGGACGGGGAGTAGGACGTGTCCAGGAAAAAGGAGACCAAGACGAACGCCATGCGCATACTCGATGCGGCGGGAGTCGGCCACCAGATACACGTTTTCGAGGCCGACGGCACCATGACCGGCGTCGAGATTGCGCAGATGCTGGGCGAAGAGCCCGAGCACGTCTTCAAGACGCTCGTCACCATCGGCAAGAGCAAGGAGCACTACGTCTTCATGGTGCCGGTTGCCGAAGAGCTCGACTTGAAGAAGGCCGCGAAGGCAGCCGGGGAGAAGTCCATCGAGATGGTCAAGTCGCGCGAGCTGTTCGACCTGACCGGCTACGTGCACGGCGGATGCAGCCCGCTCGGCATGAAGAAGTTCTTCACGACCTTCATCGACGAGACCTGTATCTTGTTCGACACGATTCTGTTCTCCGGCGGGCGCATCGGCACGCAGATCGAGATGTCGTTTGACGATCTCGCGAGCGTCATCGACATCACTCCCGTGGATCTGGTGGTGTAGTGCCGTGCCCTCCGACAAACCCAGGCTCTGGACGCCCGACTTCATCGTCTTGCTTCTCATCTCGCTGCTCGCCTTTATCGGGTGCCAAGCGCTCAACAACGGCACGCCCATCTACGTGAAGGACTACGAGGGTTCCACTGGCTTTTCCGGCGTGCTCATCTTGGAGTTCTCGCTGTGCGCGGGGATCGCCCGCATCGTAGTCGGCCGGGTGATCGACCGCGGCATGCGCAGACGCCCGCTCATCGTGGGTGCCGCCTTCATGCTCGCGGGCACTGCCGGTGCGCTCGTGCTGCCCGGCATCGCGCCGCAGGCGGCGCTTCGTGCTCTGCAGGGGATCGGGTTTGGCTGTGTGACCACCGCCTCCTCGACGGCGGCGGCAGACGTGCTTCCCGCCCGCAGGCTGGGGGAGGGCATCGGCTACTTTGGTCTCGGCCAGTCGCTCGGCATGGCCATCGGGCCGACGCTGGGCGTCGTGCTCACGTCCATGCTCTACCGCGAGAGCCTGTTTTTGGGCGTGAGCGCGGTTCTGGCGGTGCTCATGGTGCTCGTGTTTGCCGTGCGCTACGAATCGCATCCCCAAAAGCTGCCCGAGACCTCTGCCTATAGGGTCCGCTGCGAGCGCGGCCTGCGCGAGCAGCCCGCGTCTGCTCCAAAAGGGCAGCGCGGCCTGCTTTCGAGCCTGTTCGTCAGGACCGCCTGGGCGGGGGCGCTGCCGCATCTGGTGAACACGTTTGCCACCGGCATCGCCACCAGCTACGTTGCGCTGTACGGCACGCAGCTCGGCTACGGCAACCCGGGCATCTTCTTCATGCTCGGGGCCATTACGATGACGCTCGTGCGCCTGCTCGGCGGGCGCTTCATCGACGCCATCAAGCCCATCAGGTTGTTCGCCGTGCCCTGCGCCTGCGGTGTGGTCTTCTATCTCATGCTCGCGTTTGGCGCATCGGAGTGGAGCTTCTATGCCGCGGGGCTCTTCTTCGGGCTCTCCATGGGCATCTCGTTTCCGCTTCTCAACTCGGTGTGCGTCAAGTGCACGGTATCCGAACGTTGGGGCGCGGCATCTGCGCAGTTCTTGCTCATGAACGACCTCGGCGTCGGGGTGGGCGCGCTCATCTGGGGCGTTGCCATCGACGCGGTGGGCTTCGTGCCCGTCATGGTCGGCGGCGCCATCACCGCGGCGCTCACGTTTGCGGCGGCGCTCGTCATGTTCCCGCGTGATCTGGAGGCCGATGGCCTGCGGAAGTGATTTTTCCGTCAGGTGCCTTTTGTTGCCGAGCGTTCACCGTTTTGCCACTTCGACCCGATAGAATACGGCTCAGGATTTCCCGAGAGAAAGAGAGTCATCATGGTCGATATCAAGTTCTTCCGTTGCGACAAGTGCGGCAACATCGTCACGAAGCTCGTCGACTCCGGCGCTCCGCTCAGCTGCTGCGGCCAGCCCATGACCGAGCTCGTCCCCAATACCGTCGATGCCGCAACCGAAAAGCACGTTCCGGTCATCGCCGTCGAGGGCAACGTCGTCACCGTCACGGTTGGCGAGGTCGAGCACCCCATGGAAGAGGACCACTACATCCAGTTCATTATGCTGCACACCACCAAGGGTACCCAGACGATGCGCCTGCAGCCGGGCGACAAGCCCCAGGCGACCTTCGTCCTGGCAGACGGCGTCGAGCCGGTCGAGGCATTCGAGTACTGCAACAAGCATGGTCTGTGGAGCGCCAAGGCGTAAGCCTTTTCGCCCGCATCCAACCGCACGCGAGAGGGGGCGCCTTGGCGCCTCCTTTCCTATTATGAATAATGTGTGATAGTGCGTTTGGAGTTTTGTGAAGCGGCTCCATTTGGCGTTCTCCCTGCTAGACTCGGCGTAACAAATCGATGGACACTGCTATATGGGGATGTGTATGACGCAGCAGCACACGGGCAAGAAGCGCCGCAAGGAAGTTCGCGAGGCGATCGACCTGCAGCACATGGTGAGAACCACGACCATCGCGCTCGTAATCATCTTTGTTGCCGGCCTCGCGCTCACGACGGTGTTCAGCGTCATGCTGGCCACAGGCGTGCTCGCCGCAGACAACATGTTGGCGTCCATGCTTCCCGCAATCGTGCTGTTCGTGTTGCTCCTGCTCATCGGCACGCGCGTGCGCAGGTGGTCAGAGCTGCGCACGGAGTACAAGGATCACTGCCGCAAGTACAACATCTCCAAAGAGGACATGCACGCGCTCGAGCGCGGAGAGCTCTAGCCTTTCCAGCGCGAGCTGCCAGCCCTGGCGGGGCAGGATCTGCTAGACCAGGTAGCTCTTGGGGCAGCAGACGGCTGCCACGGCCCGCATGGGTTCCGATCACGGCGCCGATCCATCCCGATTTCTCGCGGTTGCAGGCGATTCCCGCCGCTTCCAGCGCATCTTCGAGCTCGACGACGCGGTCCGCGGCGTCTGCATGGATGACGCGCACCTCGCAATCGCCGTGCTGCGCGATGAAGTCCTGCGTCAGCTCGACGAGCTTTTTCAGCGCGCCCTTGCTCCCGCGGGCCTTGCCCACGGCGCCCGCCACGCCGTCCGTCTTCTCCACGCAGATGAGCGCCCTGAGCTTGAGCGCGCCGGCCGCGATGCCCGTGGCCTTGCCCACGCGCCCTCCCTTGATGAGGTTTTCCATCGTGTCGAGTGCGAACAGGGTGATGGTGCTATCCGCCATCTCGCGCAGGTGCGCGGCCGCCTGCTCGAGCGTCGTGCCCGCGTCGCGCATGCGTATGGCCTGCTCGATGAGGAAGCTCTCCTCCATGGCGACCGCCTTGCTGTCGATGACCTCGACGTGCCCGTCTGCGTTCGCCGCCGCCACGTTGGCAAAGGCGTTCGTCCCCGAAAGCCCCGACGAGAGCGTGATGCACAGCACGCCGTCGGCTCCCGCCTCGAGGGCACAGGCAAACGCCCGCTCGAAGGCACTCGGGTCGGGGCAGGAGGTCTTGGGCAGGTCGCCACCGTTTCTGAGCCCCGCGGCCATCTTCTCGTAGAACTGCTTTGGCGTCAGGTCGATGCCCTCGACGTAGCTCTCGTTGCCAAAGCTGATGGTGAGCGGGACGACCTGCACGCCCTGCCCCTCGAGCACGTCGGTGGGAGTCGAGCTGGTACTGTCGGTGACGATGGCGAACATGGGGCTCCTTTGTCGTTGGCGTCGGGCATCCTTGCGAATGCTGCGCATTCTCCCAGAGCCGAAGCTGCATTTATTGGCGTGTCTGGTTTCTGCGCAAAGCCGATTTGCGCACCCTCGCGAAGAACGTTGTTGTCCTGCTACTTTCTTATTCGACGCCATGTGAGATAATCGCGGACGTTACATATATATTTAGTAGTGGCTGAAGTAAGCGCCGGCTTAAGTGCGCGGGAAGCCACGCCGAGATTAGTTCGAGAAGAGTGGAGGATACCGTGGCAGAAGAGAGCTGCAATTCCAATTGCTCGGCTTGCGGCGATGCGGGGTGCGCTTCGCGCCAGGCACCGCAGAAGCTTGCCGTCCACGAGGGCACCAAGATTGACAAGATTATCGCCATCGCATCGGGCAAAGGCGGTGTCGGCAAATCCCTGACCACCGCGTTGCTCGCCTGCGAGCTGCGTCGTCGCGGCCATTCTGTCGGCATCCTCGACGGCGACATCACCGGCCCCTCGATCCCGCGTTCGTTTGGCATCCACGAGCCGCCGTCGGTTGACGAGAGCGGCATGCTCGCGCCCGCTGTCACCAAGACTGGCATCAAGGTCGTCTCCACCAACATGCTGACGTCCGACGAGGCGCAGCCCTTCTTGTGGCGTGGCCCGGTGCTCAACGGCATCCTCACCCAGTTCTACAGCGACATCAACTGGGGCGAGCTCGACTACCTGCTCATCGACATGCCTCCGGGAACCGGCGACATCCCCATGACCGTCTTCCAGCAGTTCCCGCTCAAGGGCGTCGTCGTGGCAACTGCCCCGCAGGTGCTCGTCAACATGATCGTCGAGAAGGCCATCCGCATGGCCGACCATATGAACGTCCCCGTGGTCGCGCTCGTCGAGAACATGTCCTACTACGAGTGTCCTGACTGCGGCACGCGCCACGAGATCTTTGGCAAGTCCGAGGTCGAGGCCATCGCCAAGGACAAGGGCATCGATACCTGGACGCGCGTTCCCATGGACCCGAAGATCTCTGCAGAGGTCGACGCCGGCAAGGCGGAGGACATCGAGGGCGACTGGTACAAGGGCGTTGCGGACAAGCTGGAGACGCTCTAAGGCGCAGCAACCGCCCCAAAGCAATATTATTCTTTAAAAAAATAAGTAGGCAGGCTCCTATAAGGGTGCCTGCCTACTTGTATATTCACCTGCGCGTTTGTGCGATTCTTCTCGCGCTGCTGCATATTCACATTTGCCGATACCCGTTGCCAAACTGATGATTTTTCAAAGGGAATGAAGTACTATCCAAGGCTGTGTATTTACACAAGGACTTTGCAGTAGAGAGAAAAAGGAGGGGACAGTGACAGATAAAATTGATTTTCATGCAGATGACGTAGTCGTCCGCAAATCAGCCTGTTACTTCTGCCACCAGAACTGCGGCGTTTTGGCTTACGTCAAAGACGGCAAGCTCATCTACGCCGAAGGCGACCCGGACCACCCGACGAACGCCGGCGGCCTTTGCACTCGCGGCAACCAGGCCATGACCTTCGTCGACAATCCGTCGCGTATCAACTACCCGATGAAGCGCGCGGGCAAGAAGGGCGAAAACAAGTGGGAGCGCGTCTCCTGGGATCAGGCCCTGACCGAGATTGCCGCGAAGCTCAACCAGATCAAGGAGGAGAGCGGCCCCGAGGCAGTTGCTGCTGCAGCCGGTACGCTCCGCACCGACGACTGGGCACGCCGCCGCTTCCTCAACTTCTTCGGCACGCCGAATGGCTTCCACAACGCACTGCTGTGCTGGATCCCGACCTTCATGATCGAGACCGCCATCAGCGGCTGGTCTCCGTTCGAGACCGACCTGGGCACTTCCAAGTGCGTCGTGCTGTGGGGCATGAACCCGGGCGCGTCTTCCATGCCCGGCGCCCATGGCTACTTCGACCTGCAGAAGGCCAATGGCATGAAGCTCATCGTCGTCGACCCGCGCTACACCGAGACCGCAGCTCACGCTGACCTGTGGCTCCCGCTGCGCCCCGGTTCCGACGCCGCACTGTCCCTCGCCATGCTCAACGTCATTTTGAACGAGTTCCTCTACGACTTCGACTTCGTCGAGAACTGGTGCACCGATATCGACGAGCTGCGCGACCACATGGAGCCCTACACTCCCGAATGGGCAGCGCCCCTCACCTGGCTCGACCCCGAGCAGATCCGCGAGGCCGCCCGCATGTACGCCACCAACCGCCCCGGCAACATGCAGTGGGCAGACACGTGGGACCAGCTGGGCCGCTCCGCATCTGCAGGCACCCAGGCCCGCGCGATCATGCGCGCCATCTGCGGTAACCTCGACGTCCCCGGCGGCGACGGCATGCCCGGCCCGGCAGCCTACGTCACCGATGAGGAGCTCGAGCGCAACGACGTCCTCCCCGACGAGGTCAAGTCCAAGCAGATCGGCTCCGACAAGTACAAGCTGACCACCTTCCCCGGTTACGAGCGCCTCGCAGAGATCTCCAGGCGCAAGTGGGGCAAGGCATTCACCGCAGAGTGGATGTGCGAGGCCCATGGCCCGTCCGTCTTCAAGGCGATCATCACCGGCGACCCGTACCAGGTCCGTGCGCTGTTCTGCAGCGGCACCAACCCGATCTCTTCCTACGGCGACTCCAAGATGGTCTGGGAAGCGCTCAAGAAGGTCGAGTTCATGGTTGTCCTCGAGTACTTCATGACCCCGACTGCCCTCATGGCGGACTACGTCCTGCCGGTTGCCGGTGCTATGGAGCGCCCCGTCGTCCACACCAACTACGGCGTCACCGACTCCATCGTGGCCTCCGAGCGCGCCATCGACCCGCTGTACGAGCGCAAGAGCGACTACGACATCTGGCGCGAGCTCGGCCTGGCCTGCGGCCAGGGCAAGGAGGCGTGGCCGTACGACTCCCTCGAGGAGGAGCTCTTCCACGTCATCGAGCCTTTGGGCATGCCCGTCAGCAGCTATGACGAGTTCGTCGAGAAATACCGCATGTACTACCCGCCGGTCCGCTACAAGAAGCACGAGGCCCGCGGCCAGTTCTGCACCAACACCGGCAAGGTCGAGCTCAACAGCACGATCTTCCAGGAGTTCGGCTATCCCGGAATGCCCACCTACCTGGGCGCCCCCGAAAACGAGGTCGACGATCCCGAGGTTGCCGAGGAGTACCCGATCGTGCTCACCACGGGCGGCGGCTTCATGCCGTTCCACCACTCCGAGCACTTCAACAACCCGATCATCCGCTACATCAAGCCCGATCCGTTCTTCACCATCAACCCCGAGCTGGCCGAGAAGCTGGACATCAAGGACGGCGACTGGTGCTGGATCGAGACCCGCCGTGGCCGCATCAAGCAGCGCGCCAACGTCGAGCCGGCGATCGATCCGCGCGCCATCTACACCCAGCGCGGCTGGTGGTTCCCCGAGCGCGACTGGAATGACCCCGACCAGCCCTTCGGCTGCCTCGAGTCCAACACCAACGTCATCACGTCCGTCGATGACGAGCACTGCGACCCGCTGACCGGCTGCTGGGCAAACCGCGGCCTGATGTGCAAGGTGTACAAGTGCACCGCCATCGACCACGAGTTCACCCACGAGGATGCTCAGTTCTCCATCCCGGGTTCCGAGTTCGCAACCAGGGGTGCTGGCGTCCATTCCATGCCGCACGAGCAGAAGATGGCCCGCGAGTTCGCCGAGCCGATCTTCGCGCAGCCCGACACCGAGGTCCCCGAGGGCTTCGCATGGGACTACAAGACTCGCCGCATCTACGAGGAGTCCACGGGCATGACGCTCGACCCCTCTGGCTGGCTCATCGACGAGGCTGGCACCTACTATCAGCAGGGCACGCACTTCAAGTACGTCAACTACAACGGCGACTTCCTGCTCGACGAGGCAAACGGCAAGTACTACGACTTCTCTGGCAACCCCTCTGAGGGTCCCCAGTACGCCGGTGCCGAGCTCCCCGCAGGCGTCACGTGGAATCCCGTCACCCTGACCACCGTCCACGACAAGACCGGCTTCCGCTACGACGGCGACTCCGGTTGGGTCATCGACGACGCGACGGGCACGTACTACGACGTGGCCAACGGCTGGAAATACGAAAACGTCAACGGCGTTGACTACCTCCATGACGTCCAGGGCGATGCCTGGTACGACATGCAGTACAACGCGGTTGCAGCACCGCAGAACTAAGGAGGGGAGGCTTACATGACTCGTTATGCAATGGTAATGGACACGCGTCGCTGCATCGGCTGCCAGTCGTGCACGATCGCATGCCGCACCTGGAACGAACTCCCGATTGACATCATCTACAATCCGGTCGTTTCCGAGGGCGCAGAGGGCACGTGGCCGAACGTCCACATGAACTTCACGCCGATGATCTGCATGCACTGCGCAAAGCCCGCATGCGTCCCGGCTTGCCCGACCGGCGCTTCTCGTCAGGACGACGACGGCATCGTGTGGGTAGAGCCCACTCAGTGCATGGGCTGCAAGGTCTGTGCAAACGCTTGCCCGTATGGCGCCCGCGACTACACCAAGTCCGAGGGTTTCATGCGCAAGTGCACGTTCTGCAAAGACCGCGTTCGCGAGGGCGAGCAGCCTTACTGCGTGAAGACGTGCCATCAGAAGGCTCGTATCTTCGGCGACCTTGACGACCCCAACAGCGAGGTCAGCAAGCTCGTCGGCAAATTCAAGACCGAGCGCATCCACGAAGATCTCGGTACCGAGCCGCAGGTGTACTACATTCGTGACTTGGGAGGTCGTGGCTAATGAAACGTTTTTGGGGTTGGGAACTTGCAACCTACCTGTTCTTGGGCGGTCTCGGCGGCGGTATGCTCACCTTCGCCATGGTCTTGGACCTGATCGTCTACCCGGGTGCTGCGACGTCCAGCATTCTTGTCTGGGGCGTTTTCATCGCACTTATCGTTCTGGCCGTCGGCACCGGCCTGCTCATCTTCGAGCTGGGTCAGCCGAAGGTGTTCTACAGGGCGTTCGTCACGCGGACCGCAGTCATCAAATGGGGTGCTGTTCTGCTCTCCATCGCGATGATCTTCGCCGTGCTGTTCATCCTGTGGGAGATCACCTGGTTCAGCATGCTGCCGTTCATCCCGTATGAGGGCCTGGCGGACTTCTTCTTGGTCATCGCCGGCATCGCGGGCTTCCTGGTCATGGTCTACACCGGCACCATGATCGCCTCCCTGAAGGGCCGTCCCTTCTGGGCGACGCCTGCTCTGCCCGTGCTGTTCACGGTTTCCGCTCTGTCCACGGGCGCTGCTCTGCTGAGCCTGTGCGTCGGCGCTTTCCCGCTGCCGATGGAGTGGCTGCAGATTCCGTTCAACACCATCGAGGGCGCTGAGCTCATCGAGGGCATGAAGCACTTCCTGCACATGGCAGACGCCATCCTGATCGTGCTCGAGCTGCTGGTCCTGCTGCTGTATGTGATGCTGCAGTTCTGCGCATCCAACAAGTACGCGAAGGCCATCGCCGACCGCTGGGTCCGTGGCTCCTGGGCATTCACCTTCTGGGGCCTGATGGTCACCTGCGGTCTGGTTCTTCCGCTGATCTTCAACGTGTTCGGCGGTATGAGCCCGGTTGGCGCTATCGTCTCTCCGGTCATGGCGCTGCTCGGCGGCTGGTTGCTCCGCTTCATGATTCTGTGGTCTTGCGAGCGCCGTCTCGACAACGGCGAGGAGAAGTTCTACACGCGTCTTCCGCAGAAGCGCGAGCCTTTCATGGACTACTGGGAGGAAGGCCGAGAGTACTGGACGTGGGTTAACCCCGCCCAGGCTGCTGCCGAAGAGCCCAAGACCGCTGCTGCGGCTGAGTAACCCTCTTCAATAATTGCCGTCTACTGGCAAGTCCTTGTGGAACCCCGGCTGGTAATCCAGCCGGGGTTCTTGTTGTCTTGGGGCGGGGGAGAGGAACGCGGCGCGTAGGAACGGGCCGATGGCTAGCGGGAGAGTTCTGCCGGCGTGTAGCTGATGCCGCGTTTAGCCTGGAGCGCAAGCCATTCTTGAGGCGTGAGCGCGGGTACTGCCGATCGCGTGAAGCCCTTCTTGTCTCGTGTAATCAGGTAATCTGCGTGTGCCTTTAATGCTGCCAGCATGACGAGGCAGTCTTTATAGTCGTCCCATTGGAGACGCGTGGCATCGAAGAGCTCGTCTGCAGAGAGCGCGACGGGCTTAACTACCTCGAACAGGCGGGCGAGCAAGGACTGCACGTGAGCAGAGTCGAGGTAGTGGCTGAGCACGTAGAACGCGTCTGCAGCAGACTGAGCGGGCATCCACAAGGTTGCATCGCCAAAGAAACCTGCGGCAACAATCTGTTCGGCGGGTTCGAAAAACGGCTCTTTACGGCCGAGATAATCGATGATTACGTTGGTATCAAGCAAGAGATTCATAGTCTGCTCGCTTTCCCGTTCTCAGAAGGTCTTTGTAATTTTCTGAGCCTTCTGACCAGCGCACCACAGCACTGCTCTGCTCTACGAACTTCGAAAACTCCGCCGTGTCTCTAGCGTCCGCCTTGCTGGGCGTTCCCGGCAATTCGCCGGTTGCGAGAAACGCGTCGAGCGCACGGTTGATGAACTCTGACATGTTCGTTCCGCGTGCGACAAACTCGCGCGTGGCGGCTTCCTTTTTCGCCTGGGGAATACGCGCGCTGACGAGTGTCTCCTTCATGGCTCCTCCTCTTGACGTAGAAACATGTAATACGTAATACATAATATGCCAGGGTTCTGGCATGGATTTTGCTGGCGGGCCAGTTGGAGGCGATTAAGCCGTTACCTGACTGCCCTTGTGGTGGATTTAGCGAAGTGTAAACTGAAGACGTCCTGATACGAAGGAGGATGTCATGGAAAACGACCCACGAGCTGCGGTGCAGCAGTTTTCAGATACGTGCATCAGATGCGGGCTGTGCGCCCGGACCGACTGTGGGAACTTCCCTGAAGGAACGCCCAACCTGGGCGACATCTGCGAATCGCTTCTTTCGGGAGACGAGACCTGGCGGCATTTCCCCTTCACCTGCGCGCTGTGCAACCGCTGCACGGCCCATTGTCCGGCCGGCCTCAAGGCCATCGACGCGATGACCCCGATCGGCCGCGGCAAGCGCCAGCTCATCATCGG
>ERZ780226.2402-NODE-2402-length-12943-cov-11.189944_pt1 | contig 12943 bp, 10 predicted proteins | sample MGYA00511165_ERZ780226 | MGnify/ENA primary metagenome ERZ780226 (study PRJEB29588, sample SAMEA2152373) | human gut metagenome | biome: human gut; feature: human-associated habitat; material: faeces | place: Denmark | collected 2008/2010 ...
TGTGTTAGGCACGCCGCCAGCGTTCGTCCTGAGCCAGGATCAAACTCTCAATAAAATGGTATCTTAAAGCCGAAGCTCTAAAATCAATTTCATTCTTCGTTCGCTCTTAGCTTAACTCAAGAATTTTCGTTGGCTATTCAAAGAATCTCATTTCTGACATTCACTGAACAACTCTTTTGGTTCTTTTTCAGAACCTTAATTGTCCAAGGTGTTTGTTCATGTTTCTCGTTGTTTAATTTACAAGGTGCACTCCGCAGTTTCGCGGGCTTTTATTGTATCACATCAAGTTTCATTTGTCAAGAACTTTTTTAAATTCTTTTGAACTTTTTGTGATTCGCTCGTCGCTTCGCAGTCTTTCGTTCAGCAGCGAACTCATTTAGTTTAGCACATCTTCATCCGTTTGTCAAGAACTTTTTTCGATCTTTCCAATCTTTTTTCTTGGCTTCGTCCGATTTGCTGCGCTCCCTCAGAACGCTCGGCTATGATACCATCGAAACCATGGTTTGTCAACCCCTTTTTTCATTATTTTTCACTCTTTTTTATATTTACTATCACTTGTGTTAATATCGGCACCAGACCCCAAAATACAGCCGCTCCCACAGCCCAGACCCACATTGGAACCGCATATGCAAAGAAACTTCCCCCGAACGCTAGCAGACAAAACATGCCGCTTTCGTTTTCTCCAATCCGTTTTCCTCTGACTGCCGCCGCCATTTTTCCTGCTGCGCACGCCAGCATTGTCAGCAGTGCAAACAGACCCAGCAGCTGCGCGACCGACAGCAACAGTTCAAACCGCTGCATGACCGACATCACAGAAAGACTTTTTGTCAGCGTGAGAAACGGCAGCGGCTCCTGCCGCGCCAGTTCCGGCGACAGGCAGGCCGCCGTCAGAAACGCCGGAACTGCCGGCAGAAGCGCAGATACCGCCGCAGTCCCAATCGAATTGCGCGGCATTTCCTCTTTTGCTGCGATAAATGCCAGACACGCGGGTGCCAGACACAGACAGAGTGCCAGTGCTGCATCTGCCGGCACCCCTTCCGGCCGGCACCAAGCTGCCTGCACATGACGCAGGGATGCCGCGGTAATGATCGCATACAATCCCGCAAGGCATAAAGCCAGCGCCCCGCAGACACGCCCGACGGCCAATCTCCCCTTTTGCCCAGCCAGCGCTGCCAGCAGCAGCGGAATCGCAGACAGGAACGGCCCCAGATCATCCTCAAACGCAATCTGGCTGGCCGCAGCTGCGCCGGAGGCTGCAAACAGCAGCCACAAAAGTTCTGCCGCTGCCGCAACCCGTCCGCCGCCTGTTCCGAATGCCTGGTCAAACGCCTCCCGCATACAAAGTCCAGAACGCCGCTGCATTACCTGCAGGCAGACTGTGAACACGCAGGCAAGCACGCTCCCGCCCAGCACCCAGAGCCAGCCGCTGCCCGGCAGCGCCATCGCCGCCGGAACGCTCAGCGCGCACAGGCTCCATGCGCGCATCTGCCGCGGCGTCAGCTTATCCCGCAAGAATAATCCCTCCGTTTTCTCCTGGCAGCAGAACCGCCGGGCTGAGCGTTTCGCCGCGCAGGAGCGCGGCGTGCGCATCCGCCAGCGTCACGCTGCCGGGGTGCGCCTGCAAAAAATCCACGCAGCTTTCTGCGTCCAGCGCGTCCATCCGCGCCAGATACAGCTTTGCCGCCGGGCGGAACTGCCGCTGCTGCACCACTGCAGGCAGAAGCGCCTGCGCGCTTTGCAGGAGAATAACATGCTCTGCCGTGTCCAGGAAGAGCGTGCCCTCTGCACCTTCCCGCATGGCCGCAAGCGCATCCGGGAGGGTCGCGCCGGAGCCGGACGCGCCGTTGTCGCTTTCCACGGTGATCCGCCCGTCCTTCTGCGCGATCATAAGCACCTGCGCGGGCAGGAGTTTCGCCGCATCCGTCCCGGTGCGCGGCAGCATGCACAGACTGACCACCGAAGTCGCAGCCAGCAGCACGATACTGATTTTATTTGCGATTTTCATCCTGCCCGTCCCCCTGATTCTTCAGATCCTGTGGGTGCAGCGTCGCATCGCGCCATTTCTGCCGCGCCAGAAGCGGACGCAGCACGGCGCGTCTTGCCCGTGCGTCGGAAAACGGCGCGAGATAGGATACGTCCAGGCTTGTCAGCCCCGACAGGTGGATCAGCAGCGCAATGCCGCCCGCCGTCAGCGCGAACAGGCCTCCCGCTCCCGCTAAAATTGCCAGTGCGAAGCGCCAGATACGAACGGCGTCTGATAAATCCCGGCTCGGAAGCGTAAAGCCGCAGATCCCGGCAGAGGCTGTGACGATCAGCGCGGCAGGCGAAACGAGATGCGCATCGACCGCCGTTGTGCCAACGACGAGACCACCGATGATGGAGACTGCCGTGCCGATGGCCTGCGGCAGATGAAGTCCCGCCTCCTGCAGAAGTTCAAACGTGGCAAGCAGGCCAATCACCTCGAAGACCGTGTCGAACGGCACCTCGCGCTTGGATTCGATGATCGCCAGCAGCAGCTTCGTCGGAATCATCTCCTGATGATACATTGCCATGGCGACATACAGCCCCGGCAGCAGCAGCGCTGCCAGCAGTGCCAGGTATCGCAGCACCCGCAGGCAAGACGCCGAGAGATAATCGACCGCGCGGTCCTCCGTCGATTTCATCAGAATGCCGAGATTGACCGGCGCCAGATATCCCAGCGGCAGCCCATCGACAAGCAGACCGACCTGTCCGTTCAGAAGCCCCTGGCAGAAGGTGTCCGGACGTTCGGTATATTGTAATAGTGGAAATGCGGTTCTTCGTGAACCGGTGACGTATTCCTCAACGCTCGCGGGTGTGAGCATGCCGTCAATATCGATTGCCCCCAGCCGCTTTTCCATGCGCCGCACCAACTCCGGCGCGGTCAGATCCGCGAGATAGCAGACTGTGACGGCGGTTTTCGTGCGCAGACCGACGGTCTTCTGCAAAAAGCGCAGCTGCGCTGTGCGCAGATGGCGGCGCAGGAGGCTTGTATTGATGCGCATCGTCTCGGTAAACGCATCCTTCGCGCCCTTGACGGTGTTTTCCGACTCCGGCGCGGAAGGGCCGCGCCGCGCGCTTGTTTTCGTTTCAAAGCAGAGCGCCGTATCCGTTCCGTGGAAAAGCACAGCGCAGTAGCCGTGCAGCAGCTTGTCCGCCGTCTGCGCAGGGCTTTGCGTACGCTCGGCGACGGCACAGTAGACTCTCGCCCGCTCCGCCTGCGTCAGAACCTCCTGCATGCTTCCCGGCGTGACCGTCTCCATCAGCGGCTTTAAGACCTGCTCGGCGATATCTCCGCCCGAGGTCAGCCCATCCAGAAACAGAAGCCCCAGCGTCTGCCCGCCGACCGTGATCTGCCGGGTATTGAGATCCGCCGTATCGCCGAAGCACGCCTGCACGTCCTCCATGCCCCAATGCGCCATCGTTTTGCCTCCTGTGTGGTTGATTCTTCTGTCATTTTTCCGCAAATGCAGAAAAGTATACCTGTTTTCCGCACCGCAGGTTTGCATATCCCGCCTGTTTGTGGTAGACTATAGCGAAAGCGATTTGAAATCACACATATATAATATGTATCTGGAGATGTACCGCCATGTATGAATTGATCACCGACAAGACGCTTGCAGAATACGAGGCGTTTTTACAGAGCCATCCGAAGGGCCATTTTGCGCAGAGCAGCCTCTGGGCCAAACAGAAGCCCATGTGGACGTGGGACGCCGTCGCTGTGCGCGGCGAGGACGGAAAAATCAAAGGCTCGCTGGCCCTGATGACCCGCAGAGTTCCCGGCATCGGCCGGACGCTGATGTACGGCTGCCGCGGCCCGGTCTGCGATCTGGACGACCGCGAGACGTTTGCCCAGCTGCTCGAGGGTGCGAAGGCACTGGCAAAAAAATATAAGTCCTATGTCATCAAGCTTGACCCGGATGTTCCGTCAAGCAACACCGCCTTTGCCGCGCTTATGCAGTCGTTCGGCTTCCGGTGCAAGGAGGGCGGCAAGAATTTTGAGGCAATCCAGCCGCGCTATGTCTTCCGCCTGAACGTCGAGGGTAAAACAGAGGAGGAACTCATGGCCTCCTTCCACCAGAAGTGGCGTTATAACATCCGGCTGGCCGAGCGCAAGGGCGTGACCGTACAGATCTGCGGCAAGGAAATGGTTCCGGCGTTCGCCGATCTCATGCTGACGACCGGCGTGCGCGACGGCTTCGTCACGCGCCAGCCCGAGTATTTTGCAAACATGCTCGACAATCTCGGCGAGCACGCGCGGCTCTACATGGCGTTCGACCCCGAGGGAACCCCCATCGCGGGCACGCTTGCCATTCACTACGGTGACAAGGTCTGGTATCTCTATGGCGCGTCCAGCAACGAGCACCGCAATCTGATGCCCAACTATCTGCTGCAGTGGCGCATGATCCAGTGGGCCGTGGAAACCGGCTGCCGCATCTACGATTTCCGCGGCGTATCCGGCAATGTGTCCGAGGATAACCCGCTCTACGGCCTGTTCCGCTTCAAGCAGGGCTTCGGCGGAGACTTCACCGAGTTTGTCGGCGAAGAGGATCTGGTGCTCTCGCCGGTCATTTACTGGGCTGTAGAGCACGGCACGTCGGTCTTCAAGGATGTGCGCAAGGCCGTCTATCTCATCAAAAACCGCGATAAGAAATAACGCAGGAGGCGCAGCATGAAAGCGTATGTCGTCGATTCCGCCGCCGTGCGGAGCAATCTGCAAATTTTAAAGGAGCGTGCAGGCAGCGCGGTTCTCTGGGCCGTTTTAAAGGGAGACGGCTATGGCCTGGGCCTTGTCCAGATGGCCGCGATCTGCCGGGAAGCAAGTGTCACGCACTTCGCCGTGACGGAACTTTCCGAGGTCAGCCGTCTGCGCGCGGGCGGGTTTCAGGATTGTGACATTCTGATGCTCCGCCCGACCGCCGACGCGGACGAGTTGACGCAGCTGCTGAACCTCGGCGCGATTCTGACCGTTTCGAGCCAGAATGACGCGGCAGTCCTGAACGGCGTAGCAGAAAAACTTGGCATGCAGGCGCAGGTGCACATCAAGATCGACACCGGCATGGGCCGCTACGGCTTTCTGCCGGACGAATTGGATCAGCTGCTGTCGATCTTCAAATACATGCCTGGCCTGCATGTGGCCGGCATCTATACCCATCTGCACTCTGCATTCTGCAATCAGAAAGCAACCATCGCGCAGGCCGAGGCGTTTCAGGGCGTTCTGGACAAGTTGCACGCCGAGGGCTGCGACACCGGCATGGCGCATATGCTGAACTCCGCCGGGCTTCTGAAATACCCCGAATACGCGATGGACGGCGTGCGCGTAGGCTCGGCCATCCTGGGGCGTGTGTCTGTGCGCGGAAATTGGGGTCTTGTCCGCATCGGCGAGTGTCAGGCAACGGTGGAAGAACTCCGTTGGCTTCCGAAGGGCCACAGCTGCGGCTACGGCGCGGGCTGGACAGCGAAAAGACCCACTCGCGTGGCCGTTTTTTCCGTGGGCTGGTACCACGGGTTCGGCGTGGAGATGGGAAACGATCTGTTCCGTTTCCGCGACTGTCTGCGCGGCATTCTGCGGAATCTGAAGCAGATGATTTTTAAGAAGCATCTTTATGTGACGGTAAACGGGAAAAAGTGCCGCGTACTGGGCCATATCGGCATGCTGCACACCTGTGTGGACGTGACGAAACTCCAATGCGCGGTCGGCGACACAGCGATCTTCGATATCAAGCCGCTGCTGCTCAAGGGTATTGAAGTCGTCTACCGGTAAGGAGGAACCATGTCTGATAAAATTGCCGCCATTGCCACGGGCCACGCCCGCACGGGCATCGGCGTTCTGCGTCTATCCGGCGACGGGTGCATTGAGGCCGCGGAACAGGTCTTCCGGCTGAACTCCGGCAGGCCGCTTTCTTCCCTCTCCGACCGCAAGCTTGCGCTCGGCACGCTCTTTGACGCACAGGGACGGCCCATCGACCACTGCATGGCATTCATCTCCCGCGCCCCGCATTCCTACACCGGCGAGGATACCGCCGAAATTCAGTGCCACGGCTCCCCCGCAGCACTGACCGCCGGGCTTGAAGCGCTGTTCGCCGCAGGCTTCCGGCAGGCGCGGCCCGGTGAATTCACGCGCCGCGCGTTTTTGAACGGCCAGATGGATTTGACGCAGGCCGAAGCCGTGATCGATCTCATCGACGCCGAGACAGCCGACGCGGCGGCAAACGCCGCCGGACAAGTTGCAGGTGCGATCCGCAAAAAGATCGACCCGATCTACGACGGCTGGGTCGATCTGTGCGCGCATTTCCACGCCGTGCTCGATTACCCCGACGAGGATATCGACCCCTTCACGCTCTCCGGCTATGAAGCGTCTCTGACAGAAAGCAGCCGTCAGCTTACCGCACTGCTTTCCTCCTGTCGTCGCGGCCGGATGGTGCAGTCCGGAATCAAGGCGGTCATTCTGGGCAGTCCAAACGCCGGAAAATCCAGCCTTCTTAACCGCCTGTCCGGCTTTGACCGCGTGATCGTCACCGACATTCCCGGCACGACGCGCGACACGGTCGAGCAGACCGTCACACTCGGGCGGCACCTTGTCCGTCTGGTTGATACCGCAGGCATCCGCGACACGCAGGATGTGATCGAAAAAATCGGCGTTGACCGCTCGATGGAAGCCGCGAAGGACTGCGATGTAGCGCTGTATGTCCTTGATGATTCCAAGCCTATGACGGAAGAGGATCGCCGCGCGATGGGCGCGGCGCTCGAAGCGCCGGAAGCCGTTGCGATTTTGAACAAACAGGATCTGGCTGCCGTGATCGAACCGTCCGATCTGCCGTTTGCGTACATTGTCCCCATCTCCTGCAAGGACGGCACGGGCTTTGATCTGCTGGAGCAGGCGTTTGATATGCTCTTCCCGGACGATACGCCGTGTGACGGTTCGCTTCTGACGAACGCGCGGCAGGCCGGCGCCATTCTGCGCGCAAAAAAATCCGTCGATTCCGCCGTGCAGAGCCTGCGTGCGGGTATGACGCCCGACGCGGTGCTGGTCGATCTGGAATCGGCGATGGATGCGCTCGGCGAGGTCACGGGCCGGACGATGCGCGAGGATATCACAAACCGCATTTTTGAGCGGTTCTGCGTTGGAAAATAAACCACAGAAATCAGGTTTTACTATGATCTATCTCGATAATTCCGCCACCACGCGCCCCTGTCCCGCCTGCGTGCGGGCCATGACAGAGGCGCTCACGGACTGCTGGGGCAATCCGTCGTCCGTCTACGCCCTCGGTATTGACGCCGCCCACCGTCTGCGGCAGGCGCGGCAGGCGGTCGCCGCCGCCCTCGGCGCGGAGCCGGACCGGGTGTTTTTCACCTCCGGCGGCACAGAGGCCGACAACTGGGCCATCCTTTCAGCCGCTGAACGTCTCGGCAAGCGCGGCCGCCACATCATCACGACCGCCGTGGAGCACCACGCTGTCCTGCACCCCATGCAGAAGCTGGAAGCAAAGGGCTTCGAGGTCACATATTTGCAGCCTGACCACGACGGCAATATTACAGTCGAGGAACTGAAAAAGGCCCTCCGCCCCGATACCATTCTCGTTTCCGTCATGATGGTCAACAACGAGACGGGCGCAGTCATGCCGATTGCCGACATGGTAAAGGCCACGCGCCGCGCCGCGCCGCTGGCGCTGTTCCATACCGACGCGGTACAGGGCTTTCTGAAGATCCCGTTTCGGGCAAAGGCGCTCGGAGCGGATATGATCTCCGTCTCCGCGCACAAAATTCATGCCGCAAAGGGCACGGGCGCGTTATATATCCGTCCCGGCCTTCCCCTCCCCGCCTTCTTAAACGGTGGCGGACAGGAGAGCAACTACCGCTCCGGCACGGAAAACATGCCCGGCATCTGCGGCTTCGGCGCAGCCTGTGCCGATACGGATGCGAAAGCAGACATCGCGCGCATGGCGCAGCTGCGCGATCTGGCCCGGGAAAAGCTGTCCGGCATCGACGGCCTTGTTCTGATCGGCAGCCAGACCGCGCCGCACATCGTCAATCTGTCCCTGCCCGGCCTTCGCTCACAGGGCATCATCAACTGCCTGCAGTCGGACGGCATTTACGTCTCAGCAGGCTCCGCCTGCTCCAAGGGCCACCGGAGCCATGTGCTTGAGGCCATGCGCCTGTCCCCCGCCGTCATCGACGGCTCCATCCGCGTCTCGTTCTCCCGTGACAACACGGAAGCCGACGTTGACGCGCTCTATCACGCGCTGCTGCACGCAAAGCAGACGCTGAAGGGCTGAAAATGACACGAATCCCCGCTTGCTTCGCTGAAAACCCCAGTGAAGCAAGCAGGGATTTATTAAGTGTTGCCCCTGTAGGGGTCGATGCCCACATCGACCCATTGGGAAGTTACGAATTCGCCAAAGACTCCCGTAAAAACAGCACATTCTGCCGGTCTGGGTGGGCATTGGCCCCTACTCACAAAACAGAGAGCCTTCCGTAAAACAGCCGCCTCTGCTCAGTTCTTCAGGCTCTGCATCGGAGCCGGGATTCTCCCGCCGCGGGCGATAAAGTCCGCAGAGGATTCCGCGTGCACCGGCATGATGGGTGCCGCGCCGAGCAGGCCGCCGAAGGAAACTTCGTCTCCAACTGTCTTGCCCGGAGCCGGGATGAGGCGCACGGCGGTCGTCTTGGAATTGACCATGCCAACGGCGGCTTCGTCCGCGATGATGGCGGAGATCGTCTCCGCGCTCGTGTCGCCGGGAACGGCAATCATGTCAAGGCCCACCGAGCATACGCACGTCATGGCCTCCAGCTTGTCAAGCGTCAGAACGCCGCTTCTGGCCGCAGCAATCATCCCCTCGTCCTCAGACACCGGGATAAACGCACCGGACAGCCCGCCGACGGAACCGGAGGCCATCAGGCCGCCTTTTTTGACCGCATCATTTAAAAGCGCCAGAGCCGCCGTCGTTCCGTGCGTCCCGCACGTCTCAAGTCCCATTTCCTCCAGAATGTGCGCTACGCTGTCGCCCACAGCGGGCGTCGGCGCGAGGGACAAATCAACAACACCGAACGGCACGCCCAGCCGCCGGGACGCCTCCTGCGCCACCAGCTGGCCCATGCGCGTGATGCGGAAGGCCGTTTTTTTGATGCACTCGGCTACCTCGCCGAAGGGCCGGCCCTTCACACTCTGCAGCGCGTGGTACACTACGCCCGGCCCGGATACACCGACGCTTACAACTGCATCGGCCTCACCCACGCCGTGGAACGCGCCTGCCATAAACGGGTTATCCTCAACCGCGTTGCAGAATACGACAAGCTTCGCACAGCCAAGGCCATCGCGTTCCTTCGTCAGTTCAGCCGTCTTTTTGATTGCCTGTCCCATGAGCCGCACCGCGTCCATGTTAATACCCGCTTTCGTTGTGGCAACGTTGACACTCGAGCAGACAAGGTCTGTCTCGGCCAGCGCCTGCGGGATGGCAGCGATCAGCCGACGGTCGCCGGAGGCCATGCCCTTTTGCACAAGAGCGGAGAAGCCTCCGATGAAATCCACGCCGCAGGTCTTTGCGGCGCTGTCCATCGCCTTGGCAAACGGGACAAAATCCTCCGTCTCGCACGCACTTGCGACCAGCGCGATGGGCGTAACGGAAATGCGTTTATTGACGATGGGAATGCCGAGTTCCCGCTCGATCTGGCAGCCCGTCGTGACCAGATGCTCTGCCTGCCGGCAGATCTTGTCATGAATTTTCCGGGCGCAGGCCTCCGGGTTCGGGTCTGCACAGTCCAGAAGCGAAATGCCCATGGTAATGGTGCGGATGTCCAGATGCTGATGGTCGATCATATCGACCGTGGACATGATATCGGAATGGTTCAGCATGGTCTGTCCCCTCCGTCAGATGGTGTGCATGGCTGTGAAGATGTCCTGCCGCTGGATGCGGATGGACAGGCCCATCTGTTCGCCCTTTTCCGTGACGCGGGTCTGCACCGTGTCAAATTCCGGCGCGCCAGCCGTCCATTCGACCAGCATAATCATGGTAAACGTGCGCTCCATGATGGTCTGGCTGATTTCCACGACGCTGATGTGGAGTTCTGCCAGCAGCGTGCATACCTCTGCAATAATGCCGACCCGGTCAGGGCCGACGACGGTGATAATGGCTTTCATGTGTCGTTCCTCCTGTGCGCGGATATGGAAAAGGGGCCGTGCGGCCCCCTTTTTATTTTTAGAATTTCGTATGCTCGGCCAGCCAGTTCTTCAGTTCGCTGATGGGAACGCGAACCTGCTCCATAGAGTCGCGTTCGCGGATGGTAACAGCGTTGTCCGCCGGGGTCTTGTCGTCGCCGACGGTCGCAAAATCGACCGTGATGCAGTACGGCGTGCCGATCTCGTCCTCGCGGCGATAGCGCTTGCCGATGGAGCCGGTGTCGTCGTAGTCGAGCATAAAGTCGCCGCACAGATCCTGATAGATCTTTCTTGCAGGCTCGGCCAATTTCTTGCTCAGCGGCAGAATCGCAGCCTTGTACGGGGCCAACGCCGGATGCAGGTGCAGGACCACGCGCACATCGTTCTTTGCCTCGTCGATGACCTCCTCGTCATACGCTTCGCACAGGAACGCCAGCGCCACGCGGTCGCAGCCGAGCGACGGCTCGATGACGTAGGGGATATAATGCTCGTTTGCTTCCTGATCGAAATAGGTCAGATCCTTGCCGGATGCCTCCTGATGGCGCTTGAGGTCATAATCGGTGCGGTCGGCAATGCCCCAGAGTTCACCCCAGTCGGTGAACGGGAACGCATATTCAATGTCGGTCGTGGCTCTCGAGTAGAAAGCCAGTTCTGCGGGCTCATGGTCGCGCAGGCGCAGGTTTTCCTCGCGGATGCCGAGGCTCTTGAGCCAGTTCACGCAGTAGTCCTTCCAGTACGCGAACCATTCGAGATCCGTGCCGGGCTTGCAGAAGAATTCGCATTCCATCTGCTCAAACTCGCGGGTACGGAAGGTGAAGTTGCCCGGGGTAATCTCGTTGCGGAACGCCTTGCCGACCTGGCAGACGCCGAAGGGCAGCTTGCGGCGGGTGGTTCGCTGGATGTTCGCAAAGTTCACGAAGATGCCCTGCGCCGTTTCCGGCCGCAGATAGCAGGTCGAGGAGGAATCCTCGGTCACGCCGATAGCGGTCTTGAACATCAGATTGAACTTGCGGATGGGGGTAAAGTCATGCTTGCCGCAGACGGGGCAGACGATATCCTCGTGCTCGGCAATAAACTTGTCCATCTCATCGAAACTCATGGCATCGACGTTGACCTCATGGTGCTCCTCGCCGATCAGCTTGTCTGCACGGTGGCGGGCTTTGCAGGCCTTGCAGTCGAGCAGCGGATCGGAGAAGCTGGACACATGGCCGGTCGTGATCCACGTCTGCGGGTTCATGATAATGGCCGCGTCGAGGCCTACGTTGTACGGGCTTTCCTGCACGAATTTCTTGATCCAAGCCTTTTTGACGTTGTTCTTGAATTCAACGCCGAGAGGGCCGTAGTCCCAGCTGTTGGCGAGGCCGCCGTAAATTTCGGAGCCTGCAAAAACAAAGCCGCGGTTTTTGCAAAGGGCAATGATCTTGTCCATGGACTTTTCGCTGTTTTTCATCATACTTCTCGTCCTCCTGACGTATATGATCAAGGATTTTATCTTATTATTATAATGAAAAAGCCCGCAAAGTCAACTGCGCGGAAGAAATTTGAAAGACCTGTTTTGTTTTTTTCGCAGATGTGGTATAATGCAGGAAGTTATTTTTCCGGAAAGGATATCTTCATCTTGAAAGCAATCGGAAGAGTCATCTCATCTGCGATCCTTCTCGTCCTGACGGGCCTGATGGTCGCGTTTGCAAAGGCCGCGCCGAACGTGGTCTTCTCGTTCTACCCTGCTCTCTCCAAGAGCATCCTGTCGGCAATCGCGTCGGTATCTAGTCTGGTGCCCATCGCGCTGTGGGAAGTGCTGACCGTTTTGCTGGCGCTGTGGTTTTTTTATACGCTTATCCGCGTGTTCACGGGGCGCCGGAGCCTGCTGCGCTGGCTGTCCGGCGTTCTGCTGGGACTCAGCACGGGCGTATTTCTGTTCGTTGCCATCTGGGGCCTCGGGCATTTTGGCCCGCCGGTAGATAAATCTCTTGGGCTCGATGTGCGCGAATATTCCAAGCAGGAACTGATTGCCGCAACAGCCTATTACGCTGCGCAGGCAAACGAATATGCAGAAAAAGTCGAACGAAACGTGGAAAATCTGACTGTCTATCCGGCGTTTTCCACACTTTCCAAGCAGGCCCCCGACGGCTACACGGCACTTGCGCGGCAGTATGACCAGTTCACAGACGGGCTGGGCCCTGTAAAGCCGCTGGCCTCCTGGCGGCTGTTCAGCCAGACCGGTACGACGGGCATTTTTATCTGCTTCACAGCCGAAGCCTGCGTCAACCCGGACACCTACACCGCATGGATTCCCTTCACCATGTGCCACGAACTGGCCCACCGGCAGGCCGTCACCGCCGAAGACGACGCGAATTTCTGCGCCTATCTGGCCTGCATGGCCTCGGAAAGCGACGATTTCCGCTACTCCGGCGCGTTTGGTGCGTATATTTATTGCCACAACGCGCTGTCAAAGGTCGATAAAACCGCCGCCAGCCAGATCTGGAGCACGCTGTCAGACGGCGTCATCGCCGACATCCGCGCCGCGAATGAGCATTACGCCCAATACGAGGGCAAAGTGCAGGACGCAGCCCAGAAGGTCAATGACACCTATCTGAAGGCCTTCTCCGAAGAGTCCGGAGTCCAAAGCTACGGCGAAGCCGCCGATCTGCTGATTGCGTGGTATCTGAAAAATAATACTTGACAAATACAGCGGGATTGAGTATAATAACCCCGCTGATGGACAGTTAGCTCAGCTGGTATGAGCACATGCTTGACGTGCATGGGGTC